>Ga0187892_10008463_pt1 | contig 14079 bp, 13 predicted proteins | sample MA1701073metaG_FD_139345 | JGI IMG/M metagenome (GOLD analysis project Ga0187892, IMG submission 139345) | Bio-ooze microbial communities from a basaltic lava cave in the Kipuka Kanohina Cave System on the Island of Hawaii, USA - MA170107-3 metaG ...
CTCCCGACCCTCTTCTTCCTGAGCCTGCCGCTGTCGTCGTTCCCCTACACGACCGCGCCGCTGGCGGCGGACCTCGAGATCGCGGGGCGGCCGCGGACGCGCCTCGAGGTGACGCCGACGGGGCCGGACTTCGCGCTGCACGCGGCGCTCTACGCGGTGTCGTCGGGCGGCGCCGAGACGTGGCTCTCGGACGGGATCCGCGGGGTGCGGGGCGGGAGCCCGACGCCGCAGACGCTCGAGATCGACCTGGCCGCGATCGACGTGGTGGTTCCGGCGGGGCAGCGCCTGAGGCTCCGCGTCGAGAACCACGCCTGGTTCAAGCCGCCGGGCCAGAACATCATCCGGTTCGCGCCGATGCTCCGGTCGGTGGACATCCTCGTGACCAAGGAGCCGGCCGCGCCGTCGCTCGTGGACGTGCCGGTGCGCGCGGCGGTCCGGCCCGGGCTGACCACGCGCACGGACTCGATCCCGCTCGGCGCGCCGCCGCGGGTGGACCTCTTCATCGAGGCGCGCGGGCGCGCCGGGGCGGCCTACGCGGTGGCGTTCTCGCTCTCGGGGATCGTGCCGGGCGTCGCGCTGCCGGGCGGGACGCTGCCGCTCGTGCCCGACGGGCTCTTCCTGGCGAGCCTCGCGGGCGCGAACTCGCCGCTCTTCCCGGGGACGCTCGGGGCGCTGGACGGCAACGGTCGCGCGACCGCTGGGCTCGTGCTGGGGACGCTCGGCCCGCTCGATCCGTCGCTCGTCGGGCTCCGGATCAGCGCGGCGGCCGCGGTGTTCCCGCCGGGCACCGCCGAGCCGACGAACGCGGTGGACCTCTTCCTGCGGTAACTTTCCCGGCCGGTCTCCGTCTCTTCTCCACGGCACGGTTCCCGTGGAGGAGCGACTACAATGCCGCCGGGAGGTTCGACCGGATGGATCCGAAGATCACCCTCATGTCCGAGCCGCCCGCTCCGCCCAGGCCCAAGCTCACGGTCGAGGAGTTCAACGCGCTCCCGCTGCCGGAAGAGGAAGGCGTCTGGTACGAGCTCCTCGACGGGGAGCTCGTCGTGGTGAGGGGGGCGCCGCGCCTGGTGCACCAGGAGATCAGCGGCAACCTCCAGGCGTTGTTGCGGGCGGCGGTGCACGACACTGGCAGGGGAACGGTCTTCCACCCTCCGACCGGCGTGGTCCTCGGCGACGATGCCGTGGCGCTTCCGGACCTGATCGTCGTGCTCAAGGAGCGCTACGAGATCCTCAAGGACGACGGCATCTACGGTGCTCCTGATCTGCTCGTCGAGATCCTGAGCCCGGGGCGGGCGCGCTTCGACTACCACACCAAGCGCGAGGTCTACGAGCGCCACGGCGTGCGCGAGTACTGGATCGTGGACCCGGACGCCCGCTCGGTCGTCCAGCTCGCGCTCGGCGAGGACCGGCGCTACCGCACGGCCGGCGTCCACGAGGGGGACGCGAGCTTCCGCTGCGCGATCCTTCCCGACCTCGAGATCCCGCTCGCGAAGGTCTGGCCCGCGTCGCGCTGAGCGAAAAGGGGTCAGGAACCTTTTCCGCGGCGGAAAAGGTTCCTGACCCCTTTTCGGCGCCCCGTAGAATGCGCCGCCCATGAGCCAACCCGAGCTGCGGCGGACCCTTGGTCTGACCAGCGCGATCGCGATCGTCGTGGGGGGAGTCATCGGCTCGGGCATCTTCTTCAAGCCGCTGGGCATCGCGCAGAGCCTGCCCTCCGCGGCCTGGGTCTACGGGGTCTGGGCCGGGCTCGGCGTGATCTGCCTCTTCGGCGCATTCGCCTACGCCGAGCTCGGAACGCTCTTCCCCGAGGCCGGCGGCCAATACGCGTTCATCCGTGAGGGATGGGGCCGCTTCGTGGCCTTCCTCTATGGCTGGGTCCTCTTCCTGGTGATCAACACGGGGACGCTCGCCGCGCTCGCGGTGGGCTTCGCGGTCGCCCTTCAGACGGTCTGGCCGATGGGTGACGTCACGCAGGCGGTCGTCGCCTCCGGGATGGTGCTCTTGCTCGCGGTCGTGAACCACTTCGGAGTCGGATGGGGCGCGGTCCTCCAGAACGTCTCCACCTTTGCCAAGGTCGCGGCGCTCGGCGCGATCGTGGTCGGCGGGTTCGCCTTCGCCGGACGCGCGCCCGCGGCGGCGCCCACCCGGCCCGACGTCGACCTCCTCGCCGGGCTCGTCCGCGCGGCGATGGCGATCTTCTGGGCCTACGAGGGTTGGTATCAGCTCCCGTTCAGCGCCGCCGAGCTGAAGAACCCGCACCGCGACCTCCCGCGCGGCCTCATCTACGGCACGCTCCTCCTGATCGTGATCTACGTGCTCGTGAACGCTGCCTACCTCCAGGTGATCGCGATCGACGAGATGCGCACCCTCACGAGCGACGCCGACGTCCCCCACCTCGCGGTCGAGCGCGTGTTCGGCGCGGCCGCGGCCGGCGGGCTCGCGTTCCTCCTCTGCCTCTCGGTGTTCGGGGCCGCAAACCCAGGCCTGCTTTCCACGCCGCGCGCCTTCTACGCGATGGCGCAGGACGGCCTGGTCTGGCGCGGCCTGATGACGGTCCATCCGGTCTGGCGCACGCCGACGGCCGCGATCTGGACGCAGGCGGTCTGGACCATCGGTCTCATCGTGGTGCTCAAGACCTTCCGCGACATCACGGACTTCGTGATCTTCGCGGCTCTGATCTTCTACGCGCTCACGGTCGCGTCGCTCTACGTCCAGCGCCGGCGACTGCCCGACTGGCCGCGCGCCTATCGCTGCTGGGGCTACCCGGTGACGCCCGCGCTCTTCATCGCGGTGCTCCTGTTCGTGGACTGGCAGACGCTGCTCGATCCCGAGAGCCGGAAGAACGCGCTCATCGGGCTCGGGATCATCGCCGCGGGCGCAGTCTTCTACGCGCCGCTCCAGCGGCTCGCGCGCTCATGACGCTCACGCTGGTCCTTCTCGTCGCGCTCCTCGGCGAAGTCCCCGAGAAGCTGCGTCCGGTCCGCGAGCAGGTGGAGCGCGGAATCGCCGCCGGGCTCGCGCCGTCGCTCGCGCTCGCGGTGATCGAGGACGGGCGCGTGGTCTGGGCCGAGGGGTTCGGCCACGCCGACCTCGAGCGGAAGACGCCGGCCACGCCGGACACGGTCTACTGGCTCGCCTCGGTCTCGAAGCCGATCACCGCGACCGGCCTCATGATCCTGGTCGAGCGCGGCAAGCTCGACCTCGACGCGCCCGCGAACCACTACCTGACCGGCGCGAAGCTCGTCGCGCGCGCGGGCGACGCCGACGAGATCACGGTCCGCTGCCTGGCCAACCACACCGCCGGCCTCGCGACCCACTACAACTTCTTCTACGAAGGGACCGCGCCGCCGTCCTTCGACGAGACCCTCCGGCGCTACGGGTTCGCGGCGCGTGCGCCGGGCGCGCGCTGGGAGTACTCGAACCTCGGTTTCGGAATCCTCGGCTTCCTCACCGAGCAGGCGGCCGGCGAGCCGTGGGGCCGCTTCCTCGAGAAGACCGTCTTCGACCCGCTCGGCATGAAGCGCACCTCCGACCGCGTGCGGCCGGGCCTCGAGGCCGAGGCGGCCGTCCCCTACGCGCCGGACGTCGCCGCGCGTCCGGTGCGGGTGACGCCGTATCGCTTCGACCATGCGGCCGCGTCCACGATCTGGAGCAGCGCGAACGACCTCGCGCGGTTCGTGCTCCTGCACCTCGGCGACGGCGCGCTGGGCGACGTGCGCGTGCTGCGCGCAGAGTCCGCCGTCGCGATGCGAACACCTGCGAAGCCCGGTCTCGCGACGGGGATCGGCTGGGGTCTCGGACGGCGCCGGGGCCGCGAGATGATCGGGCACACGGGCGGCATGCCGGGCGTGGCCACGATCGTGCGCGCTTGGCCGAAGGAGCGGGTTGCGTTCATCGTGCTGACGAACAGCAGTCTCCGGAAGCTCGGCGACGAGACCGCGAAGCGCATCGAGGAGGCGCTCCTCCCCGACGCGAATTTGGATTCTGCCGAGCTGACGGAACCGGGGCCGGGGCCCGCAGAGCCGGGACGGCTCGAGGGCGCCTGGCAGGGGAAGCTGGCCCACTTCCGCGGCGACGTCGCGCTCAAGTTCGAGGTCACGGCAAAGGGGGAGGCCCGGCTCGGTCTGGGCGATCGCCCGGCCGTCGCGCTGCGCGACGTGCGCATCCAACGCGACGGGCTGACCGGCCGACTCGAGGGGCTCCTCGAGACGCGCCCGGACTTCCATGGCAACGTCACTCTGGAGCTCCGGCTCGCGCTCGACGGCAAGCGCCTGACCGGCGTGGCGCTGGCGCAGGCGGCCGGCTACTTCGCGCTCGCCCACTGGGTCGAGCTCTCGCGCGCGGCCCGATGACCCGCGGGCGGACGCCCGGCGGGATGCTGGCCGTTCTCGGGGCGGCGCAGTTCCTCGGGATCGGGCCATGGCTCGCCGTGAACGCGGCGCTCCCGGAGCTGCGCGCAGCCTGGGGGCTCACCGCGTCCGAGACCGGATGGCTCACCGCGCTCGTGCAGCTCGGCTTCGTCACCGGCACCGCGGTGGCGGCGGTGCTCAACGTCGCCGACCTCGTCCCGGCGCGGCGGCTGTTCGCGACGAGCGCGGCGCTGGCAGCCGCGTCCAACGCGCTCTTGCTCGCCGTCCCCGGCTACGCCGCGGCGCTGGTGGTCCGGTTCGCGACCGGCTTCTTCCTGGCGGGGGTGTATCCGCCGGCGATGAAGATGACCGCGACCTGGTTCACGCGGGGGCGCGGGCTCGCGATCGGCATCCTGATCGGGGCGCTGACGGCCGGGAAGGCGATGCCCTGGCTGCTCCACTCGATGCCCCGCGTGGACTTCGGTGCCGTCGTCCTCGGCACGTCGGCGGGCGCGGCGGCGGCGGCGCTCTTGGTGGCGCTCCTCTACCGCGACGGGCCGGCGCCGTTCCCGCGGCGCCCGTTCGACCCGCGGCTGGTGGCGACGCTGGCGCGGCACCGCCCGACCCGGCTGGTGACGTGCGGCTACCTCGGGCACATGTGGGAGCTGTACGCCGTGTGGTCGTGGCTCCCGGTCTTCCTCCACGCGAGCGCGGCGGCGCGCGGAGCGGACGGACCCGCCGTGGATCGCTGGGCCTTCCTCACGCTCGCGGTGGGCGCGCTGGGCTGCGTGTGGGGCGGTTGGGCCTCGGGGCGGATCGGGTACGCGCGGGTGGTGACGTGGAGCCTCGCGCTCAGCGGGGCCTGCTCGCTGGCGATCGGCTTCCTCTTCGGCGCGCCGATGGCGGTCGTGGGCGCGCTGGCCTGCGTGTGGGGTTTCTTCGTGATCGCGGACTCGGCGCAGTTCAGCGCGATGCTGACCGAGACCGCGCCCGCGCACGCGGTGGGCACGGCGCTGACGCTCCAGACGTCGCTCGGCTTCCTGCTCACGATGGCGACGATCCAGGGCGTGCCGCTGATCGCGGACGCGCTCGGCTGGCGCTGGGCCTTCCCGGTCCTCGCGCTCGGCCCCGCGCTCGGCATCGCCGCGATCCGCGCGCGGCGGTGAGCAGGTTGGTGGGGCGGATCACCCGACCAAGCGACTGCGCCACCATCAGAAAGCCCACTTCTCCTGCCGGAACATCTCCACCAGTGTCATGCAGGGAACCTTGAGCAGGGCACACACGTCTGGAATCCTCGGCTTGGATGGCTTGGAGCGCTCAGCTGTAACCACGGCAAAGCCACGCTCCTGCGCGAGAGCAATCACGAAGGGATCAGCGGCGCCCCGCATCAGTCCGCCGGACTGAACCAGGGAAGGGTGGGCTTTCACAAGCGCTCTCACCCGGACCTGCATCGCCACATCCTGACTCACGATCAGATCCGGCCGATCCTTGACCCAACGGTGGGCCGCGTCGTCCTTCTCTTCTGGAGCTCGTGTTTCACCTCATCGATCGCGAAAAGACGATCCTCTTTGATGAGCGAATCGAGATGCTCCCAGAGAGAGCCAAAGACGTCTGGCGGATAGTGGCGTTTCCACGCCTCGAGCACCGCGCTGGTGTCGATGCTGTAGGTCAAGAGGACGGGCCTTCACCGGGGGCTTCGCGGGCGGCGATTCGAATGCTCTCGGGATGGCCCAGTCGCTCTCCCAGCAGCTCCGCCACGTCACTCGCTGTGATTCTCTCCCCGTCGTACGCTTCAAGGACGAGCCGAGTGAAGAGTCGTCCTGCGCGAGCAACGGCGAGGCGGGCGCGAGATGGAGCCCCCCCCGCTTTGTGAGTGCCAGTCTCTCGTATTGCTCCAGGTATTCCTGTCGCTTTGCCCGGTAGACCGAACTTGGGACGAGGCCCAGCAGGACCAATCTACGGAGCACTGTCTCGACGCTGATGCCGTGTCGTCCGGCGACTGCTTGAGTCACCTGATCGAGTGCACGTGAAGGCAGGCTGGGTCCGAGATCCACCTCGCTTGCCAAGGTTAACGCGGGCAAGAGCGCGGCACCGGCGACGTGATTGCAGTAGGCCTCAACCCTTCTTACTTCTGCGTCAGGAGGACCGTCTTCCTCAACGAGGCAAAGGCCGCTCCGATTCAAGATGATGTGCGCCAACTCATGGAACAGCGAGAAACTACGTGCCGCGTAGGCATCCTTGATGTTGAGGACGATCACGGGGAAGGGCCTCTCGGACAGAGAGAAGCCCCGCATCTCGTTGATACTCACTCTCTCCGACTGGAACACCAGCACGCCTGCCTTCTCCGTTGCCGCTCGGCATTCGTTGAATCCATCGCGTGGGTCACCGCTCGATGACGTCACCGGAAGGTTCAAGGCTTCTCGCAGCCGAGCACCCACGTTCTCGGGGTTCTCGGACAAGCGTGCCTTGACCTCGAAATCCGGCGGTTCTTCGCCCAGTTCCTCCATGAGCTCCAATGCCGCTTCGCGTCTGGCCCGCGCAGCTCGAATGGAGAACCGAAGGGACGGCGACAACGAACTCCGCGAGTTCCGATCGATGGTGCGGTAGTCGGTCGGAAGCGCATCGTCTGGCGGTGGAGCGGCAAGATAGAACACGCCCATTGGTCGTTTGTACAGGTCAGCCAGTTTTCGTAGCTGGACCACCGTCGGACGCTCCTCGCCACGCTCCCAAAGGAGCAACCGCCCGTGGGGTACGCGAAGCCTGCGCGCGGCACCGTCGGGCTCGAGTCCAGCCATGCGCCTTGCCCAAGAAAGAACCTCCGGAGTGGCCAGGGCATCGGTTCGCATGAGGAGAATGATACGTCGAACCCCGGTAAACCGTCCTCAGAGCCTGAAGGGAACACCCGCGCCAACGCCCTTCGCGTCATCGATTCGAAGTCCGTCCCACACTTTCCCCGGACGAGCGAGACTAGGATCCGTCGAGCCTCGTCCAGATGAGCGAAGCGCTGGGACTTCTCGGTACAGCCGCGATCCGCGCGCGGGGGTGAGTCAGGCTCGCGGCCCGGACCGCCCGACGAGACCGCAGCGAGGCCAGAGCCCTCCAACGCGTCCCACGTGGGAGCGCCCGCGGTCGTCGAGGACCTCGACGATGCACTCGTACGGGACCCAGACCCTGAAGACACCCTGCACGAGCTCCCGCTCGTCGTCGAGGTCGAACCGGAGGCGCAGGCTCGCGCCCCGGACGAACCGCGCGACGCCGCCGTGGCTCTCGACCAGTCGGACCAGCATGCAGCCGTAGTCGGTCACGGACCCGCACACGGCGGCCGTACGGTGGAAGGCAGGCTCGATCACGTCCTCGGTCAGCGACGCCCGGAATTCGGGCTCGCCGGCCTCGGTCGCAGCCGCCAGGATGTGGCAGACCACAGTGCATTCGGGCCCCGGGTTCATGACGCCGCAGAACGAGTCGGCCACATTGTGCGCGGCGCTGCGGATTCCCTTGTAGCCGGGCATGACCCTCACGTGCCTCCGACGTGGTCGGTTGCCACACGCTGGACCAGCCGAGCCCGCAGGTGAACCCCCAGGCGGCTGCGAGCAACGCGCGGCTCCGGCTCCCGGTCGTCGCCTTCCACGCGCCGAACAGGAGCAGCGCGCCCATCACGTAGTCGTCGAACAGGGCGGGCGGGAACTCGCGCCAAGTGCTCCACCGACGCACCGTCTCGGCGGCCGGCGTGAGCACGCCGAACAGGATCGCGAGCATGACGCTGAATCGCATGAGCGGAACCCTAGCGCGAGGAGATCGGGTGCGCCAGATCGCCGCCGCCCGCCTGCCGCGGGGCTCTCCTATACTTCGGCTGATGGCAGACGAGGCCGACCGCACCCCCGCGTCCGCCCGCGGTCCGCTCCGCGTCGCGTGCTACGGCGACGTGCAGGGGAACCGCGCCGCCCATCGCGCGATCGTCGCCGCCATCCGCGAGGAACGGCCGGACCTCGTGATCTTCAACGGGGATGCCCTCGCCCGCCTCCCGCTCGCGCACATGCCCGACCTCGGGCCCGCCACCTGGGCCGTCCCCTTCTGGCCGCAATACCTCCGCGGCTACCCGGCCTTCTCGCTGCTCTCGCTCGTCCCGTTCCCCGCCCTCGTCCACCGCGGCGCCCGGCGCTTCCTCCCCGACCGCGACCCCGAGGGGTTCGCGCCCTTCCTCGACGACACCGCGCCCCTCCGCGTCGCGGACGCGATCCCCTACCTGTTCGTCCCCGGCAACCACGACCTCTACCGCCGCTCGGACCGCGCGGACGTCGCGCGCCACTTCGGCGCCCCCGCCGGCGCGCTCGGCCGCGAGCACCCCGACGCGCTCTGGTTCTCCACCGACGTCGCCGGCTTCCGCTTCGTCGTGCTCGACACCGGCTCCGACATCTTCCTCGGCCGGAACCGCTTCCCCGCCAGCGGCCGCCAGCTCCGCTGGCTCGACGCCACCCTCGCCGACGCCGGGGCCCGCGGCCTCCCCGCGATCGTCGCGCTCCATCTCCCGCCGTTCTCCTCGGCGCGCGAGGACCGCCCCGCGCCCTCGATCGCGCACCGCATCGTCCGCGGCGTGCTCGACCGCCACCGCGTCGCGCTCGTCCTCTCCGGCCACGCCCACGCCTACGAGCGGATCGAGCGCCCCGGCCCCGGCGGCCACCCCGTCACCTACGTGGTCTCGGGCGGCGGCGGCGCGCCCTTCCACCGGCTCGCGCCGCCCCGCCGCCGCGATCCCGGCTCGCGCGTCTTCGTCGAGCGCACGCTGCACTACGTGCTGCTCGAGCTCGACCCGCACGCGCTTCGTGGGCGCGCGATCCCGGTCCCGCGCGCGCCCGACCTCGACCGGTTCGAGGTCGCGCTCCGATGAGCGGCTTCCTGATCGAGCGGTCCGACGCGCCCGAGCCGCCCTGGCGCCACCGCTTCTGCGGCGAGCACGGGATCGAGGGCGCCCGCTGCCCCAACTGCGCGAAGCCGCTCCTCTGCTTCCTCCGGATCGACGGCGCCGACCCGCGCACGCCGGCGTCGCGCTTCGGCGCGATCGAGGTGCCGCTCCTCTTCTGCTGGACGTGCGACGTGTCCCAGGCGGACCTCTTCTACCGGCTCGAGGCGGCCGGCCGCGTGCGGCTCCTGCGCTGCGGCTCGGGCGGGTGCCAGCGCGACTTCCCCTACGAGGGCTATCCGACGTCCTTCCCGGAGCGGCCGGCGCGCCTCCGCCCCGTTCCGTCGCCGCTGCCCCATCATCCGGCGCACCAGATCGGCGGCCACCCCTGGCTGGTCCAGCCGCGCCGGCCGCTCGCCTGCGTGGAGTGCGCGCGGCCCATGCACTTCTTCGCGGTGATCGCCGACGACTCCACGGGCCCGCGCGGCTTCACCGACAACCCGTTCGTGCAGGTCCTCTACCACGCGTGCTTCCGCTGCGGCGTGCTCGGCGCCTACCAGGCCTGCGACTGACACGCCGCGCGCGTTTCCGCTAAGCTCCCGCCCGTGGCCCAGGACCGGCCGGAGGACTACGCCCCGATCTACGCCGCCTTCACGGCGCCGATCTCCCGCTTCGACTGCGGGAAACACTGCGCGCCCCTCAACGGCGGCGAGCCGGTCTGCTGCAGCACGAAGCACGCCGTGCCCATCGTGACCGTCGCCGAGTGGCGCCACCTCCGAGCGCGCACCGACCTGTGGCACATCTACCGGCCCCGCGACGCGGTCGGGCGCCAGATCAAGGAGGAGCTGGCCACCGACCTGCGCGCGGTGGAGTGCCGCGGCGCGGCCCGGTGCGAGCGCGAGAACCGCTCCATCTCCTGCCGGACCTTCCCGTTCTTCCCCTACGTCACCAACGACCGGCGGTTCCTCGGACTCTCCTATTACTGGACCTTCGAAGACCGCTGCTGGGTGCTCAGCCACCTCGGGGTCGTGGACCGCGAGTTCGTCGACCAGTGCGTGCGCGCGTTCGAGGCGTGCAACGAGATCGGCTCGGAGGACCTGGACCTCTACCGCGAGCACTCGGCCGCGATGCGGCGGGTCTTCTCCCGCTGGAAGCGGCTCATCCCCGTGATCGCGCGCAACGGCGGGATGCTGGCCGTGGATCCGAAGACGGGAGCGTCGCGGCCCGCGGGCGCCGGCGAGTTCCCGCGGCACGGTCCCTGGGCGGAGGAGCCCGCGAGTTGCGCATCCTGATCGTCTCGGCCTCGGCGGGGGGCGGCCACGTCTCGGCCGCGGCGGCACTGGAGCGGGCCTTCCGTGAGCGCCATCCCGGGATCGCCGTCCGCAACGTGGACGCGCTCGACTTCACCAACCGCGCGTTCAAGAAGGTCTACGCGCAGAGCTACCTGCTGCTCGCCAACCGCGTGCCGGCGCTCTGGGGGTTCCTCTACGCCCAGAGCAACGAGCCGCGCCGCGAGAAGAAGCGGATCGTCTCGGTCTTCGACCGGATCAACTACCGGCGCTTCCGCGAGCTGGTGGACGGATTCGCGCCCGACCACGTGCTCGGCACGCACTTCCTCCCGGGCGAGCTCGCGCGCGACGGCGGGCTCGAGGTCCCGTTCTCGCTCGTGGTCACCGACTACGACGTGCACGCGCTGTGGGTGCAGCCCGGCGCCGCGCGCTACTTCGTCGGCAGCGAGGAGGTGCGGGTCCGCCTGGCCGCGCGCGGGATCGAGCCGCGGCGCATCGCGGTCACGGGCATCCCGATCGACCCGGTCTTCGCGCGACCGGCCGCCCGCCCGGCGGCCCGCGCGGCGCTCGAGCTCCGGCCCGACGTCTTCACGGTGCTCGCGGTGAGCGGCGGGTTCGGGATGAAGGGGATCGCCGGCACCGTGCGCGAGATCGCCGCGCTCGGCGGTCCGCTCCAGCTCGTCGCCGTGTGCGGCCGCAACGCGGAAGCGCTCGAGGAGGTCCGCGCCTTCCGCCCGCCGCGCGGGGTCACGGTGGTCCCCTACGGGTTCACGGACCGGATGAACGAGCTGATGGCCGCGGCCGACGTGGCCGTGACCAAGAGCGGCGGGCTCACCGTGAGCGAATGCCTCGCCCGGCGCCTCCCGATGGTGATCGTCGCGCCGATCCCCGGACAGGAGGAGCGCAACTGCGACTACCTCCTCGAAGCGGGCGCCGCGTGGAAGGCGGTGGACTACGACGCGCTCCAGTGGAAGCTCGGGCGGCTGCGCGACGAGCCGCGGACGCGCGCGGCCATGGAGGAGCGCTGCGCCGCCCTGGCCCGGCCGGAGGCGGCGTTCGCGATCGCGGACGCGATGGCGCGGCTCGCATGAGGGCCCTGATCGCGCCCCTCTTCGTGCTCGCGCTCGCCGCGGTGTTCGCGAAGGTCGAGGTCGAGATCGAGGGACCGGACGGCTGGGCCGCGAAGCTCCCGACCTGGCGCGCGCCCGACTCGTGGGTGAGCCATGCGCTCCTGGACGGGAAGCCGCTCACCGGCTTCTGGTTCGTGTTGAATCCGCACTACGGGCTCGCCGGCTTCAATCCGGCGAAGGCCTGGTGGCACCGCCCCGCCTGGTGGGGCTGCCTGCCGCGCGGCTACGTGGTCGGGCTCGTTCTCGCGATCGCGCTCTACGCATGGGGCTCGAAGGGGTCCGGACCCGCGTCGCGTCCGGATCCCGCCGGCGCGCCATGAACCTGCCCCGCGCGCTCGACCGGCTCGAGGCCCGGCACGGTCCGCCTCCGGCGCCGCCGACGCGGGACCCCCTCGAGCTGATCCTCTGGGAGAACGTCGGCTATCTCGTGGACGACGGGAAGCGGGCCGCGGCGTTCCGCGCCTTGAAGAAGCGGGTCGGCACCGGCGCGCGCGACCTCCTGGCCGCGCGTCCCGAGACGCTCCGCGAGATCGCGGAGCAGGGCGGCATCCACGGCGATCTCCGGGCCGGGCGCCTCCAGGAGATCGCGCGCCTCGCGCTCACCGAGGCGGAGGGCGACCTCGGCGCGACGCTGAAGCGCCCCGAGCGCGAGGCGCTCCGCGTGTTCCGGAAGTTCCCCTCGATCGGAAAGCCCGGTGCCGAGAAGGTCCTGCTCTTCTGCGGCGGGCGGCCGATCCTCGCGCTCGAGTCGAACGGGCTGCGCACGCTGCTCCGGCTCGGCTACGGGGAGGAGTCGAAGAGCTACGACCGCAGCTATCGCACGGCGCAGGCGGCCGCGTCGGCCGAGCTTCCCGAGACCGCCGCGGCGCGGCTCCGCGCGCACCTCCTGCTCCGGCGCCACGGCCAGGAGGTGTGCAAGAGCTCCACGCCCCGCTGCTCCGAATGTCCGCTGACCGGGGACTGCGTATGGTTCCGCCGGAATCGCTGACGGCCCGGCTCGGCGAGCGGCGCGCGGCGCTCGCGGAGGCGCGGGCGCGCGAGCGGTTCGCGGCGGCCGCGGCGCTCGGCGCGCTGGCGGCGACGCTGGTGGTCGTGGCTCTGGCCTGGGACGGACGGCTCTCCTGGTGGCTGGTGGCGCCAGTCGCGCTCGCGCTCGCGGCTCTGATCGCGCTCCGCGAGCGGCGCACGCGCGCGCGCCGGCGACTGGGCCACGCGGTCGTCTGGCTCGAGCGGGCCGAGGCGCGGCTCCAGGACCGCTGGTCCTTCGGACAGCGCTCGGGCGCGGAGTACGTCGATCCCGCGCATCCCTACGCGTCCGACCTGGACCTCTTCGGCGAGGCCTCGCTCTTCGAGCGGCTGAACGAATGCCCGACGTCGCTCGGGCGCGACCGGCTCGCGGCGGTGCTCAAGGGCGCGGCCGGGGACGGGAGCGGATTCGCGCGCGCGGCGGCGGTCCGGCGGCTCCGCGACGACCTGGACTTCCGCGAGGAGCTGGCGGTCGAGCTGGCCGAGCTCGCGGCGCGGAGCGGACGCTCGGAGGCGGAGCGCGAGAGCGTGGACGCCGGGACGCGCGCGCTGCCGCGCTGGGGCGAGGAGCCTGCCGCGCCGCCCGAAGGGGCGGCGGCGGCGATCGCCCGCTGGGCGCTGGCTCTGGCGGCGACCGGGTCGGTGGCGGGGAAGCTCGCGCTCGGGTGGCCCGTGGGCGTGGTCGCGCTGCTCTGGGCGGTGAACCTCGTCTGGCTCTTCGTGGCGGGGCGGGACGTGGACGCGCTGCTCACGCGCTTCGAGGCGGTGCGGGGGACGCTCGACGCTTGGTCGCGCGTGTTCGAGGTGCTCGAGCGGCGCGGGGACCTGGAAGCGCTCCGCGCGGCGCCCGCGTCGCCCGCGATCCGGCGGCTCCGCGGGTTGGTGGACCGCCTCGCGTGGCGGAGGAACTGGGTCTGGCACTACAGCTTCGGCGTCTTCCTGCTCTGGGACCTCCACGTGCGGCGCGCGCTCCACGCGTGGCGGCGCGCGCACGGTCCGCGGCTCCGCGGCTGGTTCGACGCGGCGGCGGCGATGGAGGCCGACGCGGCGCTCGCGGCCTATGCCGCGGGCGTGCCCGAGGCGGCGTGGGCGGAGGAGGCGGCGACGGAACCGGTGCTCGAGGCCGAGGCGCTGGCGCATCCGCTGCTCCCGCGGGCGACGCGGGTCGGGAACGACGTGAAGCTCGGCGGAACGGACGCGGTCCTCCTGGTGACGGGCTCGAACATGAGCGGGAAGAGCACGTTCCTGCGCGCGGTCGGCCTGTGTCTCGTGATGGCGCGGGTCGGCCTCCCGGTGACGGCGCGGCGCGCGCGCCTCCGGGAGGCGGAGGTGTGGACGTGCATGCGGACGCAGGACTCGCTGGCGCGCGGGTCGTCGCGCTTCCA
>Ga0187892_10008464_pt1 | contig 14078 bp, 17 predicted proteins | sample MA1701073metaG_FD_139345 | JGI IMG/M metagenome (GOLD analysis project Ga0187892, IMG submission 139345) | Bio-ooze microbial communities from a basaltic lava cave in the Kipuka Kanohina Cave System on the Island of Hawaii, USA - MA170107-3 metaG ...
ACCCAATCGTCGTAACATTCATCATGGACTCCTCTCTCTTCGTCTAAGTGGTTTTTCAAATCTCCACTTTGGCACATCACGATGCCGTTTAGGAGAGGGTGGAGTCCATCCCATTAGGATCTTCGCCAAGGCACAGGTCTGCAGACGTACCGAACTCGTTGCGCGTATCCTTCGGATCGAGTGTCCGAAGGATATCACCCAACTCCCCGTCGGCTACGGACAGACGGCGACACCCTCCGCGGTCCCATCCTCCTTTGTTTGTCCTTTCCTTAAGCGCCGCTAGGGTATCGTCGTCGATGTGGACGCGGAAGAGCCCGAGTTAGACGCGACGGCGTTCCTGTGGGTGCGCCCAAGGGCGACGTAGATCGATCGGCCTCGCGCGGACGGGATTTGAGTTCGATGTAACGGCCAGCGCGAGCGCAGGCACAGGGAGCTGTTGGTCAACCTGATCTTCGGTCAAACACTTGACCTCATTGGCGCTGGTCGATCGACCCGAATTACGCACCATTCGGTTCTCGATACTTAAGATCTTAGAATCTATTTCTGTTATCTGACTTTTTGTAATGGTATTAAGGAATCATTGTACTAGCTTCATCTTCCCGGGACATCGCCCCACAGGAATTTATGCAATTGGATCTGAAACCGCACAGGAAGTCTGTCGGCTAAGACCCAGTCGGCCAGGAGAGCGGGCGCCAGGTACCCGCTGGCGGGAGAAAACAAGACTTCGCAACACTCCTCCAGATGAAATCGCATCAAGGTCTCTTTGGCCCAGTCATAGTCGGTACGATCACAAATCACGAACTTGACCTGATCGTGCTCCGAGAGCAAACGGAGGTTTGGATAACGGTTTTTATCCATCTCGCCAGAACCCGGCGTCTTTAGATCCAGCACTTTCATCACCCGCCGGTCGATCGTGGAGACATCCAATGCGCCACTGGTTTCTAAGGAGACCGCAAAACCTGCATCGCACAGGCGCTTAAGAAGCGGGGGGCAAGAACGTTGAGCCAAGGGTTCGCCCCCCGTCACCGTGACGTAGTGCGCTTGATAGCGCATGACCTCTTGCAATATCTCGTCTAGAGACATGTTTCGGCCGCCATGAAAGGCATAAGCGGTATCGCAGTAGCGGCAACGCAATGGACAACCCGTAAGGCGCACAAACACGGTGGGCAATCCGACCCGATTGGTTTCGCCCTGGAGCGAATAGAAGATCTCGGTGATCCTAAGCAGGGAGCCAGGCTTGGTGCCCTCACCGATCTGGGTAAAGGGTTGGGGTTGCAGTCTGCTTGTGCTCATCAGGGGAGCGCTAGGCGCTGCAGCCTTTCTTCCGCAAGCTTTGCGGCCGTAGTGCCCGGATAGCCGCTGATCAGTTCCTGCAGCTTGGCTTTAGCCTCGGCCTCTTGCCCCAACTCGTCGTAGCTGTAGGCGATCTTCAGCAAAGCATGGGGGAGCTTTGCACTGTCAGGATAGGCCTGGATCAGCTTGGAGTATTCTATGATCGCCGGATCGAATTTTCGCGCCACATAGTACGCTTCACCTACCCAGTATTGCGCGTTGTCTGCATAAGCGCTGTTCGGGTATTGGGCAAGAAAGCCAATAAACCCCGCGATGGCGTTATCGTATTGTCCGGCTTTGAGCAACCCAAAGGCTTGCTGGTAAGCCTGCTTTTCTCCCTCCGGGGCGTTTGGCGAAAGCTCGATGTCTGCGCCCGTCGCGGGGAGAGGCCCGGCGGGCGGGGCTTGTGCCGGGGCTATGCCTTTAGGAGCAACGGTTGCAGGCGTGGCGCTCGGCAGAGCCGCCGCATCAAGTCCGGCGGGCGGGGTTCTGCCCGCGGATTCGAAGGTTTGCAGGCGCCGGTCTAGATCACCGTAGAGCTCCTGTTGGCGTTTTTCCCATTGTTGCAGCCGGTGGTCTTGCTCTTCGAGCTCACCGCGCAAAGCCCGAACTTCCCGCTGCAGCGACTCAACTTGGTTCAACAAATCGAAAAGCCCTTGGTTGGGTGTGGGCGTTGTGGGCGGCTGATCCTCATAGCCTTGCCCCGGCTCTATCACAGGCGCCCATTCTTCGGCCGAAAGAGAAAGCGCCATGAGCGACAGCGCGCTGATTCCGGCTAAGCGGTGTGTTGCTTGTAACATCGTTTACGGTTCCTAGTACAAGAGCTCCGCGCGGCGGTTGACGGCATAGGCCTGCTCCTCGTGACCCTCGCTCACGGGACGTTCCTCACCGTAAGTGAGCGTTCGGACCTGAGCGCTGGATGCGCCGAGCAAAACCAACTGTCGGCTTACCGCCTGTGCCCGGCGCTCGCCCAGGGCCAGATTGTACTCCCGCGAACCCCGTTCATCCGTATGCCCCTCGAGCGTTAGCACGGCATGGGGGTTCTGGGTCAAATACTGCGCATGGGCTTCGATCACCGGCTGGTACTCGAGCTTCACCTCGCTGCTATCGTAATCGAAGTAGATCACGCGCACCGATAGGCGGCCTTGCGGATCATTCAAGCCGGTGGCCCGCGGACCGCCGCTCTCATCCACCCCATGGGGGCGTGCCCCCTCCGCGGCTTCTCCCGGCTCACCCTCCGTGACCGTGCCTTCGTCTGATGTACGGGTAAACTCCTCCGCACTCTGGCAGCCTGAGAGCGAAGCGGTTATCATCGCGATGGATAAAAAAAATAGGGCTTTTTTCATGCTCACTGATCTCCTCGATTGAATCGGATTAACGGTACTTCGATTGATTCGAAGTGCCCGACGGTATAGGCGTGCACATGTTTCAAACAGGTTACCTGTTTGAAACATGGAGTAAAGCAAATCGCATTTTTTGCTTTGCGATGCGAGAAATTCCACGGATGGAATTTTCGGACGTTCCCTTGAGACATCACCCTTATCACCGGCGAAGCGGTCCCCAGGCCGGTTCTCTCACCTCGCCCCCTGAAGCGCCAAGGCGCTGTCGCACATTGCCATCCACGGAAACCGCCGCGAGCTCCGTGCCGCGTGATCCCACGGTCGCGTAGATGATCATATTGCCGTTCGGCGCAAAACTGGGTGATTCATCCAAGCGCGAGTCGGTGAGCACGCGCAGACCTCGACTCCCGAGATCCAATACGGCGATTCGGTAACTCCCGCCCTCAGCATGCACCAGCGCCATCAAACGGCCATCATGGGAGAAGCTCGGCCGTGCGTTATAGGGCCCCATGCCTATGGTGATCCGCTCTGGACGACCACCGTTTGCGGCCACTTGGTAGACTTGCGGCGTTCCGCCGCGATCGGAGGTAAAAGCGATCAGCCGCCCATCAGGGGACCAAGCGGGCTCGGTGTCGATAGCCGGATCATCGGTTAGCCGCTGCAAACGGCGCCCGGCGAGGCTTAAGACGTAAATTTCAGGGTTGCCATCCCTAGACAATGTCATCGCAAGCCGGCCCCCGTCCGCTGACCAGGCGGGAGCGCTGTTTATGCCGGGGCCGGCGGCCACTGCTTCTCTGTGACCGGTCGCTATATGCTGCACATAGACCGTGAGATTCTTGCCCTCGAAGGAAACATACGCGAGCTTGCGTCCGTCTGGCGACCACGCGGGAGAGAGGATCGGATCGGCCGACTCCAGCAAGGTCTTGGGATTATAGCCATCGGCATCGGCAAGCTGCAGCTGATACACAGCCTTGGCGCGTGTGTCTTTGGCAACCGTGACGTAGCTGATGCGGGTGGCGAAGGCGCCGGGTTCACCGGTCAACAATTCATAGATGCGATCGGCGATGCGGTGCGCTGCTAAGCGGAGATCATCGGGCGGGCTCACGATTTGATATCCGGCGAGCTGGGTGGCCTTGAACGTATCCACGACGCGAAACTCGATCTCGTAATCGCCCGAGGCGGTGGGCGCCAGGGTCCCGATGACCAGATTTTCCATCCCTAGGCGCCGCCAGTCGTCAAACTGGATCTCAGCAAACCGGCGAGGCTGCGATGGCAGATCTGCACTGGGTAGGGTGTTGAAGCGGCCGCTGCCAGCAAGATCCGTGCTAACGACCTGCGCGATGTCCACCGGCACCGCGGCGATCTGGGTGTCGCTTGCAAACGGTACGATGGCTATCGGCAGGGCGCTTTCCACGCCCTTGGTCACCTCGATGGTGATCACCGCGTGAGCTTTGGCACTCACCAATAAGGCGAGAAAAAACGCCAGCGTCTGGGTATTTCGTTTGATCGGTGTCACTGCTACTCCCATGGATTGAACCGGATGTCCACTTCTCGAAAATAGGTCTCGAACAGCCGTTGTTCGGGGGGCACGGGCAGGGGAGAGGCCTTTTGGGTGGCGATCTCGCACTGTCGATCGAACAGCGTGTTTCCGCTGGACTCGACGACCTGGGCTGAAACCACTTCACCGCTAGGCACGGTGCGCACCCTGAACCTACAAACCAAGCCCGGTGGCAGTCCCGCCTTATTAAAATACTGCGCGAGCTTATCACTGATGCGGGCGATCGTGTCATTGACCTGCTCCGCATCGGCTTGTTGTTGCTGTTCCGCTTCTTCCGCGGCCAGCTCCGTGAGCAGCGCGGCTTTGCGAGCCTCCTCCTGTTGCCGTTCTTGCTCTTCTTGCTGCCGCTTGCGCTCTTCCTTTTCACGTTGCTGCTGTTCTTCCTGCTTGCGTTTTTGCTCCTCTTGACGTCTCTTCTCTTGTTCGCGTCGCTGAGTTTCCTGGCGCTTTTTTTCCTTCTCCTGTCTTTCTTGCGCCACGCGTTTTCGTTCCTCTTGCAGGCGTTTTTTCTCCTGCTCTCGTTTGCGCTCTTGTTCCGCTAGGCGTTTCTCCTTCTCGATCTGCTTTTCACGCGCCGATGCCTGTTGCTTCTCCTTCTCCACCCGCGCTTTTTCTTCTGCCTCACGCTGCTTCTGCGCGGCCACCGCGCGCCCTCGTTCTTTTTCGGCTTCCCTGCGTTGCTGCACCATTTTTTTTTGCCGCTCTTCTTCTTGTTCTCGCCGCCCGGCGACCCGCGAACGGTCAAGCTCCTTTTCCAGCACGCTGCGGTCCACGACCACAGCCTGCATGACCGCTTTATGCGAGGCCGCTGGTTTGTATAAGGCCTCGAACGGTAGGCTGAAAACGACCAGCACCAGGGCAAGGACATGAACCGCGATAGCGCACAGGAACGCCCGAGAGTAATGGGTCCGCTGAGCCCGCATCGACGAAAGCGGTTTTACTCTTCCGGCGGCTCCGTGACCAAACCCACGCTGGACACACCGCCGCTCTGCAACAGTGCCATCAGCTCCACCACCCGCCGATACACCACCTTGGCGTCCCCTTCCACCAGGAACCGCGTGTTCGGCTGCTGTCGCAGCAAGGTGCCCACGCGGGTGAGCAGCGATTTGGAATCGACGGGTTGGTCACGATCCTCCCCGTAGTTAATGTAATAGTTGCCACTGGCATCCACGGATACAATGACCGGCTCTCGCGCTTGGGGTGGCAATACCTCAGAGGAGATTTTCGGCAACTCGATCTTGACCCCTTGGGTGATCAAGGGGGCCGTGATCATGAAGATGATCAGCAACACCAAGGTCACGTCGATATAAGGCACCACGTTGATTTCCGACATCAAGCGCCGGCGCTTTCTCCTTTCCGTTCTCACCCTTCCCCGCTCCCAGATCAGGCATGCGCTTGGCGCTGTAGTATCGAGGAGAACTCTTCTGCAAACGTGTCGTAGCGGTTGTATAAGCGATCGACATCTGAAGCATAACGGTTATACGCGATCACCGCTGGTATGGCCGCGAACAATCCCATGGCGGTAGCGATCAGTGCTTCCGAGATCCCGGGCGCCACCATCGCCAGTGTGGCTTGGTGGACGTTACCCAAGGCTTGAAGAGAATTCATGATCCCCCACACGGTGCCGAACAAACCGATATACGGGCTCACGGAACCCACCGTCGCTAAAAAAGGGAGGTTGCTTTCCAGATCTTCCACCTCGCGGTTCAAGGCCACCCGCATGGAACGTTGCGCCCCTTCCAATATCGCCCGCGGATCGACGCCGCTGCGCTTGCTCAGGCGCGCGAATTCTTTGAACCCCGCCTCGAAGATACTCTCCATCCCGTTGGGCTCTTGACCGCGATCGACGATGCGCGTGTACAGGGTAGTCAGATCCTCCGAGCTCCAGAAGCGTTCCTCGAAAACCTGGGCCGCATTTTGCCCTTGCTTCAACGACGAGCGTTTAGAGAAAATCAGCACCCAAGAGACCAGGGATGCCAGTAATAACACCAGCATCACGAATTTGACCAGCAGGCTCGCCCCTAGCACCAGATTGGCTAGGCCCAGATCAACCTGCATCTTTAAGCTCCTTGCTTAGGCTTAAGGGCAAGCGCTTAGGACGCAGCGAGCCCGCATCGAGGCAAACGACGGTTATTGTGCCGCGGCACAGGGTTTGGCCCGCTTGGTCGGCGACGGTCTGCCGCAAAGAAAGGCTAGCGCCACGAGAGTCTAATAAGATGACCTTGACCTCGAGCCTGTCGTTGAACCGCGCCGGTTTCAAGTAATCGAGTGAAAGCTGGCGTACCGCGAAGATCACCCCCTCCGCTTCCATCAACCGATCTTGCTCGAAACCGAGGTGACGCAGCCACTCGGTACGGGCACGCTCCATAAACTTAAGGTAATTAGCGTGATACACAACGCCCCCGGCGTCGGTATCTTCGTAGTAGACCCTGACCGGCCAGGCGAAATCCCTCATGGCTCGCGCGCGGCGGTGGGCCTGAACTGATCGAATAGGTCGGGCTCCCGCAGCAAAGCGGTGGGTGGTGTAAGGCCGAAGTAAGTCCATGCACGGCGTGTCGCCATCCTCCCGCGAGGCGTGCGCATCAGCAATCCTTGCTGGATCAAAAAAGGCTCCAGGACATCTTCTATGGTACCCCGTTCTTCCCCAATCGCCACCGCTAAGTTATCTACCCCGACCGGCCCGCCGTCGAATTTTTGCAGGATGGTCAATAGCAGCTTGCGGTCTAAGAGGTCGAAGCCACTATCATCCACATCGATCAGATCCAGGGCTTGAGCAGCCGTGGGAGCGTCTATCGCGCCATCGCCTCGCACCTCGGCATAGTCCCGCACCCGGCGTAGCAAGCGGTTGGCGACACGGGGCGTTCCGCGCGAACGCCGGGCGATCTCCACTGCTCCTTTAGCGTCTATGGCAACACCCAGAATGCCGGCGGAGCGCGCCACGATGGTCGCTAAATCCTCGCTGTCGTAGAATTCCAAGCGCTGGACAATACCAAAGCGATCCCGCAACGGCGAGGTTAAAAGCCCGGTCCGGGTCGTCGCCCCAATCAGGGTAAACGGTGGCAGGTCCAGTTTTATCGCCCGAGCGGCCGCTCCCTCACCGATCATGATGTCGAGCTGGAAGTCTTCCAGCGCCGGGTACAGTACCTCTTCAACCACCGGACTGAGGCGATGGATCTCATCGATGAACAGACAATCGCGGGCCCCCAAGTTGGTCAACAAAGCCGCGAGATCGCCGGGTCTTTCTACAACCGGCCCGGATGTCTGGCGTAGGTTTACTCCCAGCTCGTTGGCGATGATGTGAGCCAAAGTGGTCTTGCCCAGCCCCGGTGGTCCGAACACAAGCACGTGATCCAGGGCCTCGGCGCGCTGGCGTGCGGCGCGGATAAACACCTCCATCTGCGCATGCAGAGCCGGCTGACCGACGAAGTCGCAGAGACGCTTAGGGCGTATGCTAACCTCGACCGCCGCATCGTCTGGCGTCGCGCGAGCAAGGATGGCTGGATTGTGATCCCCCGTCACGGTCGCTGTTGCGGCTTTTCCGGCGAACCAAACGAAGCTTCGATCGCCCTCATGCCTTCTCCATAAATACAACTAATTATACGCAATTGTTAATACGAGACCTATGAAATGTTAGTAAACCGCGATGAGGTGGCCGCTGGCAAATGTCTCATTCCTGCAAAGTACGGCGCAAGGCCCGCCGGATGAGTTCCTCCGTGCTCAATCCCGTTATGGCTACCGCCTGTATGTTGCGGCTCGCTTCCTGTGGTTTGTACCCAAGGGAAATCAAACCGGCTACTGCGTCGGCTACCCCATCGCCTGGGGCCGTTTCGGCTGTTCCCAAATGCGGGTCTGATGCAAGCTCCTCGTCCCATTGCAGCACGCGATCCCGCATCTCCACGATCAAGCGCTCGGCCGTCTTTTTGCCGATCCCCGGCAAGCGGGTGAGCCTAGCGGGATCGCTTTGTTGCACACAGCGGACAAACTCTTCGAGGCCTCCTGAGAGTATGGCAAGCGCCATTTTTGCGCCTACCCCGTTTACCTTGATCAAGGCGCGGAACAAGCGTCGCTCGTTTTCTGAGATGAACCCGAATAAGAGGTGGGCGTCCTCCCTGACCATGAGATGGGTATACAAGTGGGTCTCTTTTTGCAGCCCGGGAAGCTTTACGAAAGTGCTCATGGGGGCTTCTAGTTCATAGCCAACGCCTTGCACCTCCAGCAACAAAAACGGCGGCCGCTTCTCTATGAGAACCCCACGCAGGCGGCCGATCATACCCAGCGCCCGGCGCGTCGCCCTCGCACGTCTCCTAACCTTTGCAAGCAGTGGCGGGTATGTCCTCGGCAGATGGCCACAGCCAAGGCGTCGGCTGCATCGGTGCCCGGTTGCTCCTGCAAGCGAAGCAATATCGTCACCATGCGCTGGATCTGCGCCTGTGCGGCATTACCTTTGCCGACGACGGCGAGCTTGACCTCAGCCGGGGTAAATTCATGTACCGGGAGCTCTCGCAGGGCAGCGGCTACCAGGGCCACACCGCGGGCCTGCCCCAACTTCAGCGCTGAATCCGGATTACGGCAGATGAAAACCTTCTCCACCGCTAACTCATCGGGGCGATGGCGATCCACGACCTCTAGCAGGCCATCGAAAATGTGTTTCAGGCGCCGGGGCAATTCCTTGGTTCCATCACGAATACATCCGCTTGCAACATGCCAGATCCTCTGGCCTTGCACCTCTATGACGCCATAGCCTGTGGCCCATGAACCTGGATCGATGCCGAGAATACGCGCCACAGGAGTAATTATGCGATTCTCGCCAGGATCTCTTAGCTGATTTCCGCGTTCGAGTAAACCCGCTGGACATCATCCAGATCTTCCAGGGTGTCTGACAGCGTCATCATCTTCTCGGCTTGTTCTGCCGAAAGAGGGTTATTCGTGGACGCTCGCATCGTAAGCTCCGCGGTCTGCGGTTCATACCCCATGCCGATCATGCCCTCTTTGACTCTGTTGAAATCGTCGGGCGCCGTGATCACCTCCACGGAGCCGTCCTCTTGAGTCACCACATCCTCTGCCCCCACCTCCAGCGCCGCTTCCATGATCGCATCCGGGTCTAAGCCTACTGGATAGCTCAACAAGCCGCACTTGGAGAACAAATAAGCGACCGATCCGTCGGTTCCCAGATGGCCCCCTGCCTTGGAAAAAGCATGGCGGACCTCTGCCACCGTGCGGTTTCTGTTGTCGGTCAGGCACTCCACCATCACCGCCGTGCCCCCGGGGCCGTAACCCTCGTAACGCACTTCTTCCAGAGCCTGCCCTTCGGCACCGCTAGTCCCTCGGGTGATGGCCCGTTCCACCGTATCTTTGGTCATGTTATTCGACAAGGCGCTGTCGACAGCGGCGCGTAAGCGAGGATTCGCGGAAATGTCCTCTCCCGCTCTGGCCGCTGCCGTGATCTCCCGTATCAGCTTGGTAAACAGTTTGCCTCGCCGTGCATCTTGCTTTCCCTTGCGATGACGGATATTCGCCCATTTACTGTGCCCAGCCATCGAACCCTTCCCCCCTTTTTTTCAGCCTAAAATATACACCCAATGAGCCCAACGGCGGTCACGGGCCTACGCGCTAAGTCTAGCAATTTGGCAAGCGGGCAACAGAGGTTTCCGCGGCATAACCACGCAATTGCTTTTCGTTTTCGATTCTGAAGAATCCCAGGAATGGATTTTTCAGAGCTTCCTTAGATCTGCGGCCTATGCGCAAAACGACCTTGCTGCAAAAAGTGAACAACCTGGATCGCTACCTGGCGGGACACCAGCATTCCGAGATGTGATACCGGTAACGCGATGTGATCTGTGGCTCCGTGCAAATGCGTCTCCGCCACCGCCACGGTGCCGTCATTGGGGTTGCTTAGCTCGCCGATCACTCTCCCCATTCCCACAGAAAGCGTGCCGGCGATCGAACCGATCTCGCAACCACCATTCCAAGCCGGAACATCGCCCGACACCCCGCGTCGATTGCTCTTGCCGAGCAGCTTTCGTCCGAGAGTAAACGTAGACAGATAACGCGCCACACCGCTGCCCTGGTGCGGTGTTCCCAAGGTCACCACCCTGCCGTGCCTCAGATCCTCGAAAAGGGCGAAATAATGGCGGATGACTAATCCCCCCAGGCTGTGACAGATAAAGTGGATTTTACCAGCATCGAGATCTTGCACCACCCTGCGCAACTGCTCGGCCACCGAGGCCGGGCTACAGCGCACGCTGGGGTAGCGGAACCTGCGGGACAAATAGCCAGCACGGGAGAGCTGAAAGCGCAGGAAGCTCATCTCATAGCCGTTTAGAAACAGCCCGTGGATCAGCACTACGGCCTCAACAGCGGGACGCTCCATGGCAGAGTTCGGTCTCTTTGAACGAGTAGCCAGGCAACTTGGATTGACAGATAGCGCTTGTGTTCGCGTCCGTCATTCCGGCCAGAGTCTGCCCCGTACTCGATACGGGGATTGGCCGGAATCCAACGCCAAGGAAGGCGTCCATGCAACTGGATTCCGTACAATCCATGTACGGAATGACGATCCTTCTGAATCATGTTGACTGCCTACTAGGCGTCGTTGGCGACCAAACGTGTCGGCTCCAAACGCGTCTGCGCGAAATCCAGAAGCCGCGCGATCGGGCTCACCGCGCGTCGGCGTATATCTTCTCTCACGTGGATTTCGTTACTGCCTTCTTGCAGGCATGCCGCAAGCTTTCGCAAGCTGTTCATGGCCATCCATGGACAGTGGGCGCAGCTCTTGCAAGTGGCGCTGCGCCCCGCAGTCGGCGCCTCTAGAAACGTTTTCCAAGGCGCGGCTTGGCGCATCTTATGGAAAATACCGCAGTCCGTCGCTACGATGAACTTATCCGCCTTCAACTCTTTGGCTGCTTTGATCAGGGCCGTGGTCGATCCCACGACATCGGCCTGAGCGATCACAGACTGCGGCGACTCGGGGTGCACCAAGACCTTGGCGTCCGGATGGTGCGCGCGCATCGCCCGTAATTCCTCCCCTTTGAAGGCCTCATGCACCACGCAGGAGCCTTGCCAAAGCAGCATGTCCGCCCGCGTTTGGTTTTGCACATACTCCCCGAGGTATCTATCCGGTGCCCACAGGATCTTTTCGCCCCGCCGATGGAGATGGCTGATAAGCTCTACGGCACTGCCCGAGGTCACAACCCAGTCGGAGCGCGCCTTCACTTGGGCGCTGGTATTGGCATACACCACCACCGTGCGATCGGGATGCGCATCGCAAAACGCGCCGAAGGCATCGGCAGGGCAGCCGAGATCCAAGGAGCAATCCGCACCCAGATCGGGCATCAACACTGTTTTCTCCGGGTTCAGGATCTTGGCGGTCTCCCCCATGAAGCGCACACCGGCGACGACCAGGGTGCGGGCGGGATGCCGATGCCCAAAGCGCGCCATTTCCAAGGAATCGGAAACATAGCCGCCGGTTTCTTCGGCCAAGATCTGTAAATCCGCATCGACGTAATAATGGGCCACCAAAACCGCATCGCGTGTCCTCAGGAGGCGCTTGATGCGGGACGCTAAGGCATCGCGTTCCGCAGCGCCCAGGGTTTCCCGAACCGTCTTCGGCACCTTGAAAACAGGCGGCGTCCCGGCCGCCTCAGTTTGCGTATCTTTAGCTCGCATGCTTGTGCGTGTGTTAGCGGACAAAATCAACCCGGTCCGGCTGTTTGGCTTGATAGAGCTTGGCGGGACGGTGCTTGCCGCCATTTAGCAATCCTCCGTCCTCCTTTAGACAATCCATGCTCAGGATGCGTTTGCGGAAATTGCGCTTGTCTAATTCCTCACCGAGGATAAGCTCATAGACTCTCTGTAGCTGCGAGAGGGTGAAACGCCGGGGCATAAACTGCAGGGCGATGGTCGAGTAACTCAATTTCGCAGCCAGCCTGTGGTGGGCCTTTTGCACGATCATGTTGTGGTCGAAAGCGAGCCTCGGGTAATCCCGGGCCGAAAACCAAGCCACGGCCGCCGCATCGGAGGCCGCCCGCGCTTCCAACTTATCCTCCGAAAGCAGTGCAAAGTAAACCACCGAGATCACGCGTTCGCGGGGATCGCGATCGGGTGCTCCCACGGTGCAAAGCTGTTCCAGATACACGCCCGTGATGCCCGTCTCCTCTTCCAATTCACGCAAGGCACAGGCGTTCAAGTCCTCATCGATATCGACGAATCCGCCGGGCAGAGCCCAGTGGCTTTGGTATGGCTCAGATGCCCGCTTGATTAGCAAAAGCTCGAGACGATCGTTGCGGATCGAAAACACCACCACATCGGTGGTCACAGCAGGGTGTGGGTACTCGTAGCAGTACATAACCCAACATAGTGTAAAAAAGACACCATAGCATAGTGTCACCATCACACCATGTCAATCAGAGGGTATGTCCCAGGTCTGATAATCAGCTAGCCGGCAACGCCCGTCCCCTAACCCGGGATCAAACACAAAATCGCCAAAATCTTCCTTATAAAATGTGAGTTTCCGCCGCTCCGACGGATTGTCATTTGGCTGCCGCCACCCTCGCCTGTTCACCGGCTGCCTCTGCTGGCGCTGCCACATGGCCGCATACTTGCCGCCGCGCGTCAGAAGATCGGCGTGGCGGCCGGGTTCGACGATGCGGCCGTCTTCCAACACGATGATCTCGTTGGCGTGGATCACGGTCGAGAGGCGGTGGGCGATGATGAGGGTGGTGCGATCGGCCGAGACCTCGCGCCGACGGCGATGATGGTGGCCTGGCCGATGTTGAGCAACGACAGGCTGGTGCGGTTCGCCACGCCGGCCTTCTCGTAACGTTGTAGCGCCAGGTCGTAGCGCCGCGCCTCGTGCTGCTCATTGTTGAAATATTTGACCGTCTCTTAGTTGAGCAGGCTGTCGATGGCCTTGGTGTTGGCTTCCTCGGCGGCCTCGTTCATGCGGCGGCGGTATTTAATTCGCCATTCGGTGACGCCGAGCGTGTACCAGACATAGCCGACGATGGTGACGAAGGTGACGAGCGCTAACCAGAAATTGTAGAACCCCCACAGGATGCCGCACACCAGCGCGATCTCCAGCAGCGTCGGCAAGACGTTGAACAGCACGACGAACAGAAAGTATTCGATGCCGCTCGCGCCGCGCTCGATGATGCGCGACAGGCCACCGGTCTGGCGCTCGAGATGGAAGCGCAAGCTGAGCCGGTGCAGATGGTTGAAAGTGCGCAGCGCGACGCGGCGGATGGCGCGCTGCGCGACCTTGGCGAAAACGCCGTCGCGCAGCTCGGCAAAGGCCTGCGACATCACGCGGGCGGTGCCGTAGGCCAGCAGCATGGCGACCGGAAAGGCGATCGCTCCCGGCGTCTTCGGCGACAGCGCGTCGACCATGCCCTTGAAGAAGATCGGCACATAGACGTTGGCAACCTTGGCGGTGACCAGACAGCCGATCGCCAGCACCACGCGCATGCGCAGGTCCCAGTCGCCGCCCGGCCACAGATGCGGAAGCAGCTGGCGGAGCGCGACGCGCTGGCCGCCCCTGTCGGGGATAGTTTCATTGGCGACCATGCTGATCACGCCGGATCCCCGCGTCCGATTGGGCGAGCTGGATCGAGGCAATCTGAGGGCCAGGTTCTTGGCGCCTTTCTAGCTTTCGGCCGTCGCAGACGCTGACGCGGCGAACGGGCAGTGGCAGCCAGCCATCGAGGGGGCGGAAAAAATCGCGGATCCATGTGTCCGCCTTTTAGGCGCGATCGCCCGCCACGGCGCCGAGGATGCGGCGGTTGGACAAGGAACGCCGCCCACAGGGACGTACCTGGGACATAAGGTTTTACGTGCTAGTGCTTAATTGCATAAGT
>Ga0187892_10008465_pt1 | contig 14078 bp, 13 predicted proteins | sample MA1701073metaG_FD_139345 | JGI IMG/M metagenome (GOLD analysis project Ga0187892, IMG submission 139345) | Bio-ooze microbial communities from a basaltic lava cave in the Kipuka Kanohina Cave System on the Island of Hawaii, USA - MA170107-3 metaG ...
GCTGCGCGCGGCGCGCGCGCTCCGTGAAGCCGGTGAGACAGGCTGATGCGAAGCACGGACCTGCCACGGCTCGTCACGGCGCTTCGCGTGCCGATCGAGACGTTTGTGCGCGAGTCGCGCGTCCGCATGGCGCTGCTGATCACGAGCAGCGGGCAGGTTCTGGCGCAGCACGGTTTCACCAGCGGCTATGAAGTAATGAATGTCGCGTCGCTCGCGGCAGCCACGCACGCGTCGTCGGGCGCGCTGGCCGAGCTGATTCAGGCCGGCAAATGGAACCACCTTCATCACGCGGGCCAGCGACAGCAGCTGTTCCTTGCAACGCTGGAGACGCCACAGAGCCGGCTGATCCTGGTCGTGCTCTTCGATTCGGAATCATCCTCGCTCGGTCTGGTCCAGTTCTTCTTCGGCCAGCTGGCTCAGCGCGTGGGTGAGCTGCCCGAGCTGCAGGTCAGCCCGCGTTCCGCCGATCAGCGCAGCTTCGAACTCGATCTCGAAGCGGGCCTGCATCGCGTTTTCACGCCCGAAAGCGGCAGCGAGGCGTGACGTGGCGCTCGTGAATTATTCGACGCGCGAGATCACGTGCAAGATCGTGTACTACGGCGCGGGCCGCTCGGGCAAGACCAGCAACTTGCAGTACATTCATGCGTTCATTCCCGAAGATCGCCGCGGCGCCATGGTATCGCTGGCCACGGAGACGGATCGCACACTGTTCTTCGATTTTCTGCCGCTCGATCTCGGGCTGGTCTCGGGGTTCCGGACGCGCATCCAGCTGTACACAGTGCCGGGCCAGGTCTACTACGGCGCAACTCGCCGCCTGGTGCTGCGCGGCGCCGACGGTGTGGTCTTTGTCATCGATTCGCAGCGGGAGCGCTTCGATGAGAACTTCGAGAGTTATCGCAGCCTGCACGAGCACTTGCTCGAGGAAGGATATCAGCCCCGCGATTTCCCGCTCGTGCTGCAATACAACAAGCGTGACCTGCCAGGCGTGCTCACGACGGCAGAGCTGGACGATGCCTTCAATTTCCGGGAGCTTCCTTCGTTCCCGGCCGTAGCGGTCGAAGGGGACGGCGTCTTTCCCACGCTGAAGAGCGTCAGCTCGCTGGTGCTGCAGAGCCTCTCGCGGAAGTTCCGCGCGCAGGGAAGTCTCGCGCCGTAAGGGCCGCCGAGGATGACGGACCGCGGCCTCGATCCCCGGTTCACTTTCGAGAACTTCATTGTCGGGAACGCGAACCGGCTCGCTGCCGCCGCGGCGCGTCGAGTCGCGGAGGCGCCCGGCAAATCGTACAACCCTCTGTTCATCTATGCCGCGTCCGGACTGGGCAAGACTCACCTGCTGCACGCCATTGGCCACCACGCGTTGAAGCTGCAGCCGGCATTGCGCGTCGTCCTCGAGACGGCGGAGCGCGCGATGCACCACCTCTCCGAGAATGCCCGCGACCTGGCGACGGTCCAGGTTCTGCTGCTCGACGATGTGCAGACGCTGGGCGGTGACCGGCGCGCACAGGAAGCGCTGCTGCCCTGGTGGGATGAGCTGTGGCGGCGCGGCGCGCAGCTGGTCGTGGCATCCGACCGGCCGCCATCGGAGATCGACCGGCTGGATCACCGCCTTCTGTCCCGCTTGTCGGCCGGCCTGGTCGCGGACATCCCGCCGCCGGATCACGAGACGCGCGTGCAGCTGGTGCGCCGGAAAGTGGCGGAGCGCGGGCACACGCTGGCGCCTGGCGTGGCCGAAGCGATCGCGCGCATCGCGTTTGCCAATGTTCGCGAGCTCGAGGGCGGGCTGAACCGTGTGATCGCGGCGCAGGAGCTGGACGGCCGGTCGGTCCAGGCATCGGAAGTCGAACCCATGCTCGGCGTCGTCACCGGACGAGGTGACAGCGAAGAGTTTGACGCGTTCCTTTCCGAGGTGTCCGGCGCAGTGGCGGAGATTGCCACACGCGTGACACCGGAGCAGCGGCTGGTCGATGCGATTCTTCGCTTCGAAGGCCAGGGATTCCGGACGTACCGGCTCGAGGTTGCCCTGCGGCATCCGCCTTCCGAGAAGGAAGTGATCGGGCTGATCGAGCGCTACACGGCGGACGTCGCGAAGCTGACGAGTATTGCGGCGCAGATTCGGGCGCTGGATCAGGATGCGCCGGAGCTGGCCCGCGCCGATCTGTTGCGCAACCCGGATCGCGTGCTCGAGGCGGAAACGCTGGTGGAACAGGTGCACGACCGGCTGCGACCGCTGCCGGAACCGGAGCCCGGCCCCGATCTCGATTCGCTGCAGATCCCGCCCGACAGTCCGGCGTATGCCGCACTGCGCACGATCGCGCGGCGGCCAGGTGCACGGCCGGTTCCTTTGTATGTGCGCGGCGATGCCGGCTCCGGCAAGAGCGCGCTGCTGCAGGCGCTGGCGCGGCAGGCGCGGCGCGAGATGCCGCTCATGCCGATTGCGCTCGTGCGCGCGCCCGAGATCGCCGCCGAGTTCGAGATCGCGCTGCACAGCGACCGCGTCGACTCGCTGCGCGCGCGCTACCGCCGCGCGCGACTGCTGATCGTCGATGACTTCGATCGGCTCGACGCGGGTGAGGAAGTCCGTGACGAAATGTCGCGCCTGTTCGATGGCGTGCGTCGCTCCGGTGGCCAGGTCGTACTGGCCGGCGAACGGGATCCCGCGATGTTCAACGGAGCGCGCGATGCGCTGGCCACGCTCGTTGGCGAATGCGACGTTGCCGAGATCGTTGCCGATGGCCGGACCGCGGATGCGCCGCGGCGCCGGCCGGCCAGCTCGAGTACAATGCGCGATTCGTTCTTTCTCGACCGCGAGAAGGCGCTGGCGCGCTGGCCGTACGTGGAAGACTGGCTGCTGCTGGATCTGGATTGATGCGCGTACCCGCGGCAGGACGCTGAACCGTGGCAATCAAGGGCTCGCTCAAGGAAGCCAGTCTGGCCGAGGTCTGCCAGCTGCTTGCGCTCGGCCTCAAGACCGGATGTCTCGCAATCGCGGACCGCTCGCGCTTCGGACAGATCTTCTTTGATCGCGGCCGCATCACCTTCGCCCGTATTGTCAATCGACGCGACCGCCTCGGCGATCTGCTGATTGCCGACGGCCGCGTGACCCAGGCGCAGGTCGATACCATACTCCAGATCCAGGCGAAACAGCCGGAACGCCGGTTTGGCGAGCTGCTCGTCGAGAACGGGCTGATCCGTACGGACGAGCTGCAGCGCTACATGCGCATGCAGATCGAGGAAGCGATCTTCCACCTGTTCACGTGGGCCCGCGGCCATTTCTACTTCGAGCCGGGCGAACGGCCGGACGCGCGCGAGATCGTCGTTTCCATGAATGCGGAGAGCATTCTGCTGGAGGCCGCGCGCCGCGTCGACGAGTGGAGTCTGATCCAGAAACGTGTGCCATCGCTCGAGCTGGTCTTCGAAATCGATCGGGATCGACTCGCCGAGTCCGGTGTGAAGCTGTCAGCCGAACAAAACACGGTGGCCGCGCTGCTCGACGGGGAACGCACGGTGCAGCAGATCATGGACGTCACGGGGCTCAGCGAGTTCGAGGCTGGAAAAGCTGTTTTCGGTCTGTTGCAGGCCGGTCTCGCCCGCAGGCTCGGCCGGCGGCAGGAAAGCGGTGCGGAGCGCCCGCGCGATTCCGAGATTCAGGAACGGCACAACCTGGGCATTGCCTTCTTCCGCTCGGGCATGCTCGAGGATGCCGCGCGCGAGTTCCGCCGTGTGCTCGAGGTCGCGCCCGATGATCTGCGCGCGCGATTCCACCTCGCGCTGATCTCGATGCGCCAGGGCGAGTTCCGCGATGCCGCGCGCGAGCTGGTCCAGATGGCGCGCCGCTACGGTCCGCAGTATCCGGTGCTCGTGAATCTCGCGACTTCGTTCCGCTGCATGGGCCGCATTGACGATGCGCTGCTTGCGCTGAGCGAAGCGGAGAACGCGCGGCCGGGCACACCGCACGTGGCGCTCTCGCGCGGCGTCGTGCTGCTCGAGGCGGGACGGCTCGGTGAGGCGGCGGACGCATTCGACGATTACCGGACGCGTCTCGGCGAGGGCGAGCGCCCGGATGCGCTCTACTACTACCATGCAGGTCTCACCGCGGCGCTGAGCGGAGACGCGAACCGCGCGCAGTCGCTCTGCTGGGAAGGACTCGAGACGCATTCCGATTCGGCGCCGCTGCTGCTGCTCGCCGGACTGGCCGGCGAACGGCTGGGCGATCTCGATGGCGCCGAGATGTTCTACCGCCGCACGATCGAGGTGGAGCCATCCCTTGCACAGGCACACAAGGACCTTGGCGACATTGCGCACGAGCGCGGCTCGATGGATGAGGCGCTCCGCCTGTACCAGCGCGCCACCGAGCTGGCGCCCGATCTGGGCGACGACGTCTACGCCCGCCTCGGCACGCTGCACTATCGCGGGCGGAACCGCGAAGCTGCCATTCGCTGCTGGACGCACGCGCTCGAGCTGAACCCATCGAATGACGTGGTGCGGAACCAGCTGGAAGTGCTGCGACATGCCGGGCTCTGAGGGTCCCGGCCCGCGCGGCCGCGGCGGTCGCAAGACGCCGGGTGAGCCGGCGCGCACACCGGCGCCATTACGTCCGGGCGCGCTCGACATCGGACGCGGCGATCTGACGCCCCGCGCAGCCGCCGAGTTCCACGATCTGAAGAAGCTGATTCAGGCGAAGGCCGGACTCTGCTGCGACGGCTACAAGGAGCGCGTGCTCCGGCGCCGCATTGCGGTCCGCATGCGCGCCCGGGGCGCACCAACGTTCGGCGCGTACGCTGCACTGCTGCAGCAGGACGAGAGCGAGTACCAGCACCTCATCGATACGGTCACGATCAACGTCAGCAAGTTCTTCCGTAATGCATCCACCTGGATGCTGCTTCGGGATCGCGTCGTGCCGGCGCTGTTTGCATGGGACGCGCCGGAGATCCGCATCTGGAGCGCGGGCTCGGCGGCGGGCGAGGAGTCGTATTCCCTGGCGATTCTTCTGTTGCAGCACGCGGCGCAGCACGGGCAGAGCCTGGACCGGTTCCGTGTGACGGCCACCGATATCGATGAGGCAGCGATTGCAGACGCCAGAGTCGCCGAATATGGTCCGTTCGCGTTCACGGAGATGTCCGCGGCCACTCGCGAGCGCTGGTTCGACGGTCCCGGCCGCAACCGGCTGAAGGAGGAGGTCAAGCGGCTGGTCGAGTTTCGCAAGCTGGATCTGATGACCGGGCCGTTTCCCGACGGACTGCACCTGCTGCTCTGCCGCAACGTGCTCATCTACTTCGAGCGCAACGTGCAGCTCGAGCTGTTCGACAAGTTCCGCGATGCGCTCGTGCCGGGCGGCTACCTGCAGCTGGGCAAGGTGGAAACGCTGTTCGGTGCGCGGCCGGGCCTGTTCGAGACCGTCTCCGCCCGCGAACGACTTTTCCGCAAGCATGATGCACCGGCGTGAGCCTGTAACCATCGGCGAAGCCAAGACCGCCGGCGCGGGCACGATCCTGTACACACTCGGCCTGGGATCGTGCGTCGCGATCGTTCTGTTCGACGGCGAATCGCGCATTGGCGGGCTGGCGCACGCACTGCTGCCGGAACCGCGCGCGGACCGAGCGGCCAGGCCGCCCGCCCGTTACGTCGCGACGGCCGTGCCCGCGCTGATCGAGCTGATGGAGAGCGCCGGCGCCAGCCGCCGCCGCATTCGCGCGCGGCTTGCCGGCGGCGCCTCCATGTTCGATGCGATCCTCACCGAGGGAGGCCGCCAGCTGGGCATGCGCAACGTTGACGCGGCGCGCTCCGCACTCGCGCGCGCGGGCATCCCTGTCGATCGAGAGGATGTCGGCGGTACGCACGGCCGTTCCGTGTACATGCACGTCGATGACGGACGCGTCATTGTATCCTCCGTTCTGCATCCTGATGTCATCCTCTGAGCACGGACCGGACGCGCGCACGACGGTGCTCGTCGTGGAGGACTCGGCCGAGGAACGCGCGAGGCTGGGCGAGATCATCGAAAGCACGAATCGATTCGATGTCATCGCGGAAGCGCGGTCCGGCTACGAGGCGATCCGCGCAACGCACGAACGGAGTCCGGACATTGTCGTGCTCGCGCTCGGTTCCATGGACGTGCGCGGCCTCGAGCTGCTCGCCTACATCTCGGCCGAGTCGCCGCGGCCCGTCGTAGTTCTTACATCGAATGCGCAGGCCGCTACCGATCCCACGCTCGCAAGCGTCGACTTCGGCAACATCGAGTTCGTGCTCCGGCCGGGTGCCACCTCCACGGATGTGCTGCGGCTGCGAATGCTGCACGCGCTCGAGAACGCGGCCAGCTCCCGCATTGGCGGACTGCGCATCAACCGGGCCCGGCGAGCGGCGGAACGCGCGAGTCGCGCGGCTCGGCGCGCAGGCCGCACCACGGGCGATGCGGCCGGCCAGCCGGCCAGACTTGCCGTCGTCCTGGCTGCATCGACCGGCGGACCGCGGGCGCTGCTCGAGGTCGTGCCCCAGATGCCCGCGACTCTCGGTGCCGCCGTCCTCGTCGTGCAGCACATGCCCGCCGTGTTCACATCCTACTTCGCGGAACGGCTCGCCCGCTCAAGCGCGCTCCACGTCAAGGAGGCAAAAGCCGGCGAGCTGCTGAAAAGCGGTGTGGTGTACCTCGCGCCCGGTGGACTGCACATGGCGCTGCAGCGCACAGCGGCCGGCATCTCCATCACACTCGAGGACACCGAACCCATCTGGGGCCTGCGGCCCGCCGCCGATGTGCTGTTCAGCTCCGTCGCCCGCCACTTCGGACCGCGGACCGTTGGTGTCGTGCTCACGGGCATGGGCAAGGACGGCGCGGCCGGACTGCGTGCGGTGCAGGAAGTCGGCGGGTGGACCGCCGTACAGGATCCGGCCACGGCCATCGCCGCCAGCATGCCTCGCGCGGCGCAGCCCTGGGCCGATGCCGAACTGCCGCTGCACAAGATCGCACGTGCCGTGGTCGATCAGGCGGCGGCTCGCATCCAGGCCGGATCGTGAGCGGGCGCCGCGCGGCCTGCGGTGCACTCGTCAGCTCCGTGCTCTGCCTGGCCGCGATAGTGACCGAAGCCGCGGCGCAGGAGATTCGCGCCGGGCCCATTCTTTTCCGCTACTGGCCGGGCGACGCGCGATTTGCGGAAGCGCTGGCCGCAGCTGCATGGCCGGCCACTTTTCCCGCACTGCCCTCCACCGTACTCGATTCCGGCGCGACCGTGTTCCTCGCGCCGGACGAGCTTCGATTCGACTCGCTGACCGGCGCGCGCGCACCCGACTGGGGCGCCGGCGTTGCCTACCCGGATCGCGGCATCATTGTGCTGCCGGCGTACGCGTCGCGGCGAGCGAGCCCGCAGGACCTGCCGCGCGTGCTTCGCCATGAGCTCGCACACGTCGCCCTGCAGCGCTGGCTCGGCGCCCTGCGCTCGCCGCGCTGGTTCACCGAGGGCTACGCGACGTGGACCGCCGGCCAGTTCGATGAAAGCGCCGCGTGGCTGCTGCGGCTCGCGTTCCTCACCGGCCGCGCACCACCGCTCGATTCGCTCGTTCTCGACTGGCCGCTCCAGCCGACGGATGCACGCGTCGCCTACCTGCTGTCCGCCAGTGCTGTCGCCTGGCTCGATGAGCGCGGCGGCGAACGCACCATGCGCATCTTCTTCGAGCGCTGGCGCGAGACCGGTTTCGAACGGGCCCTCTTCGACGTCTATGGCTTCACCAACGCCACACTCGAAGAGTACTGGTCGAAGACGATCCGCCGCCGCTACGGCTGGCTTCTCTTCCTCGCGCAGTCCGTCGTCATCTGGGCGATAACCGCCGTGTTCGTGATCGTGCTGTTCGTGATCCGCCGCCGTCGTGACCGGCGGAAACTTGCGCAGCTCGTCGCGACGGAGCCGCCCGACCAGCCTGCTTGGTGGAACGAGCCGCCACTCGACGGGCCACCACCGGATCCGCCGCCACCGGCGTCCGGCGATTCGATGCGTTGACGGCGCGCGGCCGCAGCGCGATCTTTCCGGGACCATGAACGTGCGTTCCCGTGCCGCGAAGACCGGGGCCGATGCGCCCTCGCTCAAGTTCTCGGCGATCAACGCGCTCCTGCTCGCCGGCGGTCTCGCATCCATCACGCTGGGCTACGCCCTGCTCGCGCGCGGTTCCATTGTCGGTGCGCCGCTGCTGCTCGTGCTCGGTTACGGCGTGCTGATCCCACTCGGCATCATTCTCTGATGCCAGGCCCGGTTCCGGGCGCTTAGCTCAGCTGGTTCAGAGCGCCTGCCTTACAAGCAGGAGGTCACTGGTTCGAATCCAGTAGCGCCCATTCCTCTCCCACGCGACATCACGGCGCGAAGAAGTTCACGGTCACCGTTTGACTGGGGCCAACGGTCACAGTCTGCGACTTGACCGTGAACCACGGCGATCCGTGCTGGATCGTGACCGTGTACGTTCCAGGCGCCAGGTTCGCGAAGCTGTAGTTGCCGTTCGCGTCGGTGGTCGTCGTCGCCGTCGCAGCTCCACCGAGTACAACCGGCACGCCAGCCTGCCCCACGTTGTACAGGCGGACCGCCCCGTTGATGGCGCCCGTCGCTGCCACCACCTGCAAATCAATGCTGGCGGAGCCGGTGGCACCGTCACTGTCCAGGGCAGACGCTGTGACGCGGTAATTTCCAACGGCGGGAAGCGTGTAAAGGAATCCGCTGCCCGTTCCGATCTGCCCGCCCGGAACCGAAATCCACACCAGAGCACTCGCGGGCAGGGTGCCATCCTCAGGGTCTTCTGCCGTCGCTGTGAACAGGACCGGGCTACCCTGCGCGACGGACATGCCCGTCGCAGGAGAGGTAATCGTCACGACGGGCGGACGATTATTGGAGCGAAGGCGCCCGATGAAGTCGACAACAATGTAGCTGTTCGGCGTGACCGTGACCGCCTGCGTGGGGCTCGAAAACGCGTACAGATTCGCAGGGAATCGAACGAGCGTGAGCGACGCTTGACCCAGGGGCATACTGCCGAACCTGTATGTCCCGTCGCTGCTCGTCGTGGTGGCCTTACGCCAGGCGCCGAGAATGAATTCGACCTCTGCGCCGGCGACAGGCTGCGCATCAGCCAGCACGGAACCGGAAATGCTCGCGGAAGCAGGCTCGAATCGCAGTATGAAGTCCTGACGGACAGGCCGGCCGCGGACCCGGACCACCGCATAGGTGGACCCAATCCCTTTCATTCCTGCGGGCGGGACGATCTCCAGGTGGTGCTTCGTTCGATCAACGGTCCCTGTGGGGGCTGCCAGAGGCACCACTCCAACATCCTGGAAGACATAGCTGCCATTCGCGTCCGTTATCGTCGCTTCGAGGCCGTTGAGTTGAACCGGTACGCCTGCCACTCCCGCTTCGGACTCGGTCCAGCTGACAGTTCCATTCACAGTGGTGGGTGTGTAACCCCTGAACTCCACATATGTGAACTTGTCATCGGGGCTCGCCGGGTCCCGTCTCGTATTATTCGCAAGGACCTCGATGTTGTTCTCGACGAACTCGATGTTCGGGGGGGCAAGCAAGACCGCCAGAATGTAGACATCCTCCCCATCCACTTCGGGGAACTGGAAGGCGCCGGTCGCGTCCGTCACGGTCTCCGTTCGAGTACCCCTGCTCTGGATCGTGATGCTTACCGTAATGCCGGCTGCGCCGAGGTCGTTGATGAAGACGACACCTCCAATTCGGTCACGTCTCCATTCCTCGCATGCCGTGAGAAGCACGGCCAGGGTTCCAATGAGTATCGCCGAATCGCGCATGTTCCCTCCGGGTCCGTACAGTCGGCGACAAAAACGCCTGAACGGGCTCATCGGGCGGAGCGGAGCCAACGATGGAGCGCTTGAGTCGGTTCATGGGCGCCAGTATCTTGGCCTGTAGTGCCAGGTTGCAGCCCGGTATCTCCGGCACGTGGTTCCCATGCCATGAGCGATCGGCCCGATGTTGCCCGCCTGCTATCCGACCTCGCCTCCGGCCGGCGCGAGGCCTTCGACGAGCTAATGCCCGTGGTCTACGATGAACTGCGCGGCCTGGCGCACGCACTGCTCATCGGGGAACGACCCGGTCACACGCTCAACACGACGGCGCTCGTGCATGAGGCGTATCTACGCCTCGTACAGGTGCAGCGCATGGACTGGAAGGATCGCTCGCATTTCCTGTCCATGGCCGCGCGCGCCATGCGCCGAGTGCTCGTCGACTACGCGAAAGCTCGCAATCGGCTCAAACGTGGCGCTGGACAGAATGTCGAGGTACCGATCGAGGCCGCAGTCGGGGTGAGCGTCGGCAGCCTGGATGACGTACTGCGGCTGGAGGACGCTCTTGCAGGCCTCGAACAGCTGAACGAGCGTCACGGCCGGCTGGTGGAGCTGCGCGTTTTCGCCGGGATGACCATCGACGAGACCGCTCAGGCACTCGGTATTTCGCCGGCGACAGTGAAGCGCGACTGGCGATTCTGCCGCGCGTACTTGAATCGCGAGCTGGTCGCCGCCGACACTTCGATCCTCGAGGAGCCTGACCAATGACGCCCGAGCGACTGGCGTGGCTCGAGGAATTGTTCGAGAACATTCTCGAAGTCCCGGCCAACGAACGGGTCGCCTGGCTGGTGGCGCGTACGAAAGACGACACGGCATTGGCCGACGATGTGCTCCGACTGGTTGATGCGCATGACCACGGCGGCGCCATCGATCGCATCGTGGGCGTGTTGAATCCTGCCTCCACTCGCGAAGTACCGACAGCGGGCAGCACACGGGACGAGCCGAAGCGCATTGGCCCGTGGTCGATCACCGCGCAGATCGGATCCGGTGGCATGGGTTCCGTATTCCTGGCCGAGCGCGCCGACGGACAGTATCAGCGGCGAGTCGCGCTCAAGCTGCTGCGTCGCGACCTGATCGAGCCTGAGCTGCACCGACGCTTTCTCGCCGAGCGCCAGATCCTCGCCCGCGTCGAGCACCCGGGCATCGCGCGACTCATTGATGCCGGCGTGACGGATGAGGGCCGGCCCTGGTTTGTCATGGAGCTCGTCGAAGGCCGGCCGATCGACCAATGGTGCGACGCGCACCACGCAAGCATCGAGCGACGCCTTGCCCTGTTCCTCGAAGTCTGCGCGGCCGTGCAGCACGCGCACCGCAACCTCGTCGTACATCGCGATATCAAGCCGTCGAACATTCTGGTCACGACCCATGGCAGCGTGAAGCTGCTCGACTTCGGCATCGCCAAGATTCTGGATCCGCAGGCGTACCCGGACACGGGTGGCCGCACGCGCACGGGTGCAATGCTGCTCACGCCCGAGTACGCCGCACCGGAGCAGCTGCGCGGCGAATCCGTGACGACAGCGAGTGACGTGTTTCAGCTGGGCCTTCTGCTGTTTCAGCTGCTGACCGGGCGGCGGCCAGCTCAGAGCGGGGGCGCCACCCGAGATCGGCCGTCGGCCACGGTTACGGGCGACAAGGCCGAGATGGCGGCGTCACAGCGGGGCACCACGCCGCAGAAACTGCGACGTCGGCTGGCCGGCGATCTCGACACGATCACCGAGAGCGCAATGCGCCCCGAGCCAGACCGCCGCTACGGCTCGGTCGAGCTGCTGGCGCAGGATATCCAGCGACACCTCGCAGGTCTGCCCGTCGGAGCGCGGCCCGATACGCTGCGCTACCGCGCTGGCAAGTTCATCCGGCGACACCGCGCCGGAGTGGCCGTCGCGCTCACGATCGTCCTGCTGCTGGCCGGCTTCGGCGCGGCCATGGCCGTGCAGGCCAGGCGGCTGGCACGCGAGCGAGATCGGGCCCAACGCGTGAGCGCACTGCTCGGCGATCTCTTTACCAATGCGAACCCGAATGTCGCGCAGGGTCGGGAGGTCACTGTCCGGGAGGTGCTCGAAACCGGCGAGCAACGCGTGCACGCGGAACTCGCCGATCAGCCGGAGTTGCGCGCACAATTGATCGACGTGCTCGCCGGCGTTTACCGCGGACTGGGCGATTTTCAGCGCGCGCTCGACCTGGAAAGAGAGGTGCTCGAAGCATTCCGGGCGACGAATCGTGCCGACCATCCGCAACTCGCTGTGCATCTGGGAGCCGTCAGCACAGCGCACGTGGAGTTGGGCAACCTCGACTCGGCGCTCGCCTATGCAAACGAGTCGTTGCGTGTTCTCAGGCGAAGTGCGGGGCCGCGTGATGCGCGTTTGGGCGGCGCACTCCTGCGGCTTGGTTTCATCCTCAATCTGCTCGGCCGCGTGGCGAGGGCGGACTCCGCGTATCAGGAAGGAATCCCCATCCTGCGCCTCGCGGCAGACAGCAACACACTTGCCGCCGGGCTCAACAACTGGGGCTGGGTGGCGGCCAACCTGGGAGACTCGCTGCAGGCCGAGGCTCGCCTGCGCGAGTCGCTCGCCATTCGCCGCGTGCTCGTGGAACGAGAAGGCGCCCAGATCGGACTGGCGAACAGTCTCGCATCCCTGGGCGATTTCCTGGTCGACAGAGGCCGGCTGGACGAGGCGGAGCAGATCAACAGGGAGCAGGTCGAGCTCGTGAATCGCCTGTACACGCCACCCCATCCGGCCATCGCGACCGCTGCCCTCATGAAGGCCCGGATTGCGCGCGCACGCGGAAACGCTGCCCTCGCGGAGCGCGGTTTTCTTGACGCAATCGAGATGACACGCCAGATCCACGGCGATTCTACATTGCAGGTCGCAAATCAGCAGAACGAGTTGGGCCTCTTCTACAGCTCGCGAGGTCAGTACGACAAGGCAGAACCGCTTTACCGGGCGGCGCACGCAGCCTATCGTGCCGCGCGTGGCTCTTCGGATCCCGGAGTCGCACGTCTCGCCACGAACCTCGCCTGGGCGCTGCACTCGCTGGGCCGCAGCGTCGAAGCCGATCAGCTCTACCGCGAAGCGAAGCCTGTGTTCGACGCCGAGCTGGCCTCCGGTCGGCCGGTCAACGCAAACTCGCTCGTCGATTGGGCTGTAGTTCTGATCACGTTGAAGCAGTACGATGAAGCGCTTCCTATCGCGCGACGAGGAGTCGAGCTGCAACGCAAGGCCGCGCCCGAAACCAGCCTCGCCGTGCTGCGCGCTATGGCAGTGCTCGGCGAATCGCTCACCGGCCTGCGAGAATTCGCGGAAGCAGAAGCCCTCCTGCTGGCCGTGCACAGCGCATACCTTTCCCGCGGCAGCGGCGATATCTATTTCCGGCGGAACCTCGGTCGGCTGGTGTCACTCTACACGGCGTGGGGCAGGGAAGCCGAAGCATCGAAGTTTCGCGGAATGCTCGGCTCCGCACCCTAGAATCCAACTCCTGCTGCGGAGCGTCCTGTCGATGCGCCGCTGCCGCTCGTGCTCGGCTACGGTGTGCTGATTTCACTCGGCATCATTCTCTGATGCCCCGGCCCGGTCCCGCGCTTGGCTCAGCGGGTTCAGAGCGCCTGCCCTACATGCAGGAGGTCACTGGTTCGAATCCAGTAGCCCCATACTCTCTGCGCCGGCCCATGCCTGCGGCCGGCTGTCCGCGCGATAAGCCGCACACCACGAATGCCTTAAAGCTGTCCGGGACCGGCCGAGACTCAAGAAGTGCGGCCCCGGACCTGACGGGCCGTATTATGCACCGGCGAAACGGGTCATGGTGCCAAGGCCGTACATACCCATCCGTTTGCGCTATGCCGCGCTTACCGCGTCCGTGCTGTCCGCGGGCGTACTCATCTTCAGCGCGGCCGCCTATTTCGAGGTCCGCCGATCCGCCATTGAACTTGCGACGGACAGACTGATCGCGATCACGACGCAGATCGGCCAGCTGTTCGAGACGCCGGCCGCGGCCACCGCCTCACGGGACGGAGAGCGAGCCGCGCCCCATCCGTCCGGCGGATGAATCTGGCATCAAGGCTGTACATGCAGGGGCGCCGTGCGGAAGCGGAGTCGATGATTTGCCGCTCGGCGCTGCAATGGCTTGAGAGAATTGCGCAGCCCCTACATGCGCCTCGCCCTCCAACGACTCATCGGGCTGTACACGCTCGGAAAACGGCCGGCCGATCCGATCGCTACGCGCGTCGCTGACCAGTCAAAGAAGCTGCCCGCCGATTCGA
>Ga0187892_10008466_pt1 | contig 14073 bp, 10 predicted proteins | sample MA1701073metaG_FD_139345 | JGI IMG/M metagenome (GOLD analysis project Ga0187892, IMG submission 139345) | Bio-ooze microbial communities from a basaltic lava cave in the Kipuka Kanohina Cave System on the Island of Hawaii, USA - MA170107-3 metaG ...
GGAAGAGCAGCAGATTCTACTCGCCGTGCAGGGCCTTCAAAGCGCGAATCCAGACAGAATGCTCGACGCGGTCCGCACTTTAGAACTCGCGAATAAGGCTCATTCTCTGTATCTTGCGCAGCCACCCACCGAAAAAGCCAAACTCCTCAAAGTGGTACTTTCGAACTGCGCGATTGACGCCGCAAGTGTTTATCCCGCTTACAGAAAACCCTTCGACATGATATTCCAGCGGGCGAAAAATGAGGAATGGCGCGCCCGGAGGGATTCGAACCCCCGACCCTCTGCTTAGAAGGCAGACGCTCTAGTCCAACTGAGCTACGGGCGCGCCGCTGCACTCATCTTAACATTTGCCGGCAGGCTTGCGTTGGCCGGTTCGACACTCGCCCCTGGCCGTGTTTGGACAGCGCGGCTCCTCGACCGTACAATTGCGCCCATCCGCCCACCCGCGGCGGCCGGCCGGACGGCGCATGGAAACGCATCACCACGTGGACTGGAAACTGCTGCTGGGCCGCTCCGGGTTCCGCTACATCTTCGTGGCTATGTTCATCTCGCTGTTCGGCTCCGGGCTGAACTACGCGGGCGTCACCTGGTACATCCTGGAGCAGACCCAATCCACCGTAAAAGTCAGCCTGATGGTCATCCTGGTGACGCTGCCGGGGCTGATCGTGCCGCCGTTCGGCGGCGTGCTGATTGACCGGGTGGACCGCCGGCGGCTGGGCGTGGTGCTGGACCTGGCGCGCGGCCTGGTGGTGCTGGCCGCGGCGGCGATGCTGCGTTGGGGCGTGGCCCAGCTCTGGCACGTGTACTTGATGGTGCTGCTGCTTGGCGTGGGCTTCGCCATCTACTGGTCCACCATGAACGCCCTGGTGCAGGAAGTGATCCTGCGCGACGCGCCGCCGGGCGACGACGGCGAGCCGCCCCGCGCGCGCCTGGCCACCGCCAATACCGGCGTGCTCATCGCTGTCCAAGGCGGCATGATGTCCGCCGGCGCCGTGGTGGGCTTTCTCTACAACCGCTATCACCTGAGCGGCATTCTGGCCATTGATGGCGCGACCTATCTCACCTCCGCGTTGTGCCTGCTGCTGCTGATTCGCCGCGGGTTCGTGCGTGACGCGCCGCGCGAGGTCCCGCCCACCATCGAAGCGCCGCCGGGGCCGCCTACGGAAGCGCTCACCGAGCCCGTGTTGCCGGACATCGTTGAGCCCGGACTGGTGGCGCGCTTTACCGCGGACTTGCGCGAGGGATTGCGTTACCTGCGCGCGCAGCCGCGCGTACTGGCCCTGGGTTTCACCTATGCCTGCATGATGGCCGGCGTCATCAGCGGCCACGTGGTGCTGGTGGTGCTGGCGCAGGACGTGTTGCGCGCCGGCGCCACCGGTTACGGCTGGCTGGAGTTCGGCTGGGCGCTGGGCGCCATTCTCGGCGGCTTCTCCACGGCGTGGATGACGCGGCGACTGACCGGACCGGTGCTGCTGATCGGGTCGCTGGCCACGCTGGCGGCGGGACACGCGGCGTTTCCTTACGTCTCGTTGTTGGCGGCCTCCGTGGCCATGAACGCGCTCTTTGGCGCCTGCCGCGCGTTTGCCGGCGTGCTGACGCAGACGGCCATCATGTCCGCCGTGCCGCACCGCCTGATGGGGCGCACCCAGTCGGCCTTTGCGGTCATGTCCACCCTGCTCCAGGTGGTGATGAGCTTTTCGCTGGGCTGGATCGCCCAGCACATCAGCTTGTACGCCGGGTTCGCCCTGCTGGGCGCCATGTACGGCGCCGCTACCATTGCCGCGGCGCGATCACGCGGGCTGGGAGCCCCGCCCGCCGCGGCCGCATGAAGGAATCGGTCATAACCATGACTCCTGCGCTGATTAAGCCGGCTGTTTCAGCCAGTGACCTGGAGAAGCTGGACATCCGCGGGGGGACCATCGAGCGCGTGGAGGACGTGCCCGGCTCGGAGAAGCTGTTGCGCCTGATCATCAACTTCGGCCACCACACCCGCCGCATCCTAGCGGGGATGAAGCAGGAGCGCGCCAACCCGCGAGACATCGAAGGGCGGCAGGCGCTCTTCGTGGTCAATCTGGCCCCGCGCCAGATGATGGGCGAACTCTCCGAGGGCATGCTCTTCGACATCGGTTACGCCGATGGCATCCTCCCGGTGCTGGCGGTTCCGGAGCGGCCGGTGCCCAATGGCGCGCGCGCAGGCTGACCTTCGGCCGCGGCTGCCAGCATGCCCGGCTCCGGTTTTCGCAAGGGGGCGACACGCATGGCTGAACAAGTGACGGTGGTAGCGCGCATCCAAGCCCAGCCCGGTCGCGAAGACCATGTGCGGCGAGAGTTGCTGCGGCTGGTGGCGGAAACGCGCAGGGAACAGGGCTGCCTCAACTACGACCTGCTCCAGCTTCCGGGAAACCCGACCCAGTTCCTTTTCTACGAGAACTGGACCAGCCAGGCGCACCTCGACGCGCACGCCAGGTCGCCGCACATTCAGGCCTTCCGCGCCCTCGCGCCGGAGCTGCTGGCCGCCCCGACGGAAATCACCCTGTGGCGCATGGTCAGCCGGCCGCAGTAACCGCGCGCGGGAAGTTTCGCGCGGGCAACCCCGTCTCATTCACTTCCAGGCTTGCCAGGAGGCTCATGATGAGTGCAAAGCGAAGTTCCCGCGGGATGCTGATTGCTGTCGCCACCGCCGCGTGCGCCGCGGGTGTGCTGGGCGGCTGGGCCGCGGCGCAAAGCAAGGCGCCGAAGTTGCGCGCAGGGGAGAAGGCGTACATCTATCCGCCGGGCCTGAACAAGCCCGCCACTTACACCCACGTGGTGATGGCGCAGCCCGGCCGCGTGGTGTGGATCGCCGGCCAGGTGTCGCTCAACGAGAAGGGCGAAGTGGTCGGCGCGGGCGACCTGCGCGCGCAGACTAGACAGGTCTTTGACAATCTCACCGCGGCATTGAAGGCGGCGGGCGCGTCCTGGACCGACGTGGTGAAAATCAACACCTACGTTGTGAATTACTCGCCGGAGATGCTCCCGGCTCTCCGCGAAGTCCGCGCGCAGTACATGCCCGGCGCCGACCGGCTGCCCGCCAGCACCCTGGTCGGCGTGCAGGCCCTGGCGCGCCCCGAGTTCCTCATCGAAATCGAAGCAGTCGCCGTGATTCAGTAGCCGCGCCGCCCGCCTTGGGCTGTCATTCCGTGAAGTCCCGTCCCAGGCTTCGGGACGGGATGACGAGAATTCTGCTTTTGCAGCATTGAAATTGACTGTTGCTCCAGGCCGCGAAATTGTTAGAATCTGCTGAGTAGTTCCTTCCCCCGCCGTCCTGTTTTGGCCAATCACCAAAACCATCGAAGGAGGAGTGCCATGAAGCAGATGGTGTATTTCGCGGCGCTGTGTTCGGCAGCCCTCGGGCTCGCCGCCATAACGCAAGACGAAAGGAGCAAGACCGTGGAGCTGGCAGCCAACGCAGAGATCAACCGCATTGAGCGCGCCGTCGGGGAGGCCATCACCCGCAAAGACCGTGCGCGGCTCGAAGCGTGGTTCGATCCGCGGTTCTACGCCGGCGACCCCTCGGGCCAACTGATGACGCGCGAAGACGCGCTGGCCCGCATCACCGCCCCGGGGTACGAAGTGGAGTCGCTGGTCAATGAGCCACTCGAAGTGCGCCTCTTCAGAGATACCGCGGTGGTGTTCGCGCGCGGCACGGCCAAAGGCCGTTTCAACGGCCGGCCGGTCGTGGCCCGCTTCCAGTACCTGCGCGTCTGGCTGCGCCGCGCGGGCCAGTGGCGCGCCATCGCCGCGCAGTCCACCATGCTGCCGGCAGAAGGGACGAACGATAATGCACGCAGATAAGCGCGGATAAACGCAGATCGGAACGGTATCTGGGCGAGCCTGCTCACATCGTATCCCCCTAGCTGGTTTGAAGTGCTTGAACGAACGGAGGGATGTGGAAAAAGACGCCGCCGTAGCAGTTTTGGGCCTGCGGGCGCGCCTGCTAAACTGGTGCCCCGCGGGGTCAACAGGTCGAGGTCGCGCGACGGATGAGTTCACTATGGCTGTGGATCGGCTTCAATCTGCTCGTGCTGCTGATGCTGGCGCTCGATCTGGGCGTGCTGCACCGTCACGCCAAGGCGATTTCTCTCCGCGAGGCCACCGTGTGGAGCATCCTGTGGGTGCTCGTCGCGCTGGTCTTCAACTTCAGCATGCTCTACTGGTATCCCCCGGAGCTCCCCGGGCAGCCCCCTCCGGACCGCGGGGCTCTGGCGTTGCAGTTCTTCACCGGCTACCTGATTGAACGCGCGCTGAGCATCGACAACATCTTCGTCTTCCTGGTGCTGTTCAGTTATTTCTCGGTGGAGCCGCGCTACCAGTACCGCGTCCTGTTCTGGGGCATCCTGGGCGCGTTGGTCATGCGCGGGGCCATGATCGCCATGGGCGTGGCGCTGATCAGCCGCTTCAGTTGGATCCTGTACGTGTTCGGCGCCTTCCTGGTGTGGACCGGCCTGAAGCTGCTGTTCCACAAGGCCGAAGACATCCACCCGGAGCACAACCCGGTGCTCAAGTGGGTGCGCAAGTATGTGCCGCTGACCAAGGAGTATCACGGGCAGCAGTTCTTCGTGCGCGAAGGAGGCATCTGGCGGGCCACGCCGATGTTCCTGGTGCTGGTCGTGGTGGAGACCACCGACCTGGCGTTCGCCCTCGACTCCATCCCGGCCATCTTCGCCATCACCCGGGATCCCTTCATCATCTACTCCTCGAACGTGTTCGCCATCCTGGGGCTGCGCGCGCTGTATTTCCTGCTGGCGGGCGCCATGCCCTACTTCCGCTACCTGAACGTGGGCCTCTCGCTGGTGCTGGTGTTCATCGGGGTGAAGATGCTGATCATCAAATGGGTACACATCCCGATCGCCCTGGCCTTGGGGATTGTGGGCGGCGTGCTGGCCACTTCCGTCCTGGCGTCGCTGGTGGCGGCCCGGCGCGAGCAGCGGCGGGGCTCCGGGGCCGCCCGGCCCGCCGCGGACTGGATCGCCCAACTGGCCTCTCCGGAACGGGCGGCCAGCGAAGCTGCGGCGTCCGAGCTGTACGGCATGGCCACCAGATTGGCCGAGCCGGTGCTGGCGGCCTGGCGCGCCGACGCGGAGTTTGCCGCGCTCTTGCGCGGCGCTCCCACGGTGGGGATCGCCGTGGGACCCGAACGCTTCACCTCCATTCACAAGATGTACGGCGAGCCCCTGCTGGCCGAGGTGCCGGCGGACCAGGACGCGCGGGAGTTCGAGTTGCACCTGGCAGGTCCGGGCGGCATCGCTTTCCTCGACGTGCTCACCACGCGGGCCCCGGACGCCGGCGGGGCCATCGCCCGCTTCCTGGAAAAATCCGGGGAAGGCATCCAGCAGGTGGAGTTCCCGGTCGCGGGCGTGGACCGGGCCACGGAGATTCTGCGCTCGCGCTTTGGCGTGCACCCGGTCTATCCCGCGACTCGTCCGGGCGCCAATGGCACGCGCGTCAATTTCTTCCTGGTGCCCGCGGCGGAAGGCAAGAAAGTGCTGATCGAACTGGTGGAGGGCGGGCAACCGTAGCGGGGCTAAGGCGGCCCGATGCGCCGCAGCAGGTCCTGGAACCGGCGGTCCTTGCGCATTTCCGCGGCGATTGGATCGGCCTTGGCGCGGGTGACCATGGCGTCGCGCAACTGGTAAGCCTCCTCGACTAGGGCGACCACCTTGTCCTTTTCGCCGAGCCCGGCGTACACCAGGGAGAGCAGCGCGGGCGAAACGTACCGCTTGCTGCTCATCGCTTCCATCTCCCGGGCCACGCGGCGCGCCTTCCCCGGCTGGCCGGAAACGGCGTAGGCATTGCCCAGGATGGCCTGAGCCAGGATGTGGCCGGGCTGCTCCGCCAGGATCCGCTCCAGTTCCGCGATGCCCTCCGGCTTGCGCCCCTGCTCGATGAGCGCGCGCGCCAGCCAGAAGCGCGCCAGCGCGAACGTCGGGTCCATCTCCAGCGTCTTGCGGGCCTGCCCGATGGCCCGGTCGTACTGCCCGGTGTAGAAGTAGTGCAGCGCCAGGTCGGAGTTGATGGCCGCCGACCGCGGGTCCAATTCCAGGGCCCGCTGGATTTCCTGGAAGCTCTCCTCGCGCCGCCCGCGCAACACCAGAAACACCGAGTACCACTGGCGGGCATTGGGGTAATTGGGGTTGAGGTCGATGGCGCGTCGGAACTCCCGTTCCGCGCCTTCCCAGTCGTAGTCGTACACGTAGAGAATGTCGGCCAGGGAGGTGTGCGCTTCGGCCAGTGAGTCGTCCAGTTCGATGGCTCGCAGGATCAGCTTGCGCGACTCCGCGTAGGAGTCTTTCGGCGCGGCGATGCTGTAAAAGCCCAGCGTGGAGAGGGCGTCGGCCAGGCCCGCGTAACCCAGGGCCTTCTGCGGCTCCCGCGCCACCACTTCCTGGAACAGGGTGACCGCCTGCTGGATGTCCTGCGGCCGCCGCTTGCCCCACAGGTAGCGGCCCTTCAGGTAGGCCTCATAGGCCTCCGGCTGGATGGGGCGGGCCTGGGCCAGCCGGGTCTTCTCCTCGGGGAGCAGTTCCAGCGCCAGGGAACGGGCCACGCTCACCGCCAGATCGTTCTGCAAGTTGAGGATGTCGGTAAAGGGCCGCTCAAATACTTCCACGCGCCGGTGCGTTTCGTCCTCCACTTCGATGAGCTGGGCGTTCACGCGGACGCGGTCCCCCGCGCGCACCACGCTGCCCTCCAGCACATACTGCACGTTCAGCTCATCGCCGATTTGCTTGATGCTCTTACCCGAGCCTTTGTAGGTCTTCACGGTGGTCCAGGCGATCACGCCGAGTTGGTCGGGCTGCAGGCGGCCCAACTCGGAGATCATCTGCTCGGTGAGGCTGTCGCTGAAGTACTCCTGGCTGGGGTCCTTGTTCAGGTTGTCGAGCGGCAGCACGGCCAGCTTGACCTTGGCGCGGTGGACCTGCGTCAACCACTGGTCCACCACCGCGTAGCCCGCCGTCAGCAAGGCCGCGCCCAGCAGCGTTCCCACCAGCAGCTTGTGGCGTTCAAAGAAGGAGACCGGGGCGGCGGCCGCCCGCTCTGTAGAGACGTGCGGCATGGTGGGGGCTTCGTCTGCGGCAATCTCCTCGTCGCATTGGCTCTCGAGTTCCACGCGGCGCTGGTTCCACCAGGCATCCAGTTCGGACTTGAAGGCATAGACGGTGCCCAGCTTGTCGTGCAGGTGGCGGTGCACGGGCAGGCCCTCGGTTTTTTCCCAGCGCTGCACGGTGCGCGGGTCGCGCTTCAAGTAAACGGCGATTTCCTTCCACGTCTCGAGCCGTTCGCTGGCCGGGGGCTGGGCGGAAGGGAGAGTCTCGCTCATTTGGTCCAGCGCCACGGCAAGGGGGCGCAACCCTGGCGAGATTGTACCCCGTGGCTATGGGTGAGGCCAGTGGCGGGGAGCGGGCAGGCTATTCCTGGCAGCGTCAGGGATGCTCCCGGTCTAGAATGTAGGGATGCCCCCGGTCTGTAGCACGGGGGGAAGTCAGTAAGGCAGCAGGGAGAAATCACCACCCAGAACAAGAAACCGGCAACGGGCGGGCGTGGCCAGGAGCAGAATGGCGCTGCGTAACTTAGCAGGGAGGAGCAGCGTCCAAGAGGTGAGCCAGACGAAGGATATGTGTGGCTTACGTGTGGCTGAAGGAGAGCCCTGTGTGCGGTTTGGGGATCGGGAAGTGGGGGGAGTGAGGAGAGGCTTGCGCCACCGATCAGTGGCCGGTGACCAGTGAAGCGAATTCAAAAATCAAAGCTCAAGATGCCAGAACCGGGCCGAGGAAGGGCGAACCGCCGGGCTGCCTGGGAGAAACACAATGCAGATTCCCAGGCCCGCAAGGCGGGTCCCGGAATGAAGCCGTGGCTCCTGATGCTGGCGGCGGGCAGGACGCCGGCCGCAGGTTTTGTCTTCCTGCTGGCGCTGGGGATTGGATTGGCGGGGTGTTCGAGCGGAGAGAAGGCCGCGGCCGGGGGCGACGGGGCGGTGGCGGTGAAGGTGTACGCGGTGGAAGAGCAGGTGGTGAAGCGCGCGGTGCAGGCCACGGGCTCGCTCTTTGCGCTGGAGGAGAGCGTCATCAGCGCGGAGGTCGAGGGACGCGTGGAACGCGTGGCCGCGGACGTGGGCGACCAAGTGCAGCAGGGCCAGGAACTGGTGCTGCTCTCGCCCGTCGAACTGCGGCTGGAGGCGGAGCGGCAGCGGGCCGCGGTGCAACAGGTGCGCGCGCGGCTGGGCATCGGCGCCAATGACGCGCTGCCGCGCCACCCCGACCAGGTGGCGTTTGTGCAGCGCGCGGCGGCGGACCTGAGCGACGCGGAGCAGAAGCACCGGCGCGCCGAAGAGCTGCACCGCAACCAACTCATTTCGCAGCAGGAGTTCGACGCCTCGCAGGCGCGCCACAAGGGCGCGCGCGCGGCCTATGACGAAGCGGTGCAAATGGTGGACCAGTTGAAGGCGCAGCTCCAGTCGAGCGAAGCGGCCCGCACGCTGGCGGAGAAAAAGCTGGACGACGCCACCATCCGCGCGCCGTTCCACGGAGCGGTGAAGGAGCGGCGCATCAGCCCCGGGGAGTTCGTGCGGGTGCAGAGCCCGGTGATGGTGATCGTGCGCACGGACCAACTGCGGGCGCGTCTGGCCGTGCCGGAGAAGTGGGCCGGCTCGCTGAAAGCGGGCGTGCCGGTGGACGTGCGCGTGGAAGCGTATCCGAACGAAGTCTTCCGCGGGCGGGTGGAGAGAATCAACCCGGCGGTCTCGGCGGACACACGGACGTTCGAAGTGCAGGCGATCCTGCGAAACGGAGACGCACGGCTGAAGCCGGGTTTCTTCGCCCAGGCCACCATGCCCAGCGAGCTGCAGGAGAAGAGCCTGACCCTGCCGGAAGAGGCCGTGACCTACCGCTACGGGGTGTACAAGGCGTTCTTCGTGGAAGGCAACCAGGTGGACGAGCGCGAAGTGAAGACCGGCGCGCAAGGTAACGGGCGCATCGAGATTCTCGGTGGGGCCAAGGCCGGCGACCGCGTGGCCGTGGCCGCTCCCGGCGGCGCGCTGCGCGACGGGGTGGCCATAAAGCAGTGACCCGTGATGAGTGACGAGTGAAGAGCGGGACCCCATAGTTGATAGCCGATAGTTGATAGTCACAGCTTCCACCGCTGGCGCCGCCGGGAAAGGTGGCGGGGATGCTAAGGACCGTCAAATATGGACTATGAACTGGTGAGCAGCGATGAAAATTGCTGAAGTCTGCGTGGAACGGCCGGTGTTCGCGGTGATGCTCATCGCGTTCTTGGTGACGCTGGGCATCTTCTCCTACCGCGACCTGGGGGTGGACCTTTTCCCGCGCGCCGATCCCGCCACCGTAACAGTCAGCGTCAACCTGCCCGGGGCCAGCCCCGAGGAAATGGTGACCAGCGTGGTGCTGCCGCTGGAAGACGCCATCAGTTCCATCAGCGGAATCGAAGACCTGAACGTTTTCTGCTTCGAAGGGTCGGCCCGCATCACTGCGCAGTTCGTGCTGGAGCGCGATATCGAGGATGCCGCGCAGGACGTGCGCGAAAAAGTCTCCGGCGCCATCAACCGCCTGCCGCCCAACGTGCTCCCGCCGGTGATCCGCAAAGCCGACCCGGACTCCGATCCCATCCTGACCGTGCTGGTGTCCGGCCCGGTGAGCCGGCGCGAGCTGACGGAAATCGCGGACAAGCAGGTGCGCCGCTCGCTGCAAACGGTGGACGGCGTGGGGGAAGTGACCGTGAACGGCGGGCAAGGCCGGCAGATCCGCATCCTGATGGATGCGGAGCGGCTGACGGCGCAGAACCTGACCGTGATTGACGTGCGCACCGCCGTGCGCAACGAGAATATCGAAGCGCCCGGCGGCCGGCTGGTGCAGGGGGCGCAGGAACTGGGCCTGCGCACGCAGGGCCGCGTGGAGACCGCTCCGCAATTCGCGGACATCATCGTGGCCAACCGCGGCGGAACCCCCATCCGCCTGCGCGACATCGCCACGGTGGAAGACGGGGCGGAAGAGCTGCGGTCCTGGACCGTGCTGATGGGCAAGGACGGCGTGCCTCAGGACGTGGTGCAGCTCGACGTGCGCCGTCAATCGGGCACCAACACGGTGCGCGTGGCCGAGGAGGTGCGGCGCCGCGTGGAGTTGATGCGCGCGGGGCTGCCCGGCGGCGTGGAGCTGCGCATCATCCGGGACAATTCGCTGTTCATCAAGGCCAGCGTGCACTCGCTGCTCGAACACCTCTCGCTGGGCAGCGTGCTGGCCAGCCTGATCGTGCTGCTGTTCATCCGCAACTGGCGCGCGGTGATTATCGCCTCCCTGGCCATCCCCACCTCGATCGTCGCCACCTTCACGTTGATGCGCTACATGGACTTCACGCTGAACAATATGACCCTGCTGGCCCTGACCCTGGCCGTGGGCATTGTGATTGACGACGCCATTATCGTGCTGGAGAACATCTTCCGTTACATGGAAGAAAAAGGCGTGGAGCGCCAGCGCGCCTCGATCGAAGCCACACGGGAAATCGGGCTGGCGGTGATGGCCACCACGCTCTCGCTGGTGATCATCTTCCTGCCCATCGCGTTCATGACCGGCTACGCGCAGCGCTACGTGAACGCCTTCGGGTGGACCATGGCCATGTCCATCCTGGTGTCGCTGCTGGTGAGCTTCACGCTGACGCCGATGCTGAGCTCGCGCTTCCTGAAGGTGCGCGCCCATGCCGAGAAGGACGACTCGCGGCACACCAAGTTCTTCGGCTGGATCGAAGGGCATTACCTGGCGTCGTTGCGCTGGGCCCTGGACCGGCGCTGGACGGTGCTGGCCATCTGGGGGCTGGTGTTCGCCTCCATGTTCCCCCTTTACAACCTCGTGGGACGCGATTGGATCCCGCCCGACGACCAGAGCGAGCTGACCGGCCAAGCCAACCTGCCCGAGGGAACTTCGCTGGAGAAGGGCATCGAGATCGTCAGCGACATGGCCCGGAAGATCACCGCGCTGCCGGAAGTGGAGTTCGTCAACCCGTCGTATTCGCCGAGCCGCGGCCGGTTCTACATCAAGTTGCAGGAAGTCACGGAGCGCGACCGCAGCCACGAGGACCTGGCCACGGAAATCCGCAGGATTTATGCCGGCTACCGCAACGTGACCTACAACGTCCGCCTGCCTTCGACCCTGGGCGGGGAGATGTGGTTCCCGGTGCGCGCGGTGATCCGCGGGCCGGACATCCACCGCCTGCTGGACATTTCCCAGGACGTCGCCGCGCGCATGCGCACCTTCCCGGGGCTGGTGGACGTCAACCCCACCCTCAACCTGAACGTGCCGGAATTGCAGGTGAAGGTGGACCGGCAGCGCGCCGCAGACTTGGGCGTGCGCATGGGCGACATCGCGTCCACGGTGCGGCTGTTGTACAGCGGGCAGGATGAAATCTCCACGTTCAAGGAAGGCTCCGAGCAGTACCCGGTGACCATGCAGCTCTTGCAGGCGCAGCGCGACAACCCCGACGTGCTGGCCCGCCTGATGGTGCCCTCCTCCAAGGCCGGCCAGGTGCGCCTGGAGAGCCTGGCCACCATTCGCCGGGGCGCGGGCCCTTCGTTCCTGCAACGGTACAACCGGCAATTCCAGGTGTCTGTGGGCGGCAACGTGGCGCGCGGGTATCCACTCGATGCGGGCGCGGCCGCGGCTCGTCGCGCGATTCAGGAAGCCAACCTGCCGCCGGGGTATGATTCGTTGTTCTCAGGGCAGGTGCGCATTCTCGAGCAGACGACAACGAATCTGCTGCTGGCCATGGGCCTGGCTTCGATTTTCATGTACATGGTGCTGGCGGCGCAGTTCGAGAGCTTTTCGCATCCGTTCGTGATCATGCTCACGCTGCCGCTCAGCATCCCCTTCGCGCTGCTCTCGCTGTGGGCCACGGGGCGGGCGCTCAGCCTGTGGAGCTCGCTGGGCGTTTTCCTGCTGCTGGGCATCGTGAAGAAGAACGGCATCCTGCAAGTCGACTACTCGAACCGCCTGCGCGAAGAAGGCATGCCCCTGCGCGACGCCATCCTGGAAGCCAACCGCGTGCGCCTGCGGCCCATCCTGATGACCACGCTTTCGATCGTCGCCGGGCTGCTGCCGGTGGCCGCGGGCATCGGCGCGGGATCGGAACAGCGCGCGGCCATCGCCGTCACCATCATCGGCGGGCAGATGATGTGCCTGCTGCTCACGCTGCTGGTGGTGCCCGTGGCCTACGAAACCCTCGCGGAATGGCGCGCCGAAGAATGGTCCGCCGCGTTCGGCGCGGCCTTCGGGAAGTTCCGCCACGCCGCCGCCCGCCGCTTCGGCCTGTTCTCCTGAAACCGTCAACCTGGCCATCTTGACGTGGAATAATCCTAGGCATTCGGACTTCTGGTTTTAGAACGCCGTTGGGATTGGAGCTCCAAATCAGGCCAATACTCATTTTGGACACCAGTGTAATCAACAGGCTCGCAGAGGGAAGCAACGATGCGAACCTATTGATTGCCGGCTTGAAGTCCGGCTATCTCATTAGGATACCTGCCACCTCGGTGGACGAGCTTATTGCGACGAAAGCGCCAAACAAGAGAGAGACGCTTCTAAACACATGCAGAGAATTCTTGAAGGGCCAGACATGCCAGATTTTGCAACCTCCGCATTGGATTCTAGAGAGAATGATCCAGGGGTTCGACAGCCAAAAGTCCTTTGATTGGAGAGTAGTTTCGATCAGGGCCCATGATTACGAACGCGAGGTTGTGGTTCGCGAGATCATTGATAACCAACTCTCTGAAGAACAGAGGGAGTACCAGTCAGGTATGGAAGGACAGTTTGCGACAGTGTTTCGAGATGCCCGCCCTCATTTCGAGGAACTGTTTAGGGAATTCCCGAATTCGAGGTCAAGTTCTGTCTCTGATCTCGTAACGAGCCTTCAAGTAAGTGGCGGAGCGTTCTGGGAATTAGGCAAACAACTATGTGAGAAGATCACGAGGAAGTCTTCAAGTCAATCAAACATTGAGGCCTTTGTGCGCGCTTGCCCACCGTTTCATACCGTTATGTTGAGTTTTGTCGTGGCACAGTATCACAGGTGCATAAGTCCGGACGAAGGGAAAAATGAAGCCGGCCGAAATGATCTCATGATGTCCGCCTACCTTCCGTATTGTCAGGAGTTCATTTCGGACGATTGGAACCAACAGAGATCCCTAAAGGAGGTCGTCTCGATTGCAAACTTGTCTGTGAACGTTAGATGGTATAAGGACCTTAGAGACAGCCTCTTGGCTAATCCTTTGCCTTCTCGCTGTATCTAGGGTGAGCAACGAATGCCCAGGAGATGGTCGGTGTTCCGTCACTTAGCTAATGTTTTGTCAGGCCGCGTAGGTCACTGGAATGCAACACAGACGCCTGTCCTCCTTTTCCTAGGGGAGCGGGCAGAGCGGCTTGAACGCGACGATCAAGGGTTGGTCACGATTTGTATTGCGTCCGTTCATGCCATGGCGGAGTACATCATTTACGAACAACGATCTCCGATCCGGATTGAGCTTAAGAAGCTAACAAAGCAACAGTTCGAAGACTTTTATGCGTCATTCGTACCCTTCTTCTTGGCACTCTTTTCAAGCGAGTACCCCCAAATGGCCTCTAGGTTCGACGACGCGTTGGCTATTGTTTCACCCAACCCGGTCCTTTCAAGAGTTTGCCTTCGGCAATTTGTGAGCTTGGCTTCCGAGGGGGAGGACAGAAATCCCTATTCAATTCCCGTTGCCGACGAAGCATGGGGCAGAATGATAACCATCTTCAACGACGTAGACCCGTCAGACTATGTTCCGCGCATGTGGTTTCAAACGTTCCTGTTTGATATTTACAGGAGAACATCTTCCGTAATGTCGCAGCGATTGCACGAAGGTCAGGCATGAGTATGGATGAGCGCGTTGTGGACGTGAAGTGAGCTTAGTTAGAGATCAGGGGACAGAATGCACCACTTTGCAGCAGTGAAGCAGGGAACTGCAAGGGGTGCCCGTGGAACTCCGGTGGTAGGATTTCGGTTTTCGTGAGGAACTGAAAC
>Ga0187892_10008467_pt1 | contig 14072 bp, 16 predicted proteins | sample MA1701073metaG_FD_139345 | JGI IMG/M metagenome (GOLD analysis project Ga0187892, IMG submission 139345) | Bio-ooze microbial communities from a basaltic lava cave in the Kipuka Kanohina Cave System on the Island of Hawaii, USA - MA170107-3 metaG ...
GCTGCGGCTCGGGGCCGGGTCGGTGGTGGAGCTGGACCGGCTGGTGGGCGAGCCGGTCGACCTGTACGTGAACGACCGCCTCGCGGCGCGGGGCGAGCTCATCGTGGCCGAGGAGCAGCTCGCGGTGCGGATCACGGAGGTCGTGAGCCTGGCGCCGCCGGAGAAATAGCCGACCAGGCGCCAGACAGTGTCCGTGAGGCGGCATCGGAAGGACACAGCCCGCGGAGATCGCGGAGAGGGGGTTCTCGAGCATCTCCGCCACCCCGGCTCGCGAAGCGTCGAACGCCGATTCTGCGTCCGATTTTCCCCCCACTTCGCCGAACGGCTGTTATAATTTACATGTCGTAAGTTACGAAATGTAAATTATGACTTCGGCCGGAGAGGGCCGGAGTCGACGGAGAGAGGGGACGATGAGGGACGCCGACGCCCGCGCCGCCGCGTGCGCGCCGCGGCAGGACGAGGAGCCCGCCTGGGCGGAGATCCCGGCGCAGGCCGCCCGGCCCATCACGGTCGAGCCCGCCCGCCGCCTGGGCGCGTCGGGCCCGCACGAGCCGTCGGGCGCGTCGGTCGTCGGGTGGACGCTCGTCGTCCTCGCGCTCATCGCCGGCGCGGCGATCCTCGCGCGCCGCCTGCTGCGCCGCAGCGGCCTCATGGGAGGCGCCGGCCCCATCCGGGTCCTCGCGCGCCGGGCGCTCGCCCCGCGGCAGGACCTCTTCCTCGTCGAGATCGGCTCGCGCGTGCTGCTCATCGGCTCGACCCGCGACCGCCTGGCGACGCTCGGCGAGTTCGCGCGCGCCGACGACGTCGCCGCCGTCCGCGCCTCGTGCGCCGCCGACGGGCCCGCGGAGACGGAGTTCCGCGCGGCCCTGCGGGAGACGTTGAAGGAGGCGGAGCGCCCGGCGCCCGCGCCGGCGGGGAAGCCGGCGATGGCCGACCTCGCGGGCGAGCTGGCGGATCTCAGGAAGACGGTCGAGGGATGGCGCGCCTGAAGGCGGGCCCACGGGAGAGAGGGGAGAACATGGTGGTCCGGTTCCTGGCGGCGGTGTCGCTGCTCCTGACGGTCGCCGTGACGCCCGCGCTCTGGCGCGCGCGGCCGCTCGCCTACGGGGCGTCGCAGGCGGTGTCCGTCGTCGCCGCCCCCGCCGCGCCCGCCGGGCCGGACGAGCCGGAGTACTCGTGCGAGGAGGCGCTCGCGGGCGCCGACCCCGTGCGCGCGCTCGCGGCCGCCTTCGCGATGGCGCGCGGGGGCCGCGTCGGCGACCTCCTGCGCGCCGCGCCGGCCTATCCCTCGCGCCTCCTGCACGAGATCGCCGGCCGGCGGCTTGACGGCCACCTGCCGCTCGCCGCGGGCGTGATCGCCCGGCTCGGCGGGTCCGCGCGCTCGGCGGCGCTGGAGCTCGCCCGCACCGGCGGCGACGCGGAGCGCGAAGTGGCGCGCCTGGCGCTGCGCATCCTGGACGGGGAAGGCACCGGCGGACTGGCGGCCTGGAGGCCGCGCGTGGAGTACTAGATGCTCGTTCGCAGTCTCCTCATCGCGGCGATCCTGCTGGTTGCGGGATCCCCCGCGATCGGCCAGGACAAGAAGGGCGAAGGGATCGTCCCCACGCAGGACTGGATCAAGCGCGAGGACGACCGCAAGAAGGTCGCCACGACGCTCGAGATCCTGCTCCTCGTCACGGTCCTCGCGCTGGCGCCGGCGATCCTCGTCATGGTCACGTCGTTCACCCGCATCGTGATCGTCCTCTCGTTCCTGCGGCGCGCGCTCTCCACGCAGGAGCTCCCGCCGAACCAGGTCCTCGTCGGCCTCTCGCTCGTCCTCACCTTCCTGGTGATGAGCCCGACGATCGCCGCGATCAAGCGCGACGCGGTCGACCCGTACCTCGCGGAGAAGGGCGCGATCACGCAGCGCGACGCGGCCGACCGGGCCGTCGTCCACGTGCGCGCCTTCATGTTCAAGCATGCGCGCGCGCAGGACCTCGCGCTCTTCATGGAGATCACCCGCCAGCCGAAGAAGCCCGACGGCTGGACCGAGGCGGACGTGCCGACGGAGGTGCTGATCCCCGCGTTCGTCGTGGGCGAGCTGCGACGGGCGTTCGTGATGGGGTTCGCGCTCTTCCTGCCGTTCCTCGTGATCGACATGGTCGTCGCGTCGCTCCTGCTGTCGATGGGCATGTTCATGCTGCCGCCCGTCATGGTGTCGCTCCCCTTCAAGATCCTGCTCTTCGTGCTCGTGGACGGATGGGCGCTCGTGGTGGGCTCGCTGATGAGGAGCTTCGGATAGCCGTGGACGAGATGCAGGTGGCTGTGGACCTGGGGCGCGAGGCCCTGCTGCTGGCGGTGAAGCTCGCGCTGCCGGCGATGCTGGCGGCGCTCCTCGTGGGGCTGGCGGTCTCCGTGCTGCAGTCGGCGACGCAGGTGCAGGAGCAGACGCTCTCGTTCGTACCGCGCCTCGTGGCGGCGGTCGTGGCGCTCTTCGTGCTGATCCCCTGGATGCTCGCGTCGCTCGCGGACTACGCAAGGGCGGTGATCGCGGACATGGGCGGGCTCATGCCATGACGATCTTCACCGCGGACGATGCGGCGTTCTTCATCCTCGTGCTGGCGCGCGTGGGCGGGACGCTCTCGGTCGCGCCGGTCTTCGGGAGCCGCGTGGTGCCGCCGGGCGTGAAGGCGGCGCTCGCGCTCGCGCTCGCCGTCGTCTTCGTGCCGATCGTGCCGCGCCCGGCGCCCTCGCCGTCCGGCCTCGAGCTCCTGCCGTCGGCCGCGGGCGAGGCGGCGGTCGGGCTCGCGATGGGCTTCGCGGCGTCGCTGCTCTTCGCCGGCGTGCAGATGGGCGGCGCGATCGTAGACCAGGAGCTCGGCCTCTCGCTGGCGTCGGCGCTCGACCCTGCGGGCGGCGAGCCGGTCGCGCTCGTCGCGCAGTTCAAGCTCCTCATGGCGGGCGCGGCGTACGTGCTCGTCGACGGCCACCACCTGCTGCTCTCGGCGCTCGCGGACAGCTACCGCGCGGTGCCGCTGCGCGGGCTGGCGTTCCCGGCGGGGGCCGACGCGGCGGTCGCGGCGATCGGGGCCGGCCTCTTCGCGGGGGCGGTGAAGGTGGCGGCGCCTGCGCTCGTCGCCGTCTTCGCGGCGACGCTCGCGCTCGCCCTCGTCGCGCGTGCGATGCCGGCGATGGGCGCGGTGGTGAGCGCGCTGCCGGCGCGGCTGGCGATCGGCCTGGCGGTGCTCGCGGCGGCGACCGGAGCGTTCGTGTCGGGCTTCGCCGCGTCGGTGCGCGAGGGGGACGACCTCGTGCGGACGGTGCTGAGCGTGATGGGAGGCCGGCCGTGAAGCGGACGCACTGGATGGTCGAGGTCTTGGGCTGGCATCTCGTGCTCGTCGCGTTCCTGGCGGGCGCGGCGCTGCTGCATCGCGCGCGATCGGGCGCGGCGCAGGCGGCGGTCGAGGCGACCGCGGCGCCGTCGGCGGATCCCCTTGAGGCGGCGGCCGGGGAGATCCGGGAGGCGCTCTGCGCGCAGCCCGACGTCGGGAGCGCGCGCGTGATGTTCTTCTCGCCCGAGGGGAAGCGCCGGCTCGCGGTGATCAGCCTGACGTGGGCGGCGCCGGAGCCTCCGCCGAAGCGGCGGCTGGAGACGATCGCGCGCTGGGCGCAGCGGACGCTCGGCGGCGGGTGCGACGTGCATGTGGTGACGCCCGAACGGCGCGTGGTGCTGAGCGAGTGATGAGCGAAGAGCGGACACAACCGGCGACTCCGAGGCGGCGCGAGGAAGCGCGCGCGGAGGGGCGCGTCGCGCGCAGCGCGGACCTGACGGCGGCCGCGGGGCTGCTGGCGGGCGTGCTCGCGCTGCACCTCCTCGGGCTGGGGGGGATCGCCGGGTACATGCGCACGGCGCTCGGCGCGCTCGAGTCGGCCGATCCGGGCGCGGCGTTCGCCGCGTTCGCGGCGGCGGCGGCGCCCGTGCTGGCGATCGTGCTTGCGGCGGCGGCGGCCGCGGGGCTCGCGCAGTCGGGCTTCCTCTTCACGCTGCGTCCCCTCGCGCCGCGGATCGAGCGGCTGGCGCCCAGCGGAGACCGGCTGATGTCGGCGCCGGACGCGCTGGCGGGGCTCCTCAAGGTGGCGGCGGTCGGGGCCGTGCTGGCCTGCACGCTGTGGAGCGAGCGCGCGCTCATCCTCGGCGCGGAGCGGCCGCTCCAGGCGATGGCGTCGATGGCGTTCACCGTCGCCCTCCGCGCGGCGCTCGTGCTGGGGGCGCTCGGGCTGGCCGACTACGCGTGGCGGCGCCGCAGGCACGAGGAGTCGCTGCGGATGACGCCCGAGGAGGCGCGGGAGGAGATGCGCCGGTACGAGGGCGCGCCCGAGGTGCGGGAGCGCCGGCGGGCGGCGCAGCGGCGGCTGGCGGTCGAGCGGATGATGCACCGGCTCCCGCGTGCGGCCGTCGTGATCTCGGGGCCGGACCTGGCGGTGGCGGTCGAGGTCGACGCCGCCGCGCCCGCGCCGCGCGTCGCGGCGAAGGGGGCGCGCGCGGTGGCCCGGACGATTCTCGAGCGCGCGGCGGATCACGGCGTGCCGGTGGTGGAGAACGGGGAGGCCGCGGCCGCGCTGTACCGGCGCGCGGAAGTCGGGGGGGCGGTGCCGGCGGACCAGTACCGGGCGGTGGCGGAGGCGGTCGCGCTGGCGGCCGCCGTGAAGGGACGGACGGTGACGGCGTGAGCTTCATCCGGAAGAACAAGGACCTTGCGTTCGTGGCGGCGCTCGTCGCGGTGATCGCGGTCGTCTTCGTGCCGCTGCCGACGCCGCTCATGGACCTGGCGCTGGTCGTGTCGATGGCCCTGTCGCTGCTCACGCTCCTCGCGGTCGTCTACGCGCGGGAGCCGCTGAAGTTCTCGGCCCTTCCGAGCGTGCTGCTCCTGACGACGGCGTTCCGGCTCGCGCTCAACATCGCGACGACGCGGCTGATCCTGACGAACGCGGGGACGGACGGGACGCTCGCGGCGGGCCGCGTGGTGCGCGCGTTCGGCGAATTCGTCGGCGGAAGCGAGATCGGCGTCGGGTTCGTGCTCTTCCTCATCATCATCATCGTGAACTTCGTCGTGATCACGCGCGGAGCGACGCGCATCAGCGAGGTCGCCGCGCGCTTCACCCTCGACTCGATGCCGGGCAAGCAGATGGCGGTCGACGCCGACCTGAACGCGGGGGTGATCACCGCGGACGAGGCGCGTCGGCGGCGGGACCGCATCGGCCAGGAGGCGGACTTCCACGGCGCGATGGACGGCGCGGTGAAGTTCGTGCGCGGCGACGCGATCGCGGCGCTCCTCATCACCGGGGTCAACCTCCTCGGCGGGCTGCTCATCGGCGTCGGACGGCACGGCATGTCGCTCGGGGACGCGCTCACGACGTACTCGGTCCTCACGATCGGCGACGGGCTGGTGGCGACGATGCCGGCGCTGCTCGTGTCGATCGCGGCGGGCCTGATGGTGACGCGCGCGACGGCGGAGTCGAACCTGGGGCAGGAGGTCATCGGCCAGCTGTTCCTGTCGGAGCGGCGGTCGCTCTTCGGCGCCGGCGCGGTGCTCGGGCTGCTGGCCCTCACGGCGCTGCTCGGGAGCGGCATGCCGGTGATCCCGCTGCTCGCCGTCGCGGCCCTGCTGGCCGCGCTGGGGCGCGCGCTGATGCGCGGGGCGGAGAAGGCGAAGCGCGAGGCGGCGGCGCGGCGCGAGGCGGAGCGGCCGCCGGAGCGGGTGGAGAGCCTGCTGCACGTCGAGCCGCTCGAGGTGGAACTCGGCGTCCGCATGCTGCGGTTCGGCTCGAACCTGATGGATCGCATCGCGCCGATGCGGCGCGAGCTGGCGACGGACCTCGGCATCGTGGTGCCGCCGGTCGTCGTGCGCGAGGGCCAGCGGCTCGACCCGAACGCGTACGTCATCCGGCTGCGGGGCGTGCCGGTGGCGCGCGGCGCGGTGCGGCCGGGCGAGTGGCTGGCGGTGAACGCGGGGCAGGCGCGCGAGGCGCTCGAGGGCGTGGCGGCGACCGACCCGATCTTCGGCCGCCCGGCCTTCTGGGTGATGGACGCGGCGGTGCCGCGGGCGCGCGAGCTCGGCTACGTGGCCGCCGAGGCGACGGGCGTGATCGCCTCGCACCTGCGCGAAGTGGTGCGCGAGCGCGCGGCAGAGATGCTGTCGCGCGACGACGTGGGCGCGCTGCTCAGGTCGCTGCGCGAGCGGCGGCCCGCGGTGGTCGACGAGGTCGTGCCGGCGCTGGTGAAGCCGGGGGAGCTGCAGAAGGTGCTGCAGAACCTGCTGCGCGAGGGCGTGTCGATCCGCGACCTCGGGACGATCCTGGAGGCGCTCGGCGACACGGCGGCGCGCACGAAGGACCCGGAGGTGCTGACGGAGTACGTGCGCGCGGCGCTGGCGCGGTCGATCTGCCAGCGGCACATCGACGCCGAGGGGCGGCTGTACGTGATCACGCTCGACGCGCGGCTCGAGGACCTCGTGCGCGGCGCTGCGGTGCGGACGGAGGCGGGCGCGGTGGCGGCGCTGCCGCCGGACGCGGCGGCCCGCCTGAGCGAGCGCGTCACGCGCGAAGTCGACCGGCTGGTGCTCGCCGGGCACGCGCCGGTGGTCCTCTGCTCGGCGGGCGTGCGGGCGGCGGTGAAGCGCCTGGCGGACACGATCCGGCCGGGCATCGCGGTGCTCTCGTACAACGAGGTCGTCCGCGAGGTGCAGATCGTGAGCGGCGCGGTCGTGGGGGAATGAAGGCCGGGAGGAGTCAGGAGTCAGGACTGCGCGCGCCGGCGCGCGCGTGCCAACGACGCAGCTGTGCCGATGACCGGGATCTGGGATCTGGAATCTGGGATCTGACATGATCATCCGGAAGTACACGGGGACGAACGAGAAGGGCGTGCTGGATCGCATCAGGCGCGATCTCGGCCCGGACGCCGTCATCCTCCACACGAGCTACGCGCGGCCGACCGGCTGGTTCGCGCGCTTCCGCCGCACGCGCGTCGAGGTGGTCGCGGGGGGCGGCTTCAAGATCGTGCGCGACTACGCCGACGGCTCGGCGCCGGTGGCGCCGCAGACGGTCGCGCGCCCGGCGGGCCCGGACCCCGAGGTGCTGCGCCGCGAGATCGCCGAGATCAAGCAGATGATCGCGCGGCAGAGCCGCGTCCTTCCGGGCGCGTCGCCGGAGATGGAGGAGGAGCACGCGGCGCTCCTGGCGGGCCGGGTGTCGCACGACCTCGCGCGGCGGCTCGTCGATCGGATCGCGGAGAAACTCCCGCCGTCGGCGCTGCGCGACCGCGGCGCGGTGCACGAGGCGATGCGGCGCACGGTGAAGGAGATGGTCAAGTGCGCCGACGGCATCCAGCTGCAGCCCGGCCGCTGCGTCCGCGTGGCGTTCATCGGCCCGACGGGCGTCGGCAAGACGACGACGATCGCGAAGCTCATCTCGATCTACGCCTACCGCGGCAAGGAGGTGGGCGTCATCACGAACGACACGTACCGCATCGCGGCGGCGGAGCAGATCCGACGCGTCGCGCAGCTCGTCGGCGTGCCGCTGCGCGTCTGCCGGCGCGCCGAGGACGTGGCCGCCGCGGTGAAGGACTTCGAGTCGCTGGAGCTCGTGCTCATCGACACGGCGGGGCGCTCGCAGAAGAACCTCGGCCGCATCGGGGAGCTGCAGGAGGTCCTCGCGGCGGCGCGGCCGGACGAGACGCACCTCGTCGTGAGCCTCGCGACGCAGCCCGAGACGCTCGTGGACGTCGTGCAGGCGTTCTCGCCGTGCGCGTTCGACCGCATCGTGCTGACGAAGCTCGACGAGGCGGTGAAGGCGGGGCTCGTGCTGGACGTGCTCTCGAAGGTGACGAAGGCGCTGTCGTTCTTCACGACGGGGCAGGAGATTCCGCGCGACATCGAGATCGCCGACAGCGAGAGGCTCACGTCGCTGATCCTCGGGGAGGAGGCGCTGTGATCCCCGAATCGCGAGTCACGAATCACGAATCACGGGAGCGGCGCAACTTCGGCAACGTCATCCAGCCCGCGGCGAGGCACTCCCTCGACCAGGCGGACGGCGTGCGCGCGCTCATGGCGGGGCGGCCGCGCTCGGCGCGGGTGGTCGCCGTGACGAGCGGGAAGGGCGGCGTCGGCAAGACGAACGTGTCGTGCAACCTGGCGATCGCGCTCTCGCAGATGCGGCGGCGGGTCGTGCTGGTCGACCTCGACCTCGGGCTGGCGAACGCGGACATCCTGCTCGACCTGATGCCGCGGCACACGCTCTCGGCGGTGATCGCGGGGCGGCGGACGGTGGAGGAGATCGTGATCGCGGGGCCGGGCGGCGTGCGCGTGGTGCCTGGCGCGTCGGGCGTCGAGCGGCTGGCGAACCTGAACGAGACGGAGCGGGCGATGCTGCTGGCGAGCCTGCAGGAGATCTGCGGCGGCGCGGACTTCGTGATCTTCGACACGGGGGCGGGCATCTCGCGCAACACCACGGCGTTCCTGGCGGCGGCGGACGACGTGATCGTCGTGACGACGCCGGAGCCGACGGCGGTGGTGGACGCGTACGCGGTGATCAAGCTGCTGGCGCTGGAGCAGGACCGCGGCGCGATGCACGTGCTGATCAACATGGCGGCGTCGCGCGAAGAGGCGGAGCGGTTCGCGAACGGGATCGTGCTGACCGCGAACAAGCTGATGAACGCGTACGTGGCGCGGCTCGGCTACATCCTGGCGGACACGCACGTCGGCGCGGCGGTGCGGCGGCGGCGGGCGTTCCTGCTCGACGCGCCGGGGTGTCCGGCGTCGACGTGCGTGCGGTCGATTGCGGAGCGGCTGGCGCTGGGCGCGGACGGGCGCGCGCCGGTGGAGCGGCCCGGGTTCGTGCGGCGGCTGTTGTCTGTCTTTTCGCGGTAGGGAGCGGGCGTGAGCGGAGAAGGACGGATCGCGTGGGGGCTGGCGCTGGTCGCCGCGGTCGGGGCGATCGTCGCCGGGCTCTGGGCGGGCGTGCCCGCGCTGGAGTCGTTCTGGCGGGCCGCGCTGGCGGCGGTCGCCGGGTACCTGGCGGGGTGGCTGATCTTCGGGCGGTTCGGGACGTCGGTTGTCCGGGAGGCGGCGGGGGAGAAGGACGGGCGGGCGCGGAAAGAGAGAGCCGCGCCGCCCACGGGCACATAGGGCCGGGCCATAGGGGCCCGGGCCGAGGAAGAGAGGGGAATCATGGCGAGCATCACCAAGCGGTCGAGGGAGGAGCTGGACAGGCTGTGGAGGGAATACGCCCGCAGCAAGAGCCAGGAGATCCGGAACATCCTCGCGGAGGAGTACCTTCCGATCGTGCGGTTCGTGTCGGACCGCATGATCGAGCGCCTGCCGCACAACGTGCAGGTCGAGGACCTCTGCAGCGCGGGGGTCTTCGGGCTGCTGGACGCGATCGACAAGTTCGATCTGTCGCGCGGGTTCCGGTTCGAGACGTACTGCACGAACCGGATCCGCGGGGCGATCCTGGACGAGCTGCGCGCGATGGACTGGGTGCCGCGGCTGACCCGGGCCCGCGCGAACGGCCTGGAGCGCACGTACGCGAAGCTGGAGCGCCAGCTCGGGCGCGCGCCGACGGATGTCGAGATGGCGCGCGAGATGCGCGTGTCGGTCGACCGGCTCGACGAGCTCTACCGCGAGACGAGCGGGGCGTCGGTCGCGCAGGCGCTGCCGCGCCGGCCGCTCGCGAAGGACGTCGACACGTCGGGCGTGGACGTCATGGAGGACGGCCGGATCGAGGGGCCGATCGGATCGGCCGAGAAGAGCGACTTCATCGACTACTGCAAGAGGAACCTGTCGACGAAGGAGCGCTACATCCTGATGCTCTACTATTACGACGAGCTGACGCTGAAAGAGATCGGGCAGGTCCTGGGGCTCTCGGAGTCGCGCGTCTGCCAGCTGCATGCGAGGCTGGTCACGCGGCTGCGCGCCTACATGCAGCGGAAGGCGGGGGCGTAGGGCGCCGAATCTCGAATCACGAATCTCGAATCTCGGTGGACGCGCCGTCGACGGTCCTTCTCCCGAGATTCGTCATTCGAGATTCGGGATTCGCCCTTACTCCATCTCCGTGAAGTTCCCGACGTCCGGGATGACGGAGGCGCCGAGCTCGTAGCGGTTGCGCGAGGCGTCGTAGTTCAGCTTGAGCTGCAGGCGGACGAAGCACGAGCCGCAGCGGATCGGCGCGTTGTAGAACTGCCGGGTGATCAGCAGCTCCTCCCCGCAGGTGCAGAGGAGGTGCATCTCCGTCGGCGGGGGCGGCACGTCCTTGGGCGCCGGAAACTGGAACGCCGGGGTCGGCGGCTTCGCGCCCCGGATGATGTGCGTCGTGTCCCCCCCGCCCGGCTTCGGCGCCAGCGAGATCAGGATCTCGCCCGCGCACGACGAGCAGCGCGTCGTCCGCCCCGCGAGCCGGCGGTCGACGCCGATCTTGCGGCCGCAGGAGCACGTGACGTTGAACCAGGGTCCGGTCGTGTCGGCGGCCGGCGGCTTCGGGGCGTCCCCGGCCCCCTGCTCCTCGCCGTCGAACATCACCTTCGGACGCCAGGACGCGCCCTCCTGGATCATGAGGATCATGTACTGGCCCTCGCACCCCGCGCACGACTGCTGCTTGTTGAACCAGCGGGGTTCGACCAGGGCGCGCTTGCCGCACCGGCACGTCACGCACACGGCGTCGAGCGGGGGCGGGCCGTCCATCGCATGAATTGTAGCATCCTGATATACTCCGGACGCGCATGCGCATCCTGCTCACGAACGACGACGGCATCGACGCTCCGGGGCTGGCGGCGCTGCGAGCCGAGCTGCGCAGGATCGGCGACGTGGTCACCGTCGCGCCGGCGTCGCAGCAGAGCGCGACCGGAAACGCGATCAGCCTCCACCGGCCGCTGCTCGTGCACGCGCGCGACGAGTCGTCGTTCTCGGTCGACGGCACGCCGGCCGACGCGGTGAAGCTGGCGCTGCGGGCGCTGCTGAAACGGCCGCCCGACCTCGTCGTGAGCGGAATGAACTTCGGCCTCAACTGCGGGTGCAACATCCTCTACTCGGGGACGCTCGCGGGCGCGCTGGAGGGGGCGCAGCACGGCGCGCCGGCATTCGCGGTGTCGATGGAGGTCTCGCCGAAGCCGCGATGGAAGGAAGCGGCCGCCCATGCGCGGCGCCTCATCGCGAAACTGAGGCCCGGCCCGGGCGTCGTCGTCAGCATCAACATCCCCGCGGGGAAGGTGCGGGGGATCGTGGCCGCGAGGCAGGAGATGGAGCCGTACCTCGACACCTTCGACCGTCGGGGGACGACGTACCGCTACCGCGGCATGAAGGATTGGAGGCTCCCCGCGCTCAACGGAGAGCCCCCGACCGACCAGCGCGCGGTCCAGGCCGGGTACATCGCCGTGACGCCGCTCCACCGCGACCTCACGCGCCACGACCTTCTGGACGACCTCCTGTGATCGGCGAGATCGAGCGCGCCCTCGCTGATCTCGAGCGGGCCAGCCTCCTGCGGCGCCCGCGCGTGATCGAGCGCGCGCGCGGCCCGGTGGTGACGGTCGACGGGCGCGAGGTCGTGAGCTTCTGCTCGAACGACTACCTCGGGCTCTCGCAGCATCCGCGGCTGGCGGAGGCGGCGGCGGAGGCGGCGGCGGAGTTCGGCTGGGGCGCGGGGTCGTCGCGCCTGCTGGGCGGCACGACGCGCTGGCACGTGCGGCTCGAGGAGCGGTTCGCTGCGTTCCGCGGGGAGGAGGCGGCGCTCCTCTACCCGTCGGGATACATGGCGAACGTCGGGCTGCTCTCGGCGATCGCGGACGAGGACACGCTCATCGCGTCCGACGAGCGGAATCACGCGAGCCTCATCGACGGATGCCGGCTGTCGCGTGCGCGGGTCGAGCGCTACCGGCATGCCGACGCGGCGGACGCGGCGCGGGCGCTGGCGGGCCCCGCGAAGCGCAAGCTGGTCGTGACGGAGTCGGTCTTCAGCATGGACGGGGACGCCGCGCCGCTCGAGGAGCTCGCGCGGCTCGGCGCGCAGCTCGTGGTGGACGACGCGCACGGCACCGGCCTGCGGACGTGGGGCGTGCGCGGCGCGTTCTGGACGTCGAACCTCGCGAAGGCGGCGGGGGCGTCGGGCGGGATGGTGGCGGGCCCGCGCGCGCTGCGGGAGCTGCTGGTGAACCGCTCGCGCCCGTTCATCTTCACGACGGCGCCGCCGGCGCCGGTGGCGGCGGCGGGGCTGGCGGCGGTGGAGCTGTTGGAGCGCGCCGACGACGCGCGCGGGCGCCTGCGGGAGAACATGGCGCGGATGGGGGCGGCGTCGCCGATCGTGCCCGTCGTGCTGGGATCGAGCGAGGCGGCGCTCGAGGCGAGCGCGCGCCTGTGGGAGCGGGGGTTCTTCGCGCCGGCGATCCGGCCGCCGACGGTGCCCGAGGGCAAGGCGCGCCTGCGGATCTCGATCACGGCGCTCCACACGCACGGGCAGCTCGACGCCCTGATGGCGGCGCTGTGAAGAAGAGGTCCGACGCGTGGCGGGCGCGCGACCGCGCGGTGCTCTGGCATCCGTTCACGCAGCAGCGGCTGTGGGCGGAGGAGGACTTCCCGGTCATCGAGCGCGGCGAGGGCTGCCGGCTGATCGACGTCGACGGGCGGAGCTATCTCGACGGCGTCTCGTCGCTCTGGTGCAACGTCCACGGGCACCGCAGCCGCGAGATCGACGCGGCGTTGAAGAAGCAGCTGGGAAAGCTATCGCACGCGACGTTCCTCGGGCTGACGAATCCGCCGGCGGTCGAGCTGGCGGAGGAGCTCGTGCGGATCGCGCCGAAGGGGCTGACGCGCGTCTTCTACTCGGACAACGGCTCGACGGCGGTCGAGATCGCGCTCAAGATGGCGTTCCAGTACTGGCAGCAGAACGGGCGGCCGGAGCGGACGACGTTCGTGTCGCTCGTCGAGGGGTATCACGGGGACACGGTGGGGTCGATGAGCGCAGGGGGCGTGGAGCTCTTCCACGAGCGGTTCCGTCCGCTGCTCTTTCCGACGCTGAAGGCGCCGACGACGTACGCGTACCGGTGCGCGAAGGCGAGCACGCTCGAGGAGTGCGGCGCGCACTGCCTGGACGAGCTGGGGGCGATCCTGGCGTCGAGGGGGCGGGAGGTGTGCGGCGTGGTGCTGGAGCCGCTGATCCAGGGCGCGGGGGGGATGATCGTGCAGCCGCCCGGCTTCGTGAAGTCGGTGCGGGAGCTGTGCACGAAGCACGACGTCTTCCTGATCGTCGACGAGGTGATGACCGGCTTCGGACGGACCGGGACGATGTTCGCGTGCGAGCGGGAAGGGGTGAGTCCCGACCTGATGGCGCTCTCGAAGGGGCTCACGGGCGGATACCTGCCGCTGGCGGCGACGCTGGCGACGGAGCGCGTGTACGATGGGTTCCTCGGGTCGATCGCCGAGCGGCGGATCTTCTATCACGGGCACACGTACACGGGGAATCCGCTGGCGTGCGCGGCGGCGCTCGGGGCGCTGCGAGCGTTCGCGAAGGAGACGACGCTCGCGAAGCTGCCGGCGAAGATCGCCCAGTTCACGGACGGGCTCGACGGGATCGCGCTGCTGCCGCACGTGGGCGAGGTGCGCGCGTGCGGCCTGATCGCGGGGATCGAGCTGGTGCGGGACCGCCGGACGGGCGAGCCGTACGCGAGCGAGGAGCGGATCGGCCACCGGGTGATCCTCGAAGCGCGCGCGCGGGGGGTGCTGCTGCGCCCGCTCGGGAACGTCATCGTGCTGATGCCGCCGCTGGCGATCTCGAGGAAGGAGATCGCGGAGCTGCTGAAGGCCACGCGGGAGTCGATCGAAGCGGCGACGGGGAAGTAACACGGAGACGCCAGCTGCAGCATCGTTGGCGTACCACGTCCCCGGAGGGTTCACCACGGAACCCCCATGAGACCGCGGTCTCGCCACGGCGCATGAAAATGCAGGCCGGGCCGCAACACCACCAGAGCCTGCTGAGGAACCAACCACGGGGCTCACGGGGTTCTCGGGGTTCAGTCGCCCCGTGCTCCCCGTGCCCCCCGTGGTTGATCCCCC
>Ga0187892_10008469_pt1 | contig 14069 bp, 12 predicted proteins | sample MA1701073metaG_FD_139345 | JGI IMG/M metagenome (GOLD analysis project Ga0187892, IMG submission 139345) | Bio-ooze microbial communities from a basaltic lava cave in the Kipuka Kanohina Cave System on the Island of Hawaii, USA - MA170107-3 metaG ...
CATCGCCAACATCGCCAGCAACATCCCGATCGAACAAGCGGAGTGCGAATATCCGATCCGCATCGAGCGGTACGGATTCGTCCGCGACAGCGGCGGCGCCGGCAAATTCCGCGGCGGCCTGGCGCTCGAACGCGAATGGCGATTGCTCGAAGGCGGCGAAGCGCATCTGGCGATCCGTTCCGACCGGCGCGATCATCCGCCGTACGGTTTGCAGGGTGGCGGCGCCGGCACGCCGTCGAACAATATCCTCCATCACGCCGACCGCGACGAAGTGTTACGAACGATGATCTCCACCAAGATGGTGGCGGGCGAGAGCATCTATCACAAGCAACCCGGTGGCGGTGGCTACGGCGATCCGTTCATGCGCGACCCCGCCGCGGTTGCGCGCGATGTGAAGAATGACAAGGTTTCGCTTCAAGCGGCGAGAGAGCGGTATGGAGTGGCGGTGGATCAGAGAACTTTGGAGGTGGATACGGCTGCAACCGAATCTCTGCGCAGGCAAGCTTGAACGGAGAGTACGCGTGTTTGCTAACGTTTGGAGTACAAGCTTTAGCTTGATGGTAATTCATCGGGACGAACCAAGCTAAAGCTTGTACTCCAAACACGAACTGAGGACACGCCAAGCGAATTACATGTCCAACGAAGCAATCATCACCAACGGCAGGATCGTGGACGGAACAGGCGGCGAGCCGTTTGTCGGCGATGTGTTAGTGCACGATGGGCGAATCTTGGAAATTGGGAAGCCGCAGGCCCCACCGGGCACGGAGATCATCAATGCCACCGGCCTCGTCGTCGCGCCGGGCTTCATTGACATCCACAGCCATTCCGATTTCACGCTCTACAACGACCCGCGTGCGATCAGTTCGATCACGCAGGGGGTGACGCTCGAAGTGGTCGGCAACTGCGGCCACGGCTGCGCGCCGATCACCACGCCCGAGTTGTTCCAGCACAACATCTACGGCTACGAACCCGGCATGGACATGCCGTGGCGGTCGGTGGGCGAGTATCTCGACGCGTTGCAGTCTCGACGGCCTGCGGTGAACGTGATCGCGCTCGTTCCCAACGGCAACCTGCGTCTGGCAGTGATGGGACACGTCGCGCGACCGGCATCCGCGGACGAGTTGCAGAAAATGCGGGAATTGCTCGGCCACGGATTGGACGAAGGAGCGTGGGGCTACTCGACCGGACTGGAGTACGGCCCGGAGATCGGCAGCAGCGAGGAGGAAGTCACGGAGCTTTGCAAGGTCGCGGCGAAGGCGGGCGGGTTTTACGCGACGCATACGCGGAACAGGGCAGGGGAGGCGCGTGAGACAATTGAGGAGGCGATCCACGCGAGCGAATGTGCAGGCGTGCCGCTGCAGATTTCACACATCTCCAGCGTGTCGCGCCTCGATCCGAAGCGTCGCTGGGCCATCGAACAGGCGATCGAGCAAGTGGACCGCGCCCGGGCGCGCGGCCTGGATGTTTGCTACGACATGCACACGCGGACGTTCGGGATGACGAACCTGAGCAACGCGTTGCCCGCGTGGGCATTCGAGGGAACGAAGGCCGACATCGCAGCGCGGCTGCAGAGTCGGTCCGACCGGGAACGGATGCGTTCGCATCGCAGCATTCTCAACTCGCTGGCGCAGGCCGGCTGGGATCGCATGTTATTGTTCAACTGCCCCGGGCATCCCGAGCTGTCGCGCAAAAGCATCGCGGAACTCGGCGCACGGTGGGGACTCGATCCGTTCGAGACGATTTGCCGTGTGTTGCTGGAAGAAATCGAGAACCTGCACAGCGTATTGATCTTGGGCTACGTCTATCCGCCGGAGTTGGTCGAATTCGCTTACGATCATCCGTGCTGCATGCCGGGATCGGATGCCACCGCGCTGGCGCTGGACAGGCCGTTGCGCGGCGCGATGATCCAGGGCGCGTTCACATGGGCGGCGTGGTTCTACCGGCATTTTGTCCGCGACACGAAACGGTTCACGCTTCAGGAAGCGGTACGGCGGCTGACCGGGTTGCCCGCTCAACGACTCAGCTTGAAAGACCGTGGGACGTTGCGCGTTGGTGCATGGGCGGACATTGCGATTTTCGATCCAGCATCATTCAAGGAGCGCGGCACGGATTTCGAGCCCGGCCAACTCGCGGTCGGAATGAAGCATGTGTTGGTGAATGGAGAGTTTGTGGTGAGGGATGGGGGAATCACGGAGCGACGAAGCGGGCGAATTCTGAAGAAGTGATTTGGAGCCGTATTCTGCGAACCGCGGCGACACCTTTCCGCGTGACAAACCCGGGCGTTCCTGCACAATCCCCGCCTCAATTGACAGGAGAACCATGAAATTCGGCGCCACCCAATTTTCATTCGACCAACCCAAACTGCCGCGCGTGTTCGAGATCGCCCGCGAGGTCGGATTCAACGCCATCGAGTTGATACCCTCAGACGCCAGGGACGCGATGTGCCCGCTGACGACCGTCAAAGCCAAGGCCAAAGACATCCGCAAAGCCGCCGACAAAAACGGCATCGCGCTCGAGACACTCCTCGGCTCGTTCTGGGAAAACACGCTTTGCGATCCGCGCCCGGGGCGGCTGGAGAAGTGCATCGAGACCGCAAAACGCTCCATCGAGATGGCGAACCTCCTCGGTGCGACCGACCTGCTGGTCATTCCCGGCGTCGTCGAAGTTCCCTGGAACAAGGACTACCCGGCGGTGCCGTACGAGCAGTGCTGGAAGGTCGCGACCGAGAGCATCAAGAAACTGATCCCGCACGCGAAGAAGCATAAGGTCCATCTCGCGCTCGAAAACGTCTGGAACTGTTTCCTCTATTCGCCGCTGGAGATGCGAGAGTTCGTGGATCAGTTCAAGAGCGAATGGGTCGGCGTCTATTTCGACACCGGCAACCATCATTTCATGAGCCAGCCCGACGACTGGATTCGCACGCTCGGCAAACGCATCCGTCGCATCCACGTCAAAGACTACAACCGGGCCAAGAGCGGCCTCGAAGGATTCTGCGAAATCCTCGCCGGCACGGTGAACTTCCCGAAAGTCCGGGCCGCGTTGCGCGACATCAAGTACGACCGCACGTTGATCGCGGAAGTCGGCGCGAAGAAGCCCGAGGAGATGAGCGTGGTGTGTGAGAGTTTGAAGAAGATCGAGGCGATGTAGAAGAATGGAGGATTGGAGGGTTGGAGGGTTGGAGGGTTGGAAGAGTGCGGGGACAATTGGCGCATCATGCATTGGAACGGCAGTTCGCGACGACGATTTGGCTTGTCATTTCCGCCGAATGACCGTTGATTTCGGCCATGCAATTCCTCGATGGCGTGATGCACTGGCTCCATGTGCTCGCCGCGGTGCTCGCGGTCGGCGGCGTGTTCTTCCTGCGGTTCGTGCTCTGCCCGGCGTTGAAGAAACTCCCGCCAGAACACGAAGGCGCAAAGACACACGTGCTCCAGTCCGTGTCGCGCGTGTTCAAGATGGTGGTGCACACTTCCATCGCTGTGCTGTTGCTGACCGGATTGCACCGTTTCTTCAAGATCCTTCCCCTGATCAAGGGTTGGTCGCAATACCACATGCTGGTCGGGATCAAAATCCTGCTCGCGCTCGTCCTGTTTTTCATCGCCATCATGCTGACGCTGCCCGGCCAGCAGCCAAACTACTTTCAGCGCAACCGCGACAAGTGGCTGCTCTTCAACTTCGTCCTCGGCGCGCTGATCATCCTGCTTTCCTCCACGTTGCGGCGCATGTGGGATTATCCGCACTGACGTGACTGCGGCGGCGCGCTTCTCGTTCGTTCAGATCACCGACCTGCACCTCGGTTTCCGGGAGGTCGCTTCTCCCGAGCCGCTCGTCGAGGACCTGCGCCAGATCGAACGGGAAACGGGCGAACGCGCAGCGTTCATCGTCGCCACAGGCGATCTGACCGACCATGGCGCGGAGGCCGAATGCCGGATGTACCTCGAGGCGATTCGCGCGACCCGTCTCAAAATCCATCCCGTGGTGGGGAACCACGACTACATTCACCTCGTCGGCCAGGAGGCGAAACAAGACGCCGGGTCGTATCAGCGCCTGATCTCGCCGCTGAACTACTCGTTTGATTGGCAGGGAGTGCACTTCGTCTCGTACGATTATTTTCCGCCCGAGAACCGCAAACAAGTCACGCCCTGGCTGCGGAACGATCTCTCGGCCCAACCGAAGGGCACGCCCGTCATCTTCCTGACGCATGACCAGTTGCCGGCTGCCTTTTACGAGCAACTCGGCGAGTTCCGCATCGTCGCCACGCTTTCGGGGCACTGGCATTCGTCGCGGTTGTATCACGACGGGCGCATTGCACACTTCAACGGGCCGTCGCTGTGCTTCGGCGGAATCGACTACAGCCCGCGCGCGTATCGGTTGTTCACGTGGGAGGGAGAACGCTTGATGTGCGAAACCATTCCCCTGCGGAAACCAACCGGCCTGCTCGCCTCGCCTGCCCGGAAACTCTCTGCGGCTCCCTGGCCGGTAGCGTTGCGCGGCGAAGTGCACCTGGCCGCGCCGGTGGTGCAGCAGGGACGCGTGTTCCTCGGTTTGATGGACGAACAGCAGCCCGGCAACGGCGCGGTCGCCAGTTGGGACTCGGACACGGGCCGCGAAGTCTGGCGCGCGCCGCTCGCGGCCTCGGTGAAAAACACGCTCGCGTGGCACGACCACAAGGTCATCGCTGCGACGGTGACGGGCGAAGTGGCGGCGCTCGACCGAGACACCGGCGCTCGCGTCTGGAGTTATCAACTCGGCGACGCGAGCCGTCGCTGGATCTTTTCGTCACCCGTCGTGCGCGACGGCAGGGTGTTCGTCGGGCAGGGGCCGCATTTTTCCGCGCTCGATGCCGCGACCGGCCAGCCGCTCTGGGTGCGCACCGACCTCACGGAGAACGACTGGATCAGTTCCTACGTTTCGCCGGCGAGCGACGGGGAACGGGTGTTCGTCGGGTTCCACTGGAAACCGAGGTCCGTTCGCGCGCTCGACGCCGGGTCGGGCCAGGCGCTCTGGCAACAACCCGGCGAGCCGAAGTCCTCTTCGCCCGTCTCGCCGATCGTTCTCGACGGATGCGGCGGGTTGTACGTCGTGTTGCAACGCGGCCTGTGCAAGCTGGATGCCGCGACCGGCGTGATCCTCTGGGAATTTCCATTGGGCGAAACGTGGAGCCCGGCCGCTCCGTGTGTCGATCACGACACGATCTACGCAGCGAGCGGCGCCGGCGTCGTGTTTGCGGTCGATGCGGAGGACGGCAGGAAGCGTTGGGAATCGCACTGCAGCGAGGCGGACGATTCCTCGGCGATGCACCCGTACCGTCGAAGAGGCCGGGCGATTGTGAGTTCGCCGCGGGCGCACGGGGATTCGCTCTTGGTGGGCACGAATGACGGCCGGTTGGTCCGGCTGGATAAGAATACCGGCGCGCTCCAGTCGTTCGTCCAGTTCCACGTCCCGCTCACGAGTTCTCCGACCATCGCCGGGGGCAGGATTTTTCTCGCCGCGCGCGATGGCAATCTGTATTCGTTGCGCGCGTAACGGGAAGCGGCGGCGGAACGCTGCGACCGCAGGGCTCTCGAACCATGAAACTCAAAGATCGCATTGCCATCGTCACCGGCGGCGGGACGGGCATCGGCGCGGGAATCACGGAGCATCTCGCCGCCGAGGGGGCGCGCGTGGTCATTGCCCAGCGTCGCGTGGACCTCGCCCAGGCGCAGGCGGAAAAGCTTCGGCAGCGCGGCGCGGTGGCGATGACGGTCCGATGCGACATGGGCAAACACGCCGACATCAAACGGCTCGTCGCGGCGACGCTCAGGAAGTTTGGCCGGATCGACATCGTGGTGAACAATGCCGGTCTCACCGGCGCGTCCGCGCTCTGGAGTTTTCTTGGCCAGGGCAAGGAACATGTGGATCAGGTGATCGACGTGAACCTCAAAGGACCGATGCTCTTGGCGCAGGAAGCAGCGCGGACAATGGTCAAAGCGAAGCGCAAGGGCGTCGTCATCAACATCTCGTCCGTGGCGCAGTTCGGCGCGCAGGAAGGCGCCTCCGCGTATTGCGCGAGCAAGGCCGGGCTGGACGGGTTCTGCAAGACGGCCGCGCTGGAGTTGGCGAAGCACGGCATCCGCGTGGTCAACGTTGCGCCCGGCGACACGGACGTTCCCGCGCACCACGACATCAAGGGCATTCTCAAGCGGGCGGGGGTGTCCGGCCTGTATTTCAAGCGCACGCCGCGCGGACGCCGGGGCAGCGCCGACGAAATCGCCGCCGTGGTTGCATTCCTGGCGAGCGACGACGCGGCATTCGTGACCGGTTGCACGTGGCTCGTCGATGGGGGATGGATGACGTACTAATCGTCCTCGTCGTCGTCCTCGTCCTCGTATCGTAATCAGACCGATCAACGACCGAGAACGAGGACGAGGACGAGGACGAGGACGATATGATGAAGCGCTATGAACATTTGGGGCCGTTCAGCGACCTGGTCGCGGCGGCGAATCGTTCGAGCAAGCTCTATCCACTGGCGAAGCCTGGCCGGAAAACGCAACGATTGTTCCGCCAGCTTCTCGCCTTCACGCCCGGCCCGGAATTGCCCCACGCGGTCCAGACCGGCCGACGCTGGACTCGCGACGGGATCGACGGCGAGGAAATCTCCTGGTGGGTCGGCTACGGTCCGCGCACGGAGGCGTGGCTGCTGCGGCCGGCGGGTGTAAAAGGCAAGCTGCCCGGGATCGTCGCGCTCCACGACCACGGCGCGTTCAAGTTCTACGGCAAGGAGAAGATCGCCGAAGGTCCGGAGCAGACCCCGGCGTTGATCCTCAATTTCTGGCGGCAGTACTACGGCGACAGAGCGTTCCCGAACGCGCTCGTTCGGGAAGGGTTTGCCGTTCTGGTGCACGACACGTTTTCCTGGGGCAGCCGCAAGTTCCCGCTCGATAGCATGCCGAAGAACGACCGGTTGATCGGCCAACAAATGGCGCCGATCTGGGGCCAGGACGACCCGAGCCAACGCTGGAGCAAAGGACATGACGCGAAACGGGCCGCCGCGCCGCGCGAGGCCGCGGAGATCGCCGAGTACAACGCCTGTTCCTGGGCGCATGAACACTCGATTGCGAAGTATTGCAACGCGCTCGGCATTTCGTTTCCCGGCGTCGTCGCCTACGAAGACCGCATCGCGGTGAATTACCTCGCCGGTCGCCCCGACGTGGATGGCCGGCGCATCGGTTGTGTGGGCCTTTCGGGCGGCGGCACGCGCGCGGTGTTGCTGCAAGGCAGTTGTGACCGGATCGGTTGCGCAGTGTCCGTCGGCGCGATGTGCACCTACGAGGGCTTGCTCGATCACAACGTGCTCGGGCACACCTGGATGTTGTTCCCCGTCGGCTGGGCGCGCCATGGCGATTGGCCAGACATCGCCGCGTGCCGCGCGCCCTCGCCGTTGATGGTGCAGAACGATCTCGACGATCCGCTCTACACGGTCGCGGGAATGAAGGCCGCCCATCGGCGGATTGCCGGGCATTACCGCGCGGTGGGCAAGCCGGACCACTACGCGGGTGAGTTCTATCCCGGGCCGCACAAGTTCGACCTCGAGATGCAGCGCTCGGCGTTCGCGTGGTTGCGGCAATGGCTGGGACCCGGGTTGGCGTAAGCTCGCCGCGTTCGCGGGTGGAAACTTTTGTTGCTTGTCATCGGCCTGAATCTCAACCAACCTTGGCCGACGCCATGCCCGGACCTGCCGCCACTGCTGGAACCGCAGGCGACCCATTCGTGGGCCGCATCCCGATCTACGGACGGTTTCATGCGGCGGTGGGCAGGAGCATTCTGCGGTTCCTGACGGTGTTGCACGAGCTGGCCGCGTTCGCCATCATCACGCTCGGGGTCACGCTGACGAAATTCAACGCCTCGAAACGGGTCGTGCATCCGTTGATCTACGCGCAAATCTACCGGGCGGGTGTGCGGCTGCTGCCGATGGTCGGGTTTCTCGCCGCGGCCCTTGGACTGTTGATCATCGGACAGACCGTGGCGTTGCTGAGCCGGGTGGGCGCGCAGGAATTTGTCGGCACAGTGATGGTCACGGTGGTCGTGCGCGAACTGGGGCCGCTGTTGACGGCGATCCTCGTGCTGGCCCGGGCGGGCACGTCGAACGTGGTCGAACTCGGGACCAGCCGCGCGCTGGGCGAGGTCGAAGCGCTGGAGTCGCTCGGGATCGACCCGATCCACTATCTGGTTATGCCGCGCGTGATCGGGCTGGCGATGTCTGTGTTTTGCCTGACGACCTACCTGATCCTCATCGCGGTGGGGAGCGGCTATCTGTTTGCGTTCGTGCAGGACGTTCCGATCACGCTGCCGGCGTACTTCAGCCAGATCGGCGATGCATTGCGCTGGCAGGACTTCGCGTTGTTGGCGTTGAAAACTTCGCTGTTCGGCATCCTCATCGCCGTCGTCAATTGTTATCACGGTCTGGCGCGGCCGTTGAAGGTGGAGGAGTTGTCGGACGTCAGCACCCGTGCGGTGGTCGAGAGCGTGGTCGGCTGCGTCCTGATCGACGCGGTGTTTCTGGTTGGGTACCTGTTTGTTTAGAATCGTCCTCGGTTGAGGGAGAAATTCGAGGACGAGGACGAGAACAAGGATGGAATGAGCGAAACAACGGTCATCGAGCTTCACGAGGTGGACATCGTCCACGAAGACGCTCCCAGCCAGGTCTTGATTCGCAGCGTGAACTGGCAGATCCACGCCGGGCAATGCTGGGCGATCGGCGGCGACCCCGCCAGCGGCAAGAGCTCCTTGCTCGCCACGGCGGCTGGATTGAACCGGCCCGGCTCGGGCACGCTGAAGATGTTCGGGCGCGCCTTGGCTGACGCGAGCGAAGCGGAACAGGTGGCCTGGCGGCGCCGGCTCGGGTTCGTCTTCGAGAACGGCGGACGGTTGCTCACGCACCTGACCGTGGCCGAAAACGTCGCGTTGCCCCTCGAATATCACGCCGACATGGATGAAGCGACCCTGTTCGCGCGGGTGGACGAACTTCTCACCCGGACCGAGTTGCGTCCGTACGCCGATGCATTGCCGAGCCGGCTCAGTCCGCGCCTGCAACAACGAGTCGCGCTCGCACGCGCGATCGCGGTGCCCACCGATGTCCTGCTCCTCGATGACCCGCTCGGCGGACTCGGCCTGCGCGACGCCCGTTGGTGGCTGAATCTGCTCCGTGCGATGCAATCCGAACAGAAATCCAAGGGCGGTGCGCTCACGATCCTCGCCACGTGCGGCGATTTCCGCGGTTGGATGGGTCTGGCAACCGATTTCGCGATCCTCCAAGGCGAGCAGTTCCGCACCCTCGGCGGGCGCGACGAACTGCTTGCCAGCCACGAACCGGCTGTGCGCGAGTTCCTCGCCACCGCCATCTGACATGGGCCTCCAGGACCTCACTCCCCAGCTTCGCACACGCCTTCGACGGGTCGAAAAGATCGTTGGCTTCTTCATCACCATCGCCACGCTCGTGTTGCTGGCCGGGTTCGCGTATTACCTCTGGCACACTGCGGCGCGCAAGGGATGGTTTGTGGAGAAGTGCCGGTACTACACCTGCGCGCAGAGCGGCGAAGGGTTGAAGGTCGGGGACCCGGTCCTGCTGATGGGGTTTAACGTGGGCGAGGTCACCCGGATCGAGACGCTGAAGCCCACCGATTACTACTCGATCCAGGTCGATTTCGACGTGCGAAAGCCTTACTACGGCTACATCCTGTCCAATTCAAAAGCCCTGATCAGGGCCGCTGGTTTCCTCGGTCAACGGCAGATCGAGATCACAAAGGGGACATGGGAGGAAGGGGCGCAAGAGACGGCCTACGAGGACGAAGCGGGCCATGTTCGGCACATCCTGGTCGGTGGCAAGAAGGTTTTGTTGTCGGAGAATCGCGCCGGTGTATTCGTTCCGCCGCTCGAAGACCCTGCCCTGACGGAACGCGCGGAGAAACTCGTTCATCAAGTCGAACTTGCGCTTCCCAGCATTCTCGGGATGACCAACCAACTGAACGCCGTCCTCAGCAACTCCGCCGCGCTCACGGCCAACCTCGACCGAACGATCACCGGCACGGCCCCGATCTTGAGCAACGCGACGCAACTGACGGCGAACTTGAACGAGATCACCGGTCACCTGCGCGATCCGCATGGTTCCCTGGGCGAATGGTTGATCCCGCCGAACCTGCAAACCCAACTCACGGTGACGGTGGCAAACGTCAACACCAATCTGCTGACGTTGAACCAGGCGTTGCTCAACGTCGCCAATATTACCAGCAACCTCAATTCCCAGGTCCAGGCCAACGACCAGATCCTGAGCGAACTCTCCCGGCTCGTGACCGAGACGGATGACCTGGTGCAGGGACTGAAACGGCACTGGCTGTTGAAGGGCGCGTTCGAGGAGCCGGCTAAGGCGCGGCAACAGTTGCTGGAACCGGAGGCAGAATGAAATCGGAAAGTCATCAGTTCTCAGTGATCCGTTATCCGCTTTCCGTGGCCAAGCGGCGCGCACAATACCTGATGATTGATCACTGGTTACTGATTGCGATTCTCTTGTTGATGACCGGCTGCGCCAGTACCAAGCCCGCCAAAGAGCCGAGTCGCACGCGCGTCCAGGCCGAGCAGGCTTACGACAGCGGTCGCGCCGCGTACGGGCGCCAGAGTTGGGCGGCGGCAGCGGCATCGTTCGAGAAAGCTGCCGAGGCGTTCGCCGCCGTGGACGATTATGCCGAAGAAGCGACCGCTCGCCACAATCATGGGCAAGCGCTCCGCCGGCTGGGCAAACAACAAGAGGCGCTCGAAGCGTATGAGAAATCGCGCGTCTTGAACAAGCGACTGAGTCGCAAGACCGAGGAAGCGCAGAACCTGGACGGCATGGCAGCCAGTTGGCGGGCGCTGGGCGAATTGGAGCGCGCGATCCAGGTGCTCGAAGAGGCCCTGCCGCTTGCGTCGGAATCGCGGTCCGTGCGCGCGACGATCGAGAACGACCTGGCGCTCTACCTTCTTCAACAGAAACGCAAGGAAGACCAGGCGCGCGTGTTGCAACTCCTCCAGTCAGCCCTGGATACAAACAAATCGTTGGGCGACACTCGCGCGTTGGCCGCCAACCACCTCAACTTGGGCCGCGCGCAACTTCAGTTCGAGCAGTTGGATGCCGCCGGCACGAGCCTGCTCAAGGCCCTGGAGTTGTTTCGTTCCCTGGATGACCCGAGGGGACTGGCCACCGCCCACGAACTGTTGGCCCGGCTGTACCGCAAGCGCAACGATCCGGAAAAGGCCGGGTTCCACGCCGGCCAGGCGCGCGAGAAATATGAGTTCCTCCACGATGATGCCGGCGTGAAGCGGATGGACAGCTTGAGGACAGAGGATGGAAGATAGAGGATCGAACGTCGCGCGTTGTTACGTCGATTTCTCGGTCCTCGACCCTCGGTCCTCGATCCCCTGTCGCTTCTTGTCCACGAACTCCCCGGCCGCGTACCAAACCACAACCAGCCCGATCACGTAGAAAATCGTGCCCACGCCCTCGTGGATCACGTCGTACCTGATCGTGGTGCGCGGCGCAATCAGGCAGATCGTGACGATGCGCAACAGGTTGGCCGCGATCGCCGTCGGAATGGCAAAGGCGACCAGCCCGAGCTTGCGAACCCACGCCAGCCGATACTGGAACCCGAGGATCGTCGCCAGCAACAGCGACGACGTGAGCAGCCCGAAGCCGTTGCATTCCGTGGCGACGACGAACGTCCGCCCCGGCACCTGCAAGACGAGCTCCGGCGGTTTGTGCATCCAGACCTCGACCTGGACGGGCATGTGCATCCACTTCAGGACGCCTCCCGAGAAACGCGCGGCGATCTCGCGCAGCGGCCAGTCGAGCGCGGGGAACAATCCCACCAGCAGGCCGAACACGAGAAACCCTCCGAGCGCCGGCAGGAAGCGGCGGACGCCGATTTCGCCGAACAGGAACGAGATGATCGCGGCGAACGACAGACAAAACGACAGCAGCACCAGGGGCAACACTCCGCGCGGCGAGCGCCCGGCGAGCCACAAGCACGCGAACCCGAGAAACAGCAGGCTCAGCCCGTAGTTGTTCAGGTTCGGTTTCACGCGGAGCGTTTCCAACGCATCGCGCAGACAGATGGCGATGGCGAAGAGCACCAGCACGCCGCCCGTGTTTAACTGTTCGGTCTTCACGGTCGTCCTGCCGAGCCAAACCAACAGCGGCGAATAGACCAGCGCGAGCATCACCCCGATGGCGAGGATCAAGCTCACGGCCAGCCAACGCGAATGCAAAACGTTGTGCGGTTGTTCTTGTGTGTCTGTTCGTTCCAAAGTAGGCGCCACGAAGTGTTAGACCACTGATACGTGCGTTTGCTCAAGAATGCAACGCCGGGCAAAGCCCTACCGCCCGCTCCCGCGCTTCATCTCTGTGCATGGATCCCAGACCGGGAGACAAGCTGAAGCTTGTGAACCGCATCGCCGGGGGCGCCTGCGCGGTCACCGCCTTCGGGAAAATCCTCGTTTGCCATCGCGGGAGGCGCATCTATAATTCGTCCTGATTGAAGATCCTGCACAAGTACCTGACGCGCGAATTGCTCGCCGCGTTTGCGTTCTCGCTCGTGGTCTTCACGTTCGTGCTCATGGCGGGCAACATCCTGCCGGAACTCCTCAAGCTCCTGTCGAAACGGATTCCGCCGCTGATGTTGCTGCAGCATTTCCTGCTGTTGATCCCCTACCTGCTGACGTTCTCGATCCCGATGGCGATGCTGACGGCGACGCTGCTGGTGTTCGGACGGTTCTCGGCCGACAACGAACTGACCGCCATCCGCGCCAGCGGGGTGAGCCTTTGGAACCTGATTTCGCCCGCCGTGGTGACGTCGATCCTGTTCGTGTTCGGATGCCTGTACATCAATTGCCACCTCGCGCCGTACTGCCGGGGGCTGTCGCGCAGCCTGATGCTCGAAGTCGGCCTGAGCGATCCCACCGCGATGATCGAACCCGGCCAGGTGACGCGGGTGTTCCCCGGGTACGTCCTGTACGCGGATTCGCGCGTGTCCAATGTCCTGCATCGGATCAACGTTTACGTGCTCGACGAGCACGAGCGCCCGACGCAAAACCTGCGGGCCGACCGCGCCGAGATCGTGACCGACCGCGCCGCAAAGAAACTGCTGTTGATCCTTTACGACGTGCGCAGCGAGATCAACGATCCGAACGACCCGACGAACCCGGCCAAGATGCGCGTGGGGTTGAGCGCCCAGAAGTATCCGATGGAATTCGACGTGGGCAAGATGGTCGAGAACGCGCGGTCCAAGCGGGACTTCAACGACATGACCTTCGTGGACCTGCTGTATTCGATTCGGGACCTTCGGGAAAAGGGGATCACCCCCGGGCCACTGTATCTGGAGGCCCACAAGCGCGTTGCGGGGTCATTCGCCTGTTTTGCCTTCCTGCTGATCGGCATTCCGCTTGGGATCAAAACGCACCGGCGAGAGACGTCGATCGGCATCGCGATCAGTCTGGTGCTGGTGTTCGCGTATTACTTTTTCGTCTTGCTGGCGGAGACGTTCCGCAACAAGCCGCAGTACTATCCCGAATTGATCCTGTGGGCGCCAAATCTGGTGTTCGAGGCGTTGGGGTTGGTCCTCCTCTGGCGCGTCGCCCGGGCGTAGGCGCCACGTGCGCAAACAATGGCGTTGCAAAACGCCGTGCTTCGTGCGACACATTCCGCCGCGCCCCCGTGCGGGCGCCAAAAGCCAGTGGGAGGCCAGCGCCTCCCACTGCCTGTTTCATGGAAAAACCAGCGAACAAACTCAAACTCGTGCTGCCCAAGGGCAGCCTGCAGGATGCCACGTTCCACATGCTCGCCCGGGCGGGCTGGCGCGTGAATGTCGGCAGCCGCAGCTACGTGCCCACGATCGACGATCCCGAGATCGAAGCCCGCCTGATCCGCGCGCAGGAGATCAGCCGGTACGTCCAACAGGGCATCTTCGATTGCGGCCTGACCGGTTACGATTGGATCACTGAGAACGAAGCCGACGTGGTGGAAGTCGCGGACCTTGTTTATGCCAAGCAAGGGTTGCGTCCCG
>Ga0187892_10008470_pt1 | contig 14066 bp, 10 predicted proteins | sample MA1701073metaG_FD_139345 | JGI IMG/M metagenome (GOLD analysis project Ga0187892, IMG submission 139345) | Bio-ooze microbial communities from a basaltic lava cave in the Kipuka Kanohina Cave System on the Island of Hawaii, USA - MA170107-3 metaG ...
TCCAAGCCGTCTATCCGGACCTCGCTGTGGCCCAGGCGTGCATCGGCTGCCACAATTCCCATCCGGACAGCCCCAAACGGGACTTCAGGATCAATGATGTCATGGGAGCGATTGTGATCAGTATTCCAGTGAAATAGATATGACCAGTGCAACCGTCTGTGATATCGGGGTAAAACCCCTCTGGCGCCTGGTTACTGACCGAACTTGCGAAGCTGCTCCCGCGCTGCATTCACGATCGGCTGCGGCGCCTTGTCCAGGTTGCCGGCATCGAACAGCGGCTGCGGATCGTACTCGATGAGGAGTTGGGTAGTTTGCACCGAGGCGCCCGAACTTTTCGGCAACCAGGGTGACGCCATGTCGCGCACCACTCAGCGCTTTCGCGACATACTGTCATGAAAAAAGCGGGCAGATTCAGTCAGTTTCCGCCCCCTTCTGGTTAGGCTCGATAGGCCCTAGGCGTTACCCTAGTAAATTTCAACTACTCCTACGTATTTCCGAGCTGGCCATATGGCCAGCTGCCCCAAGGTGCCTATCTATGATATGGTTGACCTACCGATGAATTTTGGGAGGTACCATGGCCAAGATTCTGGTAATTGATGATGAGCAGAGCATCCGGAATCTTCTCGACACGCTACTCCGTCGAAAGGGCTATGACGTGGTACTCGCTGACAGTGGTCGGAAGGGCCTGGAGCTCTTTCGCCGAGAGCACCCGGATGTCGTTGTCCTTGATCTGAAAATGCCTGAGATGGATGGGCTCACGGTCTTGCGGCAGATCCACAGTCTCGAACCCGGAAAACCGGTGATCATTCTGACGGGAAACGGGACTGGGGAGGCGGAGCAGCAGGTCCGGGCACTTGGGGTGACTGAGTACGTCGAAAAAGAATTCTCAATGCACCTCCTGGGAGACTCTCTGAAGCGCCTTCTGAACCAGCCAAACCCTTCGACATAGCAGGGCCTCCATCGTTCTCGAATCGGTTACAACATCTTTTAACACATCAAAGTAAATCTCCGTTCTATTCTCATCATCAACGATAACGAACAGGTCCGTGCCTTCCTTCAGAGGGTGCTGGGTATATTGTCCCTGAGGCGCCCAATGGTCACGAAAGGCCTCGCCAATTCCTACAGATTCCCACCACTCTCGTGATCACAGACGTCTAACTAAGCTCTTGGGCACACATCGAACGATGAAGGAACCCGTCGCGATCCCGGAATTACTCCAAACCGCGCAGCAAGAGATACAGACGGTCTTGCCACTCATAAGAGATGGGCCACAAGGAGAGCAATGATTGACCTAGTGAGTTGCGCACTCGCTGGATATGTCGTCTAATTCCGGAACCGTTTCATTACCAGGAAACGCCGAGCGCAGGCCGTAAAACAAAGACACCTGACCCAGTCGTTTGTCCTTACCCCACCAAGCCCAGGATGTCGGACTCGCGGACGAGTACGAGTTCCTTACCGTCCAGCTCGACATCGGTTGTTCCGTATTTCTCGTAGAGGACCTGATCACCCGGTTTGAGGACCGTGGGCCTGAAGACCTTTTCCTCTTTCTTTTTGGGTTTACCACCCGGCTTCTTTTCCGGTGTTTCCCAGCGCCCCTTCCCCACGGCCAGGACCTTTCCTTCTACTGGTTTCTCTTTGGCCGTGTCTGGGATGAACAACCCCCCGGTGGTCTTGTCCTTGGCCTCCGATGGTTCGATCAACGCCCAATCCTGTAGCGGTTGCATTCCCATGGTGATCTCTCCTTCTGTGATTCAAGGGCCTGCGACAGGCTACGTCGTTCTGCAGATGGCGTCAACTCGCAGGGGGTGCAACCCGAGGCTTCACTCTCCTTCTGCGGAACCAGGCCGTTGAGGGTAGTCATCATTGGTTGCATCGAAGGACCGCCGTTCTGCTATCTTCTCCCTTGAGGGTGGCTAAAGGGTCTCCCACTGCGCGTGCCCAACGAGGGTCTTCCGAGACCGCGCGTTGCGCGAGCACAGGAGACCAGCAGGCTACCCGTAGTTTTCTCCTTTACCAGATGCTAAAACATATCTTCGATACCTCAAGAAGGCACTGCATATGGTGCCTTGAACTAGAGAAGGAACGTCTATGTCTTTGCCGATTGAGAAGTCGTTGTCCGATGAATTGGCGCGAGAAGTGGCTCGGCGGCGCACGTTTGCCATTATTTCGCATCCGGATGCGGGAAAAACTACGCTCACTGAGAAGATCCTCTTATACGCAGGCGCGGTACACCTCGCCGGGGCGGTGCAGGCTCGGTCGCATCAGCGGGCAGCGAAGTCGGACTGGATGGAGCTGGAGCAGGCGCGCGGGATTTCGATCACGTCCACCGCGCTGCAGTTCGATTATCAAGGTGTGCGGGTAAACCTGCTCGATACACCAGGCCACCAAGATTTCAGCGAAGATACCTACCGCACACTCATGGCGGTGGATAGCGCGGTCATGGTACTCGATTGCGCCAAGGGCATTGAGCCTCAGACCAAGAAGCTGTTCGCCGTCTGCCGCAAACGCAACATTCCGATCATGACCTTCATCAATAAGCTGGATCTGCCGGGACGCCATCCGTACGAACTTCTGGAGGAGATCGAGCAGACCTTGGGCATGACGGCGGTCCCATTCAACTGGCCCATCGGCGAAGGCTCCGGGTTTCAAGGGTTGTACAATCTTCAGGAGCCTCAAGTGTTGTTTTTTCAACGAACGTTGCATAACCAGCGCCGAGCACCGATGAGAGTGGAGACCTTCCCCCACCCGAGCCTGGCGGAGACGTTAGGAGAGGCCTATGGTCCGCTGCAGGAAGAGATCGCTCTGCTGAACGGAGCCGGCACGAAGTTCGATCGAGACCGCTTTCTCGCCGGGCAACTCACGCCGGTCTTCTTCGGAAGCGCGCTCACAAACTTCGGCGTCGAGCCCTTTCTGAATGGATTCCTTCAACTCGCCGCCCCGCCTGGCCCTCGCATGAGTTCGGAGGGGCTGGTGCAACCAACGGACGACAAGTTCTCCGGTTTCGTCTTCAAAATTCAGGCGAACATGGACCCGCAACATCGCGACAGAATGGCATTTTTGCGCATCGTATCGGGCCGCTTCGAGAAGGACATGATGGTCTATCATGCGCGGCTGGACCGGAAGATCCGAATGACGCGACCGCACCGCCTCTTCGGCCGTGACCGGGAGACGATTGAGGAGGCCTACCCGGGCGACGTCGTGGGGCTGGTGAACCCAGGCCTTTTCGCCATCGGAGATACGCTCTGCTCCGGCAGTCCCCGTTCCTTCGATGCGATTCCGCAATTTCCACCAGAGTGTTTCGGCGTGCTTCGAAGCCAGGACCTCACGAAGCAAAAGCAGTTCCAGAAAGGACTCCAACAACTCGAAGAAGAAGGAGTCATGCAGGTGTTTTATTCACCTGATCATGTGCGCCGGGAGCCGGTCTTGGCCGCCGTGGGAGAACTCCAGTTCGATGTCGTCGCCTCGCGCCTTAAGAGCGAATATGGAGTCAAGACCACCGTTGAGCGGATGCCTTTTGTCTTGGCCCGCTGGGTGAGCGGTGATCCCGACGTGATCGCCCGCATCTACTGGCCACAGGACACGCGCCGGCTCGTGGATCGGGACGGCCGCATGGTCATGCTCTTTGGTTCCGATCGTCTGCTTGCCTATTGCATGAAAGAATATGCCTCCATCAAGTTTCAGTTGCGGGAAGAGCTCGGAACATCACAAAGCTAGCCGGCCGGTACCCTTGTTTAGTCTGGTACAAGCAGATACACGAGATAAACCAAACAGACCAGAGCAGCCGGCAACTTCTCCTTCTTTCTTCTCTTCGTTGTCTTATCGCAGGCGAATGAATACAGTGGCTACCCCCTGAGAAAATCTATGTTTAACTCCGCGTCCTTCTGCCATCTCCTACAGTCTCTCTGCGCTTGACCGGCGGGCTTGCTCTCTTCGTCTCTCTTTTCTTGGCTTTTTGCTCTTATATCATACTGCCGCTGCTGCGGCACGCGACTTGCGCATGCGCGGTGTGAAGCGGTGAATGGTTTGCCTCTTCGATCTCTCCTCGGATGACGGAGGCAGTTCTGTAATCCGACAGAGACACCTGCACATGAGAAGTTGCCTTCTCTTGGAAAGGTGTGCTGCTGCGGGAGAGAAAACAAGGGAGTATTTGCATGAACTGGGCAAGAGCCATCACCTGTGTGCTCCTGTTGTGGTCGAGTACTGCGTGGGGCGCCACGTTGACGTGGAATGCCAACAGTGAATCGGACATGGCGGGATATCGCGTCTATCAATGCAGTCAGCTACCTTGCACCCAATCGTCTGCCAATGCGTCGCTTTTCGCTACGTTGGGAAAGGTGACGAGTTTCAATATAGGAACGCCGGCAGTGACTCAGTACTATTTCACTACGGCCTACGATTTTGCCAACAACGAGTCGGGCAACAGCAACTATGTGACCTTCACACCCGCAGGGTCTCCCCCGCCGCCCGCTCCCACTACGGGGGGAGTAAAACTGACGGTTGTCGGCACTCCCGCCACAAGCCCCTGGGGTGTGAACGCGACCACGACCAACACCCAGGATGTTATGGCCCATGTGCGCTTGGATGGCGTCTTGCAATATGTTGAAAACTCCGCGCCCTATGACTTCCATCCGGGTTTGTACGGCAAGGGTCCGCATACGGTAGAATTCGTGTTTTACCTGCAAAACACCACGTCCGAGATCGGACGGGCCAGTATCACCGTGATGGAAGGGAGCATAGCGACGTCTACCTCTACTACGGGAACGGTAAGTCTGAAGGTTATGGGTGATCCGGCCATAGGTCCCTGGGGGGTGACCGCGACCACGACCAACACCCAGGATGTCATGGCCCATGTGCGCTTGGATGGGGTCCTGAAATATGTTGAAAACTCCCTGCCCTATGACTTCTTTCAGGGTTTGTACGGCAAGGGTCCGCATACGGTAGAATTCGTGTTTTACCTGCAAAACACCACGTCCGAGATCGGACGGGCCAGCGTCACCGTGCAGGAAGGGCGCTAACCAGGGTATCTCCCCTGCCGCGCCCCCTCCTACTATTGAGGCAGTGAGTCTGACGATCGTAGGCAACTCGACCACAGGTCCGAAGCACAGGCCTCATCCCTCAATTGTTGTACCTGTAGGCAGAGGACTTCATCATCTATCCTCCCAAAAACGCTAGGATTTATTCAGTGATCTTCCACTTTGTCCTACAACCTCCCCGCACATCACCAACATTTCTATCTCTCCTCCTTTGATTTTCCAGGTTATTGTTCTGACCATCCTTCTTCTGCGACGGCACGCACCTTGCGTGGCTACCACAGTGCGGAGATAAAGGTTGTCCTCTTCGATCTCTCCTCGGATGAGGGAGTCAGTTCTGTAATCCGACGGAGGCACAGGCGTATGAGAAGTTGGCTTCCCTGGGAAGTGTGTGCCTGCAGCGGAAAGAAACCAAAGGAGCTTTTGCATGAACTTGGTAAGAGCAATCGCCGGTGTTCTTGTGTTGTGGTCGAGTACTGCGTGGGGCGCCATGTTGACGTGGAATGCCAACAATGAACCGGATCTAGCGGGATATCGTGTCTATCAATGCAGTCGGCAACCCTGCACGCGCGCGTCCGGCACAGCGTCTCCTCTGGCCACGCTGGGAAAGGTGACGAGTTTCAATATCGGAACGCCGGTCGTGATCCAGTACTACTTCATTACGGCTTATGACCATACCAATCGTGAGTCGGGCAGTAGCAACGTCGCGACCTTCATACCAGCCGGGTCTCCTCCTCCTCCTCCCTTGAAAGTCCCGCCTGCCCCCGGCGGCCTACGCATCGATTCCCTGGAATAAGATCTTCCTGGTGTTGAGACCGGGAACTCTATGTTGGAAGTTAGCCGAGCGAGACTGGCGGGATCAGTTCATCGGCTTGTTTGGTTCATGTGGTTTGTTTGTCTCGTTCAACCAAAGAAACCACATGACAGATCTACAAGAAAACTATTCTGCTGTCGCACTCCGCACGCCACGGTCAGAGGCGTGGGCATTGATGTGTATACCTAATAGGAGATATCGGCTGGCTTTCGCTTGCTTTTACCGAACACCGGTCTTGCTCGACCATGCTGTGTGCTACACTGCTGTGATTCCAAACAGGCCGATCAGTAAAACTCCGGTATGCCCCTAGAGCTTTTCGCAACCTGCTACCGACAGGGTCTTACCATAGCATGAAGGTCTATACCCCATCTGTCCTATCTATCATAGAGAGTCCGCAAATTGCGCCATGGCAAGCAGGAGGCGTCTTTCTCTCTCCAACCCTCAAGGTCGGATTCTTTGGATTCAACTTGTATACATAAGCGCGGTGGGCCGTTTAACCGCAGCGGCAATCGGCACTTTTCTTGCTTTTCCTCTTCTCTACTTTATGATTGACGCAGCCACACGCGGGACATTTCGCGATAGAACACCAGCAACTGGGATGAAACAACAGGCTCATATCGCTGCTACCCCTGACTCTGCCAGGGTTCCTCCTGGTCCCGAGCACACGACGCCTCTCATCTCGATCACGACAGACCGATTCCCTGTATGGATGAAGAGTCATCCCATCCGGTGGATTGTTTTTTTGACCGTCGTCATTACACTGGTGACGCTGCTCTGCCTGGGCTGGACTGCATATACCGTCCAGCGTGGATTAATCCAATCCAGCGGCCAGCGTTTGGTCCACGCGGCCACGAATGCCGCCGGCAAACTAGACATGATGATCCTGGAGCGGTATCGAGACATTCAATTGCTCTCCACTACTCCGATGGCCCAGGGTCAGAACCCTGAAGCCCTATCAGCATACCTCCGTGAATTGACGCACGCTTATCCGGCCTATCGATGGATTGGCGTTACCGACTCGCGTGGGAAAATTATCTCGACAACAGATCCGTCGAGCCCTTCTCTCAATCAGAGCCAACATCTCTGGTTTCAACAGGCACGTACCCTCACGGGCGCCAGGACTCTGGATGCGCAGGTGAGTGAGAAATCCGGAGGGACCTTGGCGATTACGATGATCGCCCCTCTGCGCAGTTCCGACGGGCAATTTCTTGGCGCGATTTCGGCGGTTGTGGACGTCCCCTCCTTAATGACCATCCTTGACGACACAGTACAGCAACTCAAGAATTCCGACTGGACAGAACCGTCGCATATTGAATATCAAGTCATCAACGAAAAGGGCCAGGTGATCGCCGACTCTACACAACGAGAAGAAGGCAACTTCAAACAGCTCGGCCTCCCTTCAGCAACGCTCGTGGGCATCCACGCACATGGCTTCATCGAAGAAACGCATGTTCGCCGCGGGACCTCCGTTATCACAGCCTACGCGCAAGTTCCCATCGCCCATGCCGACCCGGCCCAGCATTGGGGCATCTTGATTCGTGTAGACCAAAACAACATTCTTGCGCCCTTTCGGTCGTTTCTCTGGGAGTTGTCGGCACTGGCCATTCTGATTCTCCTTCCCTTGCTCGGTCTCGTGCTGGGAATGATCAAGACTCTTCACGAAGAATGGAACTCCACAAAGCGGGAGTTCCAGCGAGCAGCCGACGCAGAAACGGCGCTCAAAAGACGGACGGAGGCCCTTCATTCGTTGGTTGTGGCCGCACAGAAGTTGGCATCCCAGCAGGATCTTGACGAATTGTTGCACCAACTCCTCCATCTCGCGAAGGAGAACACCGGCGCGCGCTATGCAGCATTAGGTGTTTATGACGGCAACACGCGTGTGGCAATACAGTTTTTGACTGCCGGAAACGATGATGCAGCGGCTCGTGTCATTCGATTGCTTCCGTTCGAGCAGTTGTCGCGAAAACCTTTAGGACAAGGGGACAAGGCTCTCCGCCTGGCTCATCTCACACCACACTGGGACACTTTCGAATTACCCACAGATCGTTCCTCTCTGATATCATTTCTCGGCATTCCGATTCGATACCAGGGCCAGTTCTTCGGTCACCTTTCTCTTGCTAACAAAGTCATGCCGCACGGCCTCGCCGACGACTTCAGCGAACTGGACGAACAGGTTGTGCTGACCCTTGCATCTCAAGCGAGTACGGCAATTCAAAACCTGCAACTTCTCCGCGATTCCAAGGAGCAGGCCAGCCTCGATTCCTTAACGGGGCTGCTGAATCATTCGACCACGCTCACGGCTTTGGCGCAGGAACTCTTGCGGGCTGAACGAAACCATCAACCCCTTGCAGTCCTCATCGCCGACCTAGACCATTTCAAACAGGTCAACGATACCTATGGCCATCTCATAGGCGATGTCGTCCTTCGCGAAGCCGCAAAGCGCCTCCGTGAAGCCGCGCGCCGCTACGATCACGTGGGACGTATAGGCGGAGAAGAATTCTTGATTGTCGTTCCAAATTGCGATTTAGAGGCGTTACGAGAGTGCGGTGAACGCTTTCGGTCATCTATCAGCGATTGGCCGTTTTCTACGCCGAACGGCCCGCTTGTCGTTACAGTCAGCATCGGAGCGACAGTCTGGTCAGCCGAGCACCCATTGAGTTCGGATCTCTTGCGCAGGATGGCTGATTACGCTCTTTATCGCGTCAAAAGCCAAGGCAGGAACAGGGTAGATATCATCCCTCACCCACACACGCTAATACTAGAACAGCTGAAGAAAACCGGCTAACGCCTCACCTACCTTCCGAGTGCTTTCCTTATTTTCACTTACAGAGGGCGTAGCTAGGTTGCCCTTGACTGCGCGCATCGAGCAACCACCGCTTCACCGTGGGGGCTCTGCGAGCAAGAAGGGCACCTGGCTATGCCCTCCCCCCTCTTGGCTGCTCCAGAAACAACCGCACCGCTACCTTCTGTCCCTTGACCCTGGTCCGACTGAGGGTCTCGATGATCTCCCGGGCCAACACCTCCGGCACCTCCACCAGCGAGAATCGATCCATCACTTCGACGGCGCCGATCACATTCGAATGGAGTCCGGATTCGTTGGCAATCGCCCCGACGAGATCGCCCGGACGGATGCCGGCTTCACGGCCGGCGCCGATATACACCTTCGCCATCCCCGCCGTTCGTCCGCCACGACCAGGTGCGCTGAACGGTCTACCCTGTCCCTCTCGTGGCATCATGCCACTGGCCCGCCCGCGAGGATCTCCCATGGACCGCCGCGCCATCGATGGCCGCTCCGGCGGCCTACTCGATGCGGGCGGAATATCATGCTCCTTTCGCTCCCCACCCTGCATGCGAAAGACGAGTTTCAATGCCGCCGCCGCCACATCTGTCGGATCTCCCTTTTCGGCAAGCGCAGCGGCCACTGCCCGGAACAGGTCCAAGTCGCCGGCTGCGAGCACATCTTCAATCGCATTCTTGGTACGTGCAAGCCGTTTGGTGCGTAGGTCGGCGACGGTCGGTACCGGAGCCACGACAATTTTGGTTTTCGTCAGCTGCTCAACGTTCCACAAGAGCCGTTGTTCGCGGGGCTCAATCACGGTAATCGCCACCCCTTCACGTCCGGCCCGTCCGGTCCGTCCGATCCGATGGACATAGCCTTCCGGAGACATAGGCAGATCATAGTTCACCACATGCGAGACGGATGGAATTTCCAGCCCCCGCGCCGCCACATCGGTCGCGACGAGAAGTTCGGTCTGCCCGGATCGGAACGAATTCATCACGCGATCGCGCTGAGGCTGAGTCATCCCGCCATGGATCGCTTCGGCCTTGTGCCCACGGCCCGTCAGCATGGCCGTGAGTTCATCGACTTCGATACGCGTGCGGCAGAACACGAGCGCAGACTTTGGCGCCTCCATATCCAGAATACGGGCCAGAGCCGCCTCCTTGTGCGGCCGGGCAACGATATAGGCCGTTTGATGCACACGCGGAGCCGCGCCCGCCTTGAGCGGCTCCTTCGCAATCTTGATCTCAACCGGGTCCTTGAGGTGGCGCTTGGCGATGGAGGCGATCCGGATCGGCATGGTGGCCGAGAACAGCGCGGTCTGCCGCTCTTTGGGTGTCTGTTCTAGAATGGCGTCCAGATCCTCGGCAAATCCCATGTCGAGCATCTCATCGGCTTCATCCAGGACGACCGTCTGAATCGTTTTGAGTTGGAGCGTCTTGCGGTTGATATGGTCCAGCGCTCGTCCGGGTGTGGCGACCACGACGTCGACGCCGCGCTTGAGGGCATAGAGCTGCGGACCGATGGCCTGGCCTCCATAGACCGGGAGCACGGAGATCCTCAATTCTTTACCGTAGCGCGTGACGGATTCAGCAACCTGAATGGCCAGCTCTCTGGTCGGCACTAAGATGAGCACGGAGGGGCAGCGTCGCACCGAATGGGCAATACACTGAAGCAGCGGCAATGTGAATGCTGCTGTCTTGCCGGTCCCGGTCGCCGCTTGGCCCAAAAGATCGCGGCCTGCCAACAATGGCGGGATCGCCTCCCGTTGGATCGGCGTGGGCTCCTCATAGCCCAGCGTGTCGAGTGTCGTGAGCAGCGCTGCTTCCAGGCCCAGCGCGGCAAAGCCGGGAGAAAAACCCTTCGCCGGTGTTTCCTTAGATGGGTGCGTGGATTCGTGTTTCATCGAATGGATTGAAGATCTTTCTGTGATAGATGCGGGCCGTGTGATCGTCGGACGGCTGCTGAACAGCCGGTATACTACTGCGCTTCCACCAAGAAGAGATAGGAGGCCGGCAAAAAAGTCTCTCTACTCACCTGCCCAGCTCCGACCGCAGCAGGGAAAGTAGGCTGAGGTCGAGGTTAAGGTTAAGCATCGATCAGGCCCGTGCTTTCTCAACCTTAGCCTTAACCTTCCAACTCCTCACCTACTTTGGGCATAGGGTCGTTGGAAGCTTTCTATTGCGCGCGTCGAGCGAGCACATTCTTATCGTGCGCGCTCCGCGAGCAGGGAAAACTTCCAACAACCCTATGCCCCCTCACAATCCTTCGGCAGCTGGATCGGCCCCGCCCACTCCCCCTTAGCCAGCGTCACTTCTTGAAACCGCCATCCGGCCATTGAAACTGGCCGACCATATCGACTTGCACAACAAAGGGGTCCGCCTCGTGCTCCAGGCCACGAAACCAATACCAGCCGGCAGAAAGAGGCTTCTCACTGGTCCATTGATACTCGGTCATGCCTCCGTTTCCTTTTCGCCGCTCTCTCGACTCTGATACAGTCGGGCAGGGTGTTAAACCACCGTCGTTCGTGACGTGTCGTTCATCTCTCGTCGCAGCGCCGGTTGCGGTTGGTTCACGATAGACGCATCACGATTCTCGTGCGCCAAGAATGTCGAGGCTATCATGTCCACGCTTCCAATAGAAGATGTGCTGCCAACTCTCCGTCACACCCTGGCGGAGGGACGGAATGCGCTGCTGACTGCTGCGCCGGGCGCCGGAAAAACGACGCGTGTCCCGCTGGCCTTGCTCGATACCCCGTGGCTCGGCAGAAAGTCGCTCCTCATGTTGGAGCCACGCCGGCTCGCGGCCCGCGCCGCAGCCCATCGTATGGCATCGACGCTGGGTGAACCCGTCGGTGGAACGGTCGGCTATCGCATGAGGCTCGACACAAAGGTAGGGCCCAGGACCAGAATCGAAGTGGTCACGGAAGGCATCCTCGCTCGCCTGCTCCAGCAGGATCCTGCCCTCAGCGCATACGCAATCGTCGTCTTCGATGAATTTCACGAACGGAGCCTGCAGGCTGACACAGGCCTGGCCCTCTGTCTCGAATCGCAACGGCTCTTTCGTCCGGATCTTCGTCTGCTCGTGATGTCGGCCACGTTGGATTGTGGGCCGGTCTCGGATCTCTTGGGTCAGGCGCCGGTGATTGCCTGCGAGGGCCGGCTCTTTTCTGTCGAGACACGCTATCTCGATCAGCCGCTCTCCGGCCATCTGGATGTGGCAGTTGTACAATCGATCCGGCGCTCGCTCGCGCAAGACCAAGGCAGTCTCCTGGTCTTTCTGCCTGGCATGGCGGAGATTCGCCGCGTCGAACGAAAACTCCTGGATCTGAATCTGAGCTCCAACATCCTTATCGCACCGCTCCATGGCGACCTGCCACAAGAGGCACAGGACCGCGCGATTGCTCCCGCACAACCGGGCACGAGAAAGATCGTGCTGGCCACCTCGATTGCCGAGACCAGTTTGACGATCGACGGAGTGCGCGTTGTCATTGATGCCGGTCTCCTACGCGTGCCTCGGTTCGATCCGCGATCGGGACTCACCAGACTGGAAACCATTCGCGTCACCCAGGATTCTGCCGAGCAACGTCGTGGGCGGGCTGGTCGTCTTGAGCCGGGTGTCTGTTCGCGTCTGTGGACTTCTGCGGAGCACCAATCGCTGGCCCCGCGTCGCCCGCCGGAAATGCTCGACGCCGACCTGGCGCCCCTGCTGCTCGAATTGGCCATCTGGGGTACCGCGAACCCAGCCGAGTTGTCCTGGCTCACTCCCCCACCGGCTGGGACTCTGGCCCAAGCGAAGGAGCTGCTCGTCGGGCTCGGCGCGCTTACGGCAGAGGGACAAATCACCGCTCATGGTAGACAGATGGCCGAACTGCCGTTGCATCCACGTCTCGCGCACATGCTGATCGGTGCTGTGCCGTTACAGCTCACCAGCTTGGCCTGCGAACTGGCGGCGCTACTCAGCGAACGAGATATTCTGCGAGGGCCCTCCGGCTGGCGCAACACCGATCTGCGACTCCGCCTGGATGTTTTGCATGGAGCGCACGACCATGCAGCCGGTGCGACCGTCGACCGCGCCGCCTGTCAACGCGTCAAACGTACGGCCGACTTGTGGCAACGACAACTTCCGCGAATGGCTCGTTCGGATCGACAGGACAGCCTTGATGAGGTTGGTCTGTTGCTCGCACTCGCCTATCCGGACCGCATCGCGCAACGTCAACGCGGAAATGACGCACGCTATCTCATGGCCAATGGCCGTGGCGCTCTCTTTGCGAACCCCGATCCTCTCGGCTCAGAAGACTACCTGGTCATTGCCGACCTCGACGGCGGTGCGCAATGGGCCAGAATCGATCTGGCTGCTCCTATACAGCTTCGGGATCTTGAGACTCAGCATGCAGACAGGATTCAAGTGATAGATGAGGTATTGTGGGATGACACAGCGCAGATGGTTCGTGCGACAAGACAACGCCGATTAGGTTCGCTCGTCCTATCCGAGCAGGGGTTCTCTAAACCGGATCCTTCACACATTACCACCGCCCTGTTACAGGGCATTCGCCGGGCGGGACTCGACCGGCTGGCCTGGACTCCGGAGATTCGTCAGTGGCGGGCACGAGTGGCATTTCTGCGGAGGATTAAGGGACAGGAGTCGCGATGGCCGGATCTGTCGGACGAGGCGCTGCTGCGGACCCTCGACGATTGGGTGGCTCCCTACCTCACAGGAGTGACGACGCTCGACCGGGTAACACGGCTCGATCTTACCCAGCCATTGCACGCGCTCCTCTCCTGGGAACAGCAACGCCAACTCGAACGGTGGGCCCCCACGCATCTGACGGTGCCGAGCGGATCAAGCGTTCGCGTGGAATACGAGACGCCGGGTCTGCCCATCCTGGCTGTGCGGTTGCAAGAAATGTTCGGCTGCAAGGACACACCCCGTCTCGTCGACGGGAAGATACCTGTCATGCTACATCTGCTGTCGCCGGCACGCCGTCCCGTCCAGATCACAAAGGATCTCTCCAGCTTCTGGAAGTCGGCCTATCTCGAAGTAAAAAAAGAACTCCGTGGCCGCTACCCCAAACACTCCTGGCCCGACGATCCGCTCACCGCCCTACCGACCGCCAAAACAAAACGGCGTCCTTCTTGAAAACTCATACACTGGCCAGCCGTTGGCTGATTCTCTACAGAGTTTCAATCCTCGCCCGCCCTTTCGAGCGGGCGCTACCGCCGCCGTGTGCAGGGCCTGATAGCGAGTCCCGAGTTTCAATCCTCGCCCGCCCTTTCGAGCGGGCGCTACAAGTACATGTTCACACCGACGACTAGGAGGTTTGGTTTCAATCCTCGCCCGCCCTTTCGAGCGGGCGCTACTACACCAAGGTCAGTAATGCCCCGATCCTCCGGAGTTTCAATCCTCGCCCGCCCTTTCGAGCGGGCGCTACCGAAGGCCGGCA
>Ga0187892_10008471_pt1 | contig 14063 bp, 14 predicted proteins | sample MA1701073metaG_FD_139345 | JGI IMG/M metagenome (GOLD analysis project Ga0187892, IMG submission 139345) | Bio-ooze microbial communities from a basaltic lava cave in the Kipuka Kanohina Cave System on the Island of Hawaii, USA - MA170107-3 metaG ...
AACCCCAACGTACTCAGCATACTCCTTCGTCGTTATTCTTCCCTTCCTGCGGATGTACGCTAAGGCTTTCCCCTCGCGGGCGCCGATGTAGATTGGCACAGCTCCCCGCGCTGGGCCGTAAGCTCCACCGGCCGTCTTCCTCGCAAGCCCTTTCCACAAAGCGTCGATTAGATCAGCGCCGCCAAGGCCAGCTATGACAGCCAGCTTGACATCATCAGCAATCAGAACAGCTGCGAGCGCTCCGGATAGCGAAGCTACGATAAGTGTGAACCATGCTTTGTGTGGAATGAATCCGGATTCATAGTTCCTAGCCAGCCTCTGAGAAGACATGCTCAGGCATGAGTGGAAGTTCGTAGAGCGCCGGATGGAGAAGAAGTAATCCACATTCTCACATTGGCATGAAACTAGGTTATACTAAAACACGGTGAGTGTCAACGGGAATCACTCACGCTCGTATCTTCTCATGTGTCCTGAGAGAGCCTCCTCAAGAGTCTCGGAAATGATAGGCTCAATGCCGTACAGAGATTCGTATCTCAACCATATCCGGCATATCTTGCATGATAGTCTAAAGCTCTTACACTTCACACCTACCATACTCTCTATCATCTTTCTTACCACGCTCGATACATCTTTCTTACTTGCATGTTTCTTTCCCATATCTATCACCTCCATCAGTCAGGTACTTCCACTTCTACCGAACCGTCGTTCTTCACTGTTATAGATATACTTCTCCCAACCATGTTGGGTTCTATTTTCATTTTCATCTAATCTACCTCACTCCTGTACAAACAAGCACCTTTGGTGCTTGCAGATAGAGAGAGGTTCAGCTAAGGACCAACAACATTCATCTCAACTTTCAGATCCTGTCAGGGGTTGCCCTTACTAGAATTTCTCCTCATAGATAGCACGAAAAAAGGGAGAGGGGTATATAAAAGTATCGGTGTTTTTTTCATCGTTAGTTGCCATTTACTCCCTATTCCAAAAGTTTTTTAAGTATTCTCTCACATCCTCTACAGATTTTCCACGTTATGCCCGATTCATCTCTCAGTACTGTCATTCCAGTATTCCATTTATCATCGAAGATGCATCTGTTTGATGTCAGTCCAAAGAGCGCCGAAAGTCCGCCCAGTTGCTGCTAATCGCGCCATCAAAATGTCCCATTTCTGTCCTAAAAGTGGCACATTTTGGCTCATTTCTAGAGGGAAAATAAGTTACAAGAGAAGAAATGCGCCATGATTTTGGCTTGATTTTGACGCGTTCACGTCTCAATAATGGCGCATTATTTTGCGCGCTTCACAGGCACATAGTAAGTCCCGCGCCCACTGCCGCGGCGAGTGAGGTATCCGGAATTCACGAGTGACTCAAGGTCGCGCGAAGCCGTCCTTCTGGACTTTCCAGTAGTTTCCATGTATTCGGCAACTGTCAGCTTTCCTTTGCTTCTACCTTTCTGCAGGGCCTCCATCTGCCTCTGCGTAATCCATATTGGCTGAACGCCTGCGGAAGTAGCATAAACCCCTCCAGCCGCTCTTCGTGCAAGCCCGCGCCATAGTGCCTCAACAAGGTCGGACCCGCCGAGCCCTGCAATCACTGCGACCTTCGGGTCTTCAGCAATTAGAACAGCCGCGAGCGCACCAGATAGCGCTGCAACTAGCAGCGTAAACCACGCCCGCTGTGGCTTGAAGCCTTCTTCGTAATATTTTGCATAACCTAGCAGGACTCTTACAACGCCGCCAAACAGCCCGAAAGCAATAACAGTAACGAAGTCAACCATAAGCTACACCAGAGACCCGCCACGCTTCGCGCGGATCTTGTAAAGCCCTTCAATCACGTCCGCCCCAACATAACCAGCCACAGCCGCAGCCAGCGCAGCAATTCTGATGCTCGGGAAAGTGCTAAGCCAAAGAAACGCAGCAGCGCATACAGCACCCACCACTCCAAGCGCAATAATAGAAACCACTTGCTCCTTCTGCGTGCCATACTTCCTGCCGCCCAGGTACGCCCGCAGGGCGCCGCCTAGGAAACCTGCAAGTAAGACTTCGAAGGTGGGCATGATAAGACTTGCTGGATTGGGGAGATAAAGGTTTTGGTTAGCTTGGCCTTGTTGAAATAGGGCTTATCGTTGAAAAAGCCCGATTTCTGTTGAAAAAAAGGCCTAGAAATCTAGTGGGTCTTGGCCCATTTCTGTATTCCTTCACGGCGGGATTTAAGTCTTGTTAAGGTTAAAACAATTCTGTATAACATTAAATAATGGTAGATTTTTTAACCAGGAAGCAACGTAGCAAAAGGATGGCATCTGTGAAGGGCAAGTGGACGACCATTGAGACGAGGGTGCATAACTATCTAAAATCGAGGAAAATAAGCCACAAGATGCACCCCACTATGCCAGGGAACCCCGACATAATGCTGAAAGATGGAAACATAGTCGTTTTCGTGGATGGATGCTTCTGGCATGGATGCACCCGATGCTACAAGCCCCCAAGCTCTAACGTTGACTACTGGACACGCAAAGTAGAACGAAACAAGAAAAATGATAAAATGTGCACGAAACTATTGCGTAGTAGAGGCATCAGGGTGGTAAGATTGAAGGAGTGCAAGATGAGGAGTAATTTCCAATATCAGATGGCTAAGTTACTGGGCTGAGTCGGATGAAAGCAACGGTAATTGATCTCTTTTGCGGCGCTGGCGGATTGACGCACGGATTTGTCAAGGAGAAATTCAAGGTTGTCGCAGGTATAGATATAGATGAAACTTGCAGATATCCATATGAGAAAAATAATGATGCTATGTTCCTGCACAAGTCCATAGAAGATGTCACTTCCGAAGAGATCAACGACATATTCGGGAATAGCAGCATAAAGATCCTAGTTGGATGCGCTCCCTGCCAACCATTTTCTAGTTATAGCAAGAAAAGGTCAAAAGATGAGAAATGGAAATTGCTGTATGCGTTCTCCAAGTTGATAGCTCAAGCGAAGCCGGATATCGTTTCCATGGAAAATGTCCCTCAGCTGAAAACCCACAAAATTTTCGATCATTTCGTGGAGAAGCTCGAAAACGAGGGCTACGCAGTTTCATGGTATATGGTTTATTGCCCAGATTACGGCATACCGCAAACCAGGAAAAGGCTAGTCTTGTTCGCATCGAAATTCGGAAGGATAGAGTTGATAAAGAAAACCCATAAGCCCGGGGAATATAAGACCGTTCGGGATTCAATTACTAAATTGGAGCCCATAGAAGACGGAGAAATGAGTCAAAGGGACCCACTTCATCGATCAAGCCCATTGTCAGAACTCAATAAAAAAAGGATAATAGCTACGCCTCAAGGTGGTGGATGGAAGGATTGGGACAAAAACCTTATGCTAAAATGTCACAAGAAGAGAACAGGCAAATCTTTCAAAAACGTTTACGGCAGAATGATATGGGATATGCCAGCTCCAACAATCACAACTCAATGCATCGGCTTGGGCCATGGAAGATTCGGGCACCCCGAACAACACAGAGCGATATCTTTACGTGAGGCGGCAATGCTCCAGACGTTCCCGAAGGGATACAAATTCCTTGATCCTGAATCCAAGTTTTACGTGAACAAAACTGCAAGACATATAGGCAATGCAGTGCCTGTAAAATTAGGACAGGTTATAGCTAGGAGTATAAAAAATCATGTCAGGTTAATTCATGGCACAGAGCGAGTTTAATTTCCAAATATCCCTGAGTGTGATTAATCACTTAGGTCGACACTTGTATAGAAGTTTTGCTACAGTTCTCGGGGAAGCGATCTCAAATTCATGGGACGCTGATGCGAACAACGTCTGGATCTATATAGATAAAGAAAAGAACAGTTTCCTCATAAAAGATGATGGAAACGGAATGAATGCTGTAGATTTTCAAAATAAATTTCTTAAAGTCGGCTATACGAAAAGGAATAGCGGCAACGCATCGCCTAAGGGTCGGCCGTATATTGGCCGTAAAGGCATTGGAAAATTGGCGCTACTTTCTTGCGCACGAAAAATCTCAATCATATCGAAAACAGTAGATGGAGATTATGTGAACGGGACAATAGATAATTCCGGGCTTGACGCGGCAATTAAAGAAGACACATCGAACTACACCTTGGAAAAGGTTGATATAGGTTTTTTCAAGAAATATACTAAAGATCACAAGAAAGGCACAATAATCCACTTTGATCATATGAATGAAGGGATTAAGAACAGTCTGGATTATTTGCGGAAAATAATTGCATTGTATTTCAGATTTTCCCTGATCGATAAATCCTTCAATATATATTTGGACGGTAAAAAAATTACTCCAGACGACCTCCAAGATTTAGCGGACAAAACAGAATTCTTGTGGAATATCAACAACCTAAAGGATCCTTTCACCGAAAAAAACCTTAAGTTTAGGGAAAGCAACATAATCGCCGAAAAGAATCTCCTTGAGCCAACGATCAAGATTGTTTCTAAAGAGGGCTTCAGGGGGTTCATTGCTTCTGTAAGATTACCAAGAGATCTCAAAATTCAAAACACAGACGAAAAAATCGGAGTAGACCTTTTCGTAAATGGAAGACTTCGCGAGAGGGATATTCTTAAACATATACCAACGGCCAAAGTCGTAGAAAGTTACCTATATGGACAGATACATTTCGATGGATTAGACGACCACAAGGACAGATTTTCGACAAGCAGAGAGGGCATTGTGGCGAATGATGAGAAGTTTCAGGAACTTCTGGAGAATCTAAAAAAAATTATCACAAAAATAATTGCTGATTGGGACAAGCTAAGAAGGAAGCACCACAAAGAAGGTGACCCCGAAAACGAAAGTATTCCTAAAGGGGAAAGAAAAGCGGAGGAGCTCTATTTTATAGTTTCCAAGGATTTCAAGAAGCCGCATAGGGGGAAAATAGAGAAAACCGACGAGTGGTTTGACGAGCTAGCTGGTGACGCAAGATATAATTTCCCTTCTTACGCAGAATGCTTCATATCGGAGAATTTAGTCAGAAAGCACATCAAAAACAAGAAGATAAAGCTCTCTCCCGAAGCCGAGAGAGAAATATTGACCAGAAAAGACAATGAAAAGAAGCGCAAAAGTAAGGGGAATATTAGCATAGAGATACGAAAGAAGCCTAGCGACCTAAGCTATTTATCGATGGATTATTTGGCAAATTTGGTTGATAAGAAAAAGGACCATAAGGATGCAAGTCTTGTCAGGGACGCCAACGAGTACAAGCCTATTAGGGACGCCTTGATGCATACAGCACTGCTATCCGATAGCGCAAAACACAAATTAACTGCAATAAGAGATAACATAAAAGGTAGAGTCAAAGATTTGTTGTCTAAAAGCTAATTGTATACCTGCAAGGCCCGAATACAACTATCGTAAGCAACATTAGTTTAAGGTCTGGTACAGCAGATAACGACCTAAGCTATCTGGATATGGAATGTCCGATAGGCTGCTTCGATCAGCTTGAGTGTTTCTTTATCTTGTCTCTTATATCTGAAGTCCTGAAAGACACGTCCCATGTCCATTCGCCGAATCTTCCATCAGCCTTAACAGCTTTGATCCATTCGTCCAGATATTCTCTTTTTATTTTGTTCTGTTGATCGTCCTTGCCTTTGACTTCAAGTACTAGCATCTTTCCATTGGATAATTTTATCAAGAAGTCTGGATAAAATCTATGTATCGCTCCCCTGTAGACGTAGTTTATCACAAACCCTAGGTGGTCATTTTTAACCCATGAAATCACATCTTTGTTCCTGTCTAGTTCGAACGCCTCTGAGGCTTCCCATGAACTATCGAAAACAACGTGGCTAATATGGGATTTTGTTGCTATCTCGCAGGGTCTGCTAGAAAACCATGTTATCATTTTTGATGTGGATCTTAATGGATTTTCTTTATCAAAAATAGGCACTAATTGCTCCGTGTTCTCGAAGCGCAAAGCATTGAATAGATGTTGGACTATCTTGGTCATGTTTAGCAAAATCAATAACCTCCTCTTCTTATCCTCTTGGAACGTTTTGCTCTTTATCACCAATTTGTTTGAATATAGAAATTCCTCAACTATCTTGATGAGCTGTATTAGAAGATACTCTTTGTTTCCTGTCCAAGTAGGCTGCATCTGCTCGAAAACTTCCTTAGCTGTTTCGAATATTATTCGTTGTTTCCTCATCCTTTTGCTGAGCTTTTCAATATCAATTTCTGTCAATTTTGTTATGTCTGGCTTTCCTTCTACAATAGGTGCTAGTTCCGCTCTTAGGGGCGTATCTTCCGGTCTCAATTCTAACCTCTTTACTTTGGCAATATCCAATGACAATACTGGTGTATAAACGTGATTTATCCTAATGACGTTCGGCCATGTAATTTCATGCTCGCTTTTTTCGTTATCTACGTATATGCGAGTTGTTGGTTTGGGAGGCGGAGGAGGTGTATCCTCTCCTCCTTCGTGAGGCAAGAATGTGAATGGAACGCCGAATATATTGACGTACTCAGGTCTGAATAGACCTGTCTGTGGGTCAACGTCATATTCAGTTCTTCGCAACCCTCTACCTACGACCTGTTCACATAAGAGCTGGCTCGTAAAGGCCCTCAGGCCCATGATATGCGTTACAGTTTTCGCATCCCATCCTTCCGACAGCATACCCACGGAAATGACATTTTGTATCTGCTCTCCTGGCTCCCCTACCTTTCCTATTGTATCAACGGTCTTTCTAAGCCTTTCTGATTTTTCTTTCTTGGATTCTGCCCTCGTCTCGCCTTCAGGAGTCGCCTGAATCTCTTCTACGCCTTCAGCCTCCTCTAGCGCTTTCGAGTCTATGCGGAGAGTTTTCTTTGAATTTTGTAGCTCGTCTATTTTTATTTTCCCTTTATTGAATGCATACTCCACGCGAGCGGAGGTTTCTACTCTATTGCAAACAGTAATCATAACTGGTGGAACTTTTACTCCAGACTTCTTCCATAGCCTGTAGGTTTCCAGCCAATCTTTCCCCAGGAAGTAATAAGCGTTAACTACAATATCCGGAAGCAATTCTTGTGGCTCTGCTTGCCTATTTAGATCGGTCTTAACAGTAGGATCGTTGTAAATGTGGTAGAATCTAGACTTCATCTCGCGAGTGAGCTTGCCTTCATCCCTAACAGCTACACGAGGCGTCTTGACGAGGCCAGATTCAATAGCATCGTTTAGACCGAAATCACTCACTATCCACCCAAACAAAACGTCTTCGCTTACCTGTCCTCCTGATGGGTAGAATGGGGTCGCTGAGAAATCGAAACACTTCAGTATGTTTCTCGTCTTGTGGATCCTGTCAAGCCCATCTATCCATATGGTAGCTTCTATGGCACTATCTTTCAGGTCTCTACGCCGCAAGTACTTGCCCCTGGCTTCCGGATTTATGCGCCAGGCATGGTGGGCTTCGTCGTTAATAACCATGATGTTTTTAGCGGATGCAAAATCCTCCAGGACTCGCCTGGTAAACGCTTCGTTGCTTTCCGGCCCCTTTTTGACTACCCTAGGGCCTGCCAGAGGGTCTATCGGAGATAGCGCATGCCAATTTATTATCTTGACTTTTCCCTGGCGCAATTTATCGAAATGCGCGGACGGCACGATGTCGAATTCCTGATAGTAATCCTTCTCCGAAGGTTGCAACACCTGCAACCGGCTCTTGACCGTCAGCCCAGGTGCGACGATCAGAATATGCCTGGAGAACCGCGTGTCTTTAGGGTACGCGACCTTGTTGAGTATTTGCCAAGCCGCAAGCATGGCCATCACGATGGTTTTTCCAGAACCCGTAGCCATCTTACAACAAAGCCTTTGGAGAGCGCCACCATCGCCAGGTACTTCGATCCCTTGCTTTTCCGACTCCGGGGCTTCCAAAAGCCAGATCAAGGTCTCAATGGCCTCTAGCTGGCAGAAGAAGAACTTCCTTTCCCTTTCTGGGTTTTTCCAGTGCTCCAATAGGTCTCTAGTTATACCTGTAATCCCAGGGTAACCAGCGTCTCTCCAGTTGTCAACCCTCTCCCTTATTCTGTTAACCAGAGGTAGCTCGATGAAATTTCCCGGGTCGTCAAAGCTCCTGGAACTCTCTGACGCGACGACGTATCCAGCCGGCCTTCGGCCTTCAACCAATTGAAACTTCCTTATCTCTCTTATGTATTTGAGATGCCTCGTTGGCTTCTCGTAAGGGCTGTTTATGATAAGGTGTTCCGTGGTCTTCATTCCTTCACCTTGACCACTTTCAAGGATTCTATGCCTCTATCGTCGATTATTTTCACAGCCACGCGTTTGTTTTTGCCCAGCTTGAATGGAAGGGAAACATTACCCGTGAAATTCTTCACGATGAGTTCCTCGTCTATATGCGCCCTCAACGTTCTGGCGAATCTTTCAAGCTGACTCTTTCCTGGATCCAAGATGAGGAATACTTGCCTGGGGTAAAGGCTCCTTCCGTCGTAATCCGTGTCTAGCTCCCACATAGCGATCTTGGAGATGTTCCCAGATTCCAATTCGCCTGTTTTTGTGTTGTAATAGTCGAAGCCGTTAACGGTAACGATATATTTATCGCCTTTCTTCGTAATCTCGATATCTGGCTGGCCCATGAGCCAGAACGACTCGTTGCTTGACCTCTTCTTCTTCAGGTCGCTCGTAAGAAGGTCCGTGTTCATCTGCACTTTAAGGACGGTAACTCCAGGCCACTTCAATTCCTCTATATCCTTCGCAGCTTCAGGGTCGAATTGGAAGGATGTAAAGGCTATGATGTTTGGCTTTGGGACTAGAGTTTGCGCCTCTTGGACTGCGAGCTCTACCTGACGTTGCTCTAGCGGGGCATATTCAGGCCCAAATGATATTACCACCTTTTTACCATCCTTAGTTTCGCCTTCGGCATGTAGCCAGCGCATCCCTTTCAGAGACTCGATTCGAACAAATTCGAGCTTCTGGCCGCCCTTGCCCCTTATACCTGTAGTAAGTAGCTCATTCATCCATTCATCATGACGTAGCGTCTCTCCCGATCGCGCTAATGTAGTGTCCGCCCTTTGAACGGGTTTTTCGTTTTCTTCTAAAGACTTCACCATGGGAGCAGGGACGGCTTCTACTGTGAATGGGCCTGTCACTCTCTTTTTTGTTTTGTCTATTATGGGTTGATCGTAGAGCAATTCTTCCTTCGGCGGTTCATTGTTGGCTATTGATCCGAGGGTGGTGTGTGGAACACTATCGTATTTGAACCCACTTGAAATTCCTTCTTTGGGATGAGCGAGTTCGTAGTAATCGAAAACTCCTGTCATAAGGCGCTGTTTCGCTAAGGCAATAGCGACTCTTGAAGTGTCACATGTTATCCATCGACGACCCCACCTTTCAGCACCATAAGCGGTCGTTCCGGAACCACATGTAATATCCAAAACCAGATCTCCTGGATCTGTTGACAATAATATACATCTTTGAATTGTTTTTGTTGTTGTTTGAACTATGTAGACTTTATCATCTCCGAACCCTCCAGTGCCAGTATCATTCCATATATTATCAAGAGAAGTATAAGGAAAATCACCAAAATATTTTATCTGAGCCAGTCTGTTTCCAATTTTTGCTATTCGATTCTTCTCTTTCAATCTTTTCATTCCTTCTAGTGTTGTTTTCCAATGATGTCTAGCACCTGGTTTGAAAACCTCCCCTTCAAATTCAAAACGATCGTCGTAGCTTGATGGGCCAGGGGATGTTATATCGCTGTGACGAAATATTCTGCTTCCCTTGGGCAAGGTATATGGATTCTCTCTTTCTTCTTTCGTCATTGGTCTGCGCTTTCCATTAGACAATTCAACAAATCTGAAATTAGGGTCGTTTATTGGTAGGGGATTTTCTGTAAAAAGGTTCCTATATTTGATTTGTTTTGCATTTTTTGCGAACCATATGATATAGTCACAAATTGGCGGGAGCAGTTTGCTTGAAGCGAATGAAGTTTTCCTAAATGTTATGACAGAGACAGAGTTTTCTGGACGAAATATCTCTTCCATCAACTCTTTTACGTGATGTAAGTTCTCATCCGAGATCTGTACGAAAATGCTTCCGCTTTCGTGAAGCAGTTCTCTTGCAAGAAGCAAATTATTCCTCAGATGTGTCAGATACGAGTGTATACCCAGTTCCCAGGTATCCCTGAAGGCCTTGACAACCTCAGGTTCCTGAGTTAGGTCTTCGTCTTTTTGGTCCTTCACGTCCCTCTTGTTGATGAAAGGCTGGAAATTAGAACCATATTTGATGCCATAAGGCGGGTCGATGTAAATCATCTGGACTTTGCCTGCCATGCCTTCCTTCTCTAAAAGGGAGTTCATGACCAAAAGCGAATCGCCCGCGATGAGCCTATTAGACCAGCCTTGGCTGTGCTTGTAGAATTCTATTGCTTCCCTGAGAGGTGGATTATTCTCCCGAGTTTCAAAATAGTGGAACAGACTTGGCTGTTCTTCGTGGTCTTTTTTCTTCACGGACTCTATTATCGTGAGGGGGTCTACCCTTTGGTGGACGTGCAAAGAAACCGTATCTATTTCGAAGCTCGTGCCCTCGGCCTTGCCGGCCCATACTAATTGCGGATCAAGGTGAGGATCGAAGTTGTATTTTCTTTTGCCCTCGGGTTTGTCGGTCTCTGCTGTTACCAGGCCTACAGGGGGGTTATTGATTCGCTTGTCTTCGGCGTATGTATACTGCTTTATACCGTCTTTACTTTTGTTTTCTGTTTTCTTTCGCGGCATTTCTTACTAGCCTCCAACTATCTAACCTATTTCCTAGCAACATTCCAATACGGCGAGTGGCACTTCGGGCAGACCACAGGGTACTTACCTTTTCTCGGGACCCATTGGTGATGGCATCGCTCGCACTTGTAACCATCCACCGTAATCTTGACCCTGGCCATGTATAGCTCTGTGCGAGAGCATTTATTAGCTATTTATGTATTAACTAATGATATAGTAGCTAATACATAAGTGGTCAAGATGAAATTGTGGTTAGCAGTTTTGGCACTAGCTATAGGCCTACCATGGGCATTTGTTCTAGGGAGTGATACGGAAGGCTACGTTGCAAAGTTTCGGGATTTCGACTGTTCCGACTTCGCAACCCAGGAAGAGGCCCAGGATTTCTATAGGGCCAATAATCCGGAAAAGGACCCGCACCTTTTGGACGCTGATGGGGATGGAATAGCTTGCGAGTCGCTATCTTAAAGATTCTTTCTGTAGCTTTCCTATGGAATTTACTAAAAGATCCTTGGTAAATATTTTCTTAATATTGGTTATATTTCTAGTATGGATTTGTGTACATGAACTATTGCACGCCGCAGCCATGGTTGGACTAGGTTACTCTGTACAATTAAATCTGGGATTGCCGGTATCTATAACTTGTGTTGGTTGTCCCAACACTTTTGAAGAAGTATTGATTATAGGGTCCTTGCCTTATGTGGCAGAGATCATGGGTCTTGCTGCAATATACTTTAGAAAACGATCGTTCTGGGCGTTTTGGATAGGAAATACCTTGTTTTTGGACTTTGCATCAAATGTACTAGGGTTTTTAGTTAGCGGCTATATGTCCATTGTTAATGATTTTAGAAACATTGTATTAGCAGGATACTGGTTTATAGTGGTTGCGATTTTCATCGTTACGCCTTTACTGTGGTACGCAGCCAATGTCAGTAGGAATACTGTATGGTCTAGTCACAAGAGGCTGCTACAAGAAGTATTAAAAGAACTCGGCTGCTAAGTCCAGCAGAGGGCCTGTAGATCAACTGGAAGATCGCCACGTTCGCAACGTGGAGGCTGCGGGTTCAAGTCCCGCCGGGTCCATTACCAGACGTACGCTTTGTACTTGGCGCCATCGACAAGCTTGCTAGATTTTCTGAGCTTCCCGTTTTCAGCCAGTCTTCGCAATGCTGTTAGAACACGATTCATTTCGCAGTGATAGACTCCTTGGAGCTTTGCATGCGTTTCCTCAATAGTCTTCGGCTGGGAGAAAAACCCATTATTGCGGAGATTAAGAATATGGTCAGGGAGAGACAGGATATCTTTCTTTGCAATCTGCTTGGGTCCTGAAAGTTTCGACTCCAGGGCGGCGATTCTCCTTTCGTGATCTTTCAGTATATCGCCTACGTCTTTACTCATCATCATCCTCTTCCGTATAGGGATATTTTTGGACGTAGGTATAGCTTCCTTCCTTACCCTTCCTGGTTAAGAAGTTAGCACCTCTCAGAGAATTCATCAATGTCTTCTCATGGAAGTTGTAGCCAAGCCTCTCGAGTTCCTGTGCCACTTCCTTAGCACTCTTTGGCTTCAGGAAAAATTTACCTTTCCACAGAAGCTTCAGAGCATCTGGGGCTGTTTTTGCAACTTTCATCTGCCCACACCAAGCTAAACTCTGGGTAGGAAACTTTAAATCCTTATGCACTATTACAGTATGCATGATAAACGCCATTGTTAAACTTAAAACAGGAACCATAATTACAATAGAAGGTGAAAAAAAGGACGTTCAAGAAATTCTATCTACGTGGCAGAAGAAAGAGCATCAAAGGACAGAAAATGGGAGGGCTTCTAAAATCAGGAAAAAAAAGTCGGCTACTGATTTTATAACAGAATTAAAAAACTCTGGGTTTTTCGACAAGCCGAAAAGTCTCACGGAAATAAGAGATAAACTGGCAGAGCATGGTCACATTTATCCCATTACTTCCTTGCCGGGAGTAGTCTTACGATTGATCAGAAAGCGTGAGCTTGGAAGAGTGAAAGAAGAAGGGCTCTGGAAATACGTTAAAAGGTAGAGACCATGACGTTAAAAGAAGACGTTATTAAACTGGTAAAATCAGCTACATATCGTAAAGGTTCTGTACAGCAGAGAGTTGCATCATTGATTCTAGGTAACGAATTTTCAAAGGCTCTATCATCGTCTGAATTGGTTCATCTGATAAATGAAGGGCCTGGAAAGAAAGTAAAAACGAATGACCTCGCGGGAGCTATGGAACCTTTACTTGAAGCTGGTATAGTTAAAATAAAACTCGTTGGTAAAAGAAAATATTGGTTCCCTGCTTGGGTAAAAAAAGAAACAATTTCTGAAACAATACACGAAGAAAATGTTGTAGGGAATTTACAGCTATTTAATGAAGTGAAATTGCATCCGGAAGTCCAACGAGTCTCGGCAAACCTATTCCGCGATGAGCACTATTCACAGGCAATATTTGAGGCGTTCAAACAATTGGAAGTTTACGTCAAAGAAAAATCTGGTGTAGACGAAAGTGGATCAAGTCTAATGTCTCACGTATTCAGTGTCGAGAATCCAAAGCTGAAACTAAATGCACTTCGGGATCAAACTGATAAGGATGAGCAGAAAGGGTATATGTTTCTATTCATGGGAGCAATGCTAGGTATACGAAATCCAAAGGGACATAGAAGTATTGTTCAGAGAGATCCAACCATAACTTTACAAATACTCAGTCTTGCTAGCCTACTTTTCAGAAAAGTCGATGAGGCGATTGCCGTCAGTCCTACTTAAACGCGATAGCTTCCAATTCCCCCACCGTACATTCCTTAGGAGATTTATCCAACCTCATCCTCTTGAAAGCCGGTCCAAGTGAGCAACGCGAGCAAGGGAGCTTGCGACCGCCAGCGAGCTAAGCGAACGCGGAAGCTTCCAGTTCTTCCATAGTGCATTCCTTTGGGTCTTTGTCTAAACGCATTCGTTTAAATGATGGAGCTCTAAGCTCCTTGTTCACAGGGGTGACTTCCAGGAATTCGACCTCGCAGACGTAGATGGGCTTGCACCAGTGCTTGGGGGACGGCTTGCCCCTTCCGCGGTGCTTTACGACCCGCTCGGCGTCCTTGACCGGAGGAGTGCGGACTTCTATCTTCTTCAGCTTCGGAGTTATTTCTGGAGAATTATTACACTCTCCCTCAGAGTTCCGATTTTCGTAGTCCTGTCTCTGAGGGCTGCCCTTTGATTAACGACCCAGATTTTTTCTACACTAAAGCCTGCTTTTTCTGCAAGCTCTGCGAGAATGACGTCGCTCTCGACTGGAGAATATGGAGGTGGAAAATAAGCATTGCCGACTACGATAGCCAATCGAGAT
>Ga0187892_10008474_pt1 | contig 14060 bp, 23 predicted proteins | sample MA1701073metaG_FD_139345 | JGI IMG/M metagenome (GOLD analysis project Ga0187892, IMG submission 139345) | Bio-ooze microbial communities from a basaltic lava cave in the Kipuka Kanohina Cave System on the Island of Hawaii, USA - MA170107-3 metaG ...
CTGCGCGAACCCCGCGCCGGACAGCAGCGCGAACACGGCCGTCATGGCCAGTCTCATCACAACCCTCCTGTCTTGCCTGCCCGGGGTTTGAAGACGCGGCCCGCGGCCGGCAGGCTCCGCCGCGCGCGCGTCGCGATAGTCACTTGAGCCGCACGGGAATCCGCGTTGTCACGCCCTTCTTGCCGGTGGTGGACTCCAGCTCCACGCGCAGCACGGCGGCGCCGGCGGCGGCGTCCGCGGGGACCCGCACGGAGTCCTCGAAGAGGATCCCTCAACAGTGCCGCTTGATCTCGGTCCGCACCGATAGCGCGCGGCCGTCCGCGTCGCGCGCCTCCAGCGTCGCGATGATCCGATCTTTGCCCGGGACCAGATGCTCGTTCGCGACGGAGCACAGCGCGTCCGGCACGGACCCGGCGGGTCCCGCGACAAGCGTGATCGTGTTCGCCTGACCCCGCTTCAACTCGGCCTCGCCCCAGAGCCCGAACGTCACGGGCGCGTCGCGGCACGGGCGGAACACCGGCGCCGTCTTCGGCGAGTCGCCCCACTTCGTATGGGTCATCCCCGACAGCGGCCAGCCGCCCGAGATCTCCAGCTTGCCCCGGTACTTCATCTGGAACCACGCGGCCGTCGTGCCGCGCGTCGCCACGATGAACTCGAGATCCGAGTGCTCGCCCCAGTCGCCGACCCGGATCATCCGGCCCAGCTCCGTTGGCCGGAACCGCTCACCCGGTTCCGTCAGGTCGCCGTCCGAATCCAAATCGAAGTAGAGCACGTCTCCCGCCGCGGACTTGTCGACCACCGCCCACGAGCGCACCCCCCCCTTCGGGTCGGGGATGAGGAGCGCGTAGTGCGGCGTGCCCGCGTACGCCGGCTCGCGCGCGATCGCGCGGTCGACCTTCGCGTAGTCGAGCTCGACGTACGCGTCCTGAACGAGCAGCGCGAGAAGCAGGTGCATGCCATCTCCATGAGAAAGTGGGCTTGCCCCCCGTAGCCCTCCAACCAGCCCCGTTCGCCGTGCGACGGCGAAGGGGGGTGCGGCCGGTGCGAGGGTGTAGGCTGCACCCGGCCGCACCCGTGGGGGTCTGAGTCGACGTGCCCCGGACTACCGGATCGGGACCTTGAGCGGATGCCGGGTCACGGGCTCGGCTCGCACGCGTTCGAGCGCCGGCCGCGCACGCTCTCCGCGCGGCGGGATCGGCCGCTCCATCGTCTCCAGGGCGAGGTGCGCGGCGGCCGGAGGCGCGCCGTCCTCGGAAGCGTTCATCGAGGCTTCGTAGATCTCGATGCACGCCGCGTGCTCGCCGTCCTCAGGCGTGCGGCCGCACACCTTGCAGTCGTGCGCTCATCAGTCGCCGGCGGCCGGCGCGGCGCCGAAGAGCGTCCACGGCGGCGCGGCCTGCGCCAGCATCAGCGCGATCAGCAGGAAGGCGGTCGGACGGCTCATGCGGTTTCGCTCCGTCGCAGGAACTCCCGCGCCCGGAACACGCGGCTCTGCGCCGTTCCGACGGCCACGCCGAGCTCCTCCGCGATCTCCCGATACGAGCGCGCTCCGAACGCGTAGAGCGCGAACGCCGCCGCGAACGGCCGCGGCAGCGCGCGAAGCGGCTCGAGGTCGCTGTCGCCGCACGGAGCGGGCGCGCGCGGCGGTCCGGGGAACCGCAGCGCCGCCTCCCTCGCCCACCCCCGGCGCACGTTCCGCGCCAGGTTGGCGACGATGCAGCGCATCCACGCGGCGAAGTTCGTCCCCTCGCGGAAGCGGCCCCACGCCCGGAACGCGCTCAGGAGCGCATCCTGCAGCAGGTCGTCCGCGTGGCCGGCCCCCACGCCCGCCCGCGCTGCCGCGCGAAGCGAGGGCATCAGCGGCAGCGCGAGCCCCTCGAATTGTCGGCGCGCATCCATCACAGCTTGCAGCTCACTCCGAACGACCACACCTCGTCCACCGTCGGCTGCGACCGGTGCACGTGCCGGTGGATCGCAAGCTTGAGTCCGCCGTAAAAAGTCTCCTTCCTTGCGGCGGACTCACCCTGAGCGGAAGCCGCCGCCAGGCGGCTGGAGTCGAATGGGTTGCACATGGTTCATCATCCCGCGGCCCTGTCCGAGGGGGGGACCGGCGGGACGAACCCGCCGGCCCCCGAACGTCCGCCTAGAACCGGTATCCCGCGCCCGCCGTGATGATCTCATCCGTCACGGGCTGCGTGCCGTCCACGTTGCGGTAGATCGGGATCGCGACCGACACGTCCACGAACCAGCCGCCATGCGGCGTGATGCTGCCGCCGATCTCCACGAACCACCACGTGCCGCCCGATTCACTGAGCGCCGAGCCGGCCGACAGGTTCTTCTCGCGGACGATGAAGTTGAACGTCACGAAGACGGACGCCCACGGCGCCGGCTGGTACGACGCGCCGATGCGCATGTCCGTCAGCACGCCGTTGCGGAACCGCGCCGTGTCGGGCCCGCCGTCCATGAGGAGGGTCATGCCCGCGAACGCGCGGAAGCCGTCGCCGACGGGCGCGTTGTACAGGACGCCGACGCGCGCGTCGATCGATCCGCTGCCGAGCTGCCCGAAGTGCAGGGCCGGCGCGTTGCCGTTTTGCTCGTTGCCCGTCGGCAGCGAGAGCCCGACGAGGAAGGAGATGTTGTGCGGGCTCAGGAACTCGTCCACGTGCTCGCCTTCCTCCTCCCACGGCGCGAAGAGGAGGTAGCCGCTGATGTCGGTGATGCCGGCGTCGTGCTCCTCCGCGCCCGTCGTGTTGTTGTCGACGTCCTGCTCCATGTAGGGGAAGGTCAGGCCGAAGCCGATGCGCGCGCTCGCCTGGTGATAGAGGTCGAGCGTCCACACCTGCCGGTCCCACTCGATGTCCACCAACGACGACGGATTGTCCTCCTTGCGGCTGCCGCTGTACGCCTCATCGCCGGAGCTGAACATCCCGCCGAAGCGGATGGTCGTGGTGCCGACCATCGTGCGCTCGCCGCGGGCACTGGCCGCGCTGCCGCCCGGCAGCGTTGGTCCCGTTCAGCCCGGTCACTTCGCGTACGCCGGTACGGATGCCGCCAGAGTCGCGAAGAACAGCACCAGCAAGGCGGTGACCTTGTGCCTCATCGAAGCCTCCGAAAATAGGGGTAAGGGGCGCGGCCGGTGCAAGGGATCAGAGGCACCCGGCCGCGCCCTGGGGTTCATCGCTTGCGCAGCCAGAGCAGCGCGAGCACGGCGAGCATCAGCGCCAGGGGCGAGCCGGCCCCGTGGGCCACGCCGCACCCACCGCCGCCCCCGCCGCCGCCTCCCCCGCCGCCCCCGCCGCCGCCGGCGGACGCGGCGAAGTCGCGCGCCGACTCCGCGTTGCCTCCGAAACTGGTCCACGCCGACGCCGCACCGTTCGAATCGACAGTGCGGTACTGCCAGTGATAGTCGCCGCTGAGCGAGCCCATGCTCGCCGACGCTTCCGTTCCGCTCGCCACGAGCGCGCTCACGGCCGTCGCCACGCCCGAGAACGCCGTGCCGACGGCCCGGACTTCGATCTCAAGCTGAACGCTGTTGCCGTCCGGATCGGAGAGCGTGGCCTTGAAGACGACCGTGCTCTCCGACGTCGTCCCTCCGACGGCGATCGACGCCGCGCCTGTCGTCTGCTGGTCCGGCAGCGTCGGCACCCCCGGCGGATTGTTGGCCACCGTGTTGACGTTGAAGTCGGTGTTCCCGTCCGGATTGCCCCCGAAGCTCGTCCACGCGGAGGTCGCGCTGTTCGGATCCTCCGCGCGGTAGCGCCAGTGGTAGTTGCCGTCGGCTAGCGAGCCCACCGTGATCGACGCGACGCTCCCGCTCGACACGAAGCTGCTCGAATGCGTGACGGTGCCGCTGAACGGCGTCGCGATCGGCCGCAGCTCGATCTGAAGTCGCACCGTCCCGCCGTCCGGGTCCGTGACCGTCGCCTTGAAGACCACCGTCGACTCGTTCGTCGAGGTGCCGGCGGCGATCGCGGTGATGCCGTCGGAGCGGAACTGGTTGGGCGTCATCGGGACGCCGGGCGGATTGTTCGGCGGTGACGTCACCGTGAAGTCGGCGGAGGTCTCCGGGTTTCCGCCGTAGCTCGACCACGCGCTCGCGGCGCCGTTCGCGTCCACCGCGCGCGTCTGCCAGTGGTAGTCTCCCAGGGCCAGGCCGGTCGCGGTGACGGACGCCAGGCTCCCGCTCGACACGAACCCGCTCTCGTGCGTGAACGTGTTGGAAAAGCTCGTGCCGACCGGACGCAACTCGACCTGCAGCTTCACCGTGTCGCCGTTCGGGTCGCTCAGCGTCCCCTTGAGGATGACCGTGGATTCCGTCGTCGTGCCGCCCGTGGAGATGGGCGTCGTGCCGTCGGACTGGAACTGGCCGGGCGACGAGGGCGTCGCGGGCGCCGCGTTGATCTGGAAGTCGGTCTCGCCGGCCGCGTTGGATCCAAACTGGACCCAGCTGCTCACTCAGCCTCAGGTCGCGTACGTCCGCGCCTGCCAATGGTAGGTCTGCCCGGGCGCGAGGCCCGAGATGGTCACGGTGCTCGTACCGCCGGGATAGGCCACGTTCGTCGCCGCCTCATGCGTGAACACGCCCGTGAAGGCCGAAGAGGTGGGCCGGAGCTCCACGCGGAGACGGTAGTTCGCGGCGGGATTCGTCCCCGACACGTAGGCCGAAAGCACGACGGTGGTGGACGTGGCCGTCCCGCCCACCGGAATCGACGTGACCCCGCCGCTCTGGTACTGTGCCAGCCCCGTGGGGGGCAGCGCGTCGGACTGCGCCAGCGCCGTCGACGGCACGGCGAGCGCCGCGATGAACGCCCAAGTTGCGATTCTCATATCCTCCTCACCACGAAAAAGTCATACCGAAGGTCCAGACGTTGTCGGTGAACGTCTGGACGGAATGGACGCGGCGGTAGACCGGGATCGCCACCGCGACGTCGAAGACCACGCCCGGCCACGCCCGGACGACCGCCCCCGGCGTGACGAACCACCACGTGCCGCCGCTCTCCACCAGCTCGACCTGGTCGAGCAGGCTCGGCTCCTTGTAGATCGCGTCGAACGAGAGCATCGCGCAGAGCCACGGCAGCGGCGTCCACGTCGCGCCGATGCGCCAGTCGTACGTGGTGCCGCTGCGGAACCCGCCGGTGTCGCCCTCGGCGTCGAACACGGCGTCCGTGCCGGCGAACAGGCGTACCGTGCCGGACACGGGCGCGTTGCAGGCCGCGCCGACGCGGACGTCGATCGATCCGCTCCCCAGCTGCGAGAAGTGGAGCGCGGGGGTGCTGCCGATGAGCTCGTCGCCCGTAGGCAGGGTGATCCCGAAGCTGAACGACAGGTTGTGCAGGCTGAGGAACTCGTGCGGCGGATGCTCGCCCTCCTCCTCCCACGGGAACCACAGCAGCCACGCGCCGAGGTCCATCCAGCCCTGGTCGGTGCTTTCGACGCCGGTCTGGTTGTTCTCCGTGTCCATGTGGAGCCGGGGGAGCGACAGGCCGATGCCCACGCGGGCGCTCGCCTGGTAGTGGAGCTCCACCATGGCGACCGTGCGGCGGAAGTCGATGTCCTGCACCAGCGGGACGGGCTCGGGCGCGTCCTTCGTGCCCTTCGCCACGCCGCCGTCGCTGGTGGTGGTCACGCCCAGCCGCACCGACACGGTGCCGCTGGGCGCGCGTTCGCCGCGGCTGCTCGCCGTGCTGCCGCCCGGCAGCGCGGGTCCGGTTCAGCCGGGTCAGACGAACGCCAGGATGGACCAGAGTGCGGTCATATCGCCATCGCCGAAGGAAAGCGGATCGGAAATCAGGAACGGCCGGGACGGCGCCTAGGCGATGGGGACCTTGAAGGGGGTCTCGACGTGAAGCAGAGCCGTGACGTGTTCTTCCGGCGGGCGGATCTCGATCGACGAGAGCTCGAACCCGCACCCGACGTCCTCCAGCGCGAGGGGGACGGCGGGCGCGCGCGCGAGTCCGCGGTCGGTCGCGTGCATCGACGCGACGTAGATCGCGACGCACGTTTCGTGCTCGCCCGCCTCAGGCGTGCCGCCGCACACCTTGCAGTCGTGCGCTCATCAGTCGCCGCCGTCCGCCGGCGCGCCGAGCATCGCCGCGATCGGCACACCCTGCGCGACCACGAGCGCGATGAGCAGTAGGCTCAGGAGTCTATTCACTTCTGTCTTCTCTTCTGCCTTCTGCCTTCTGGCTTCTGCCTTCTGGCTTCTCCCGGTCATTTCGCCTTCTCGAAGATGTTGTCGTCGCAGCACGGCGGCGGTCCCATCTTCATCATGTCCTTGATCTTCATGGCGACTTCCTTGTCCTTCGGCGCGACCGCGGGATCGTGCAGCGCCTTCCAGACGAACTCGGCCGACGCCAGCAGCTCCTTCTGGGTCGCCGCGCTGATCTTGAGCGCGTCGAACCGCTTCTTGTGCGCCGCCATGTACTCGTCGTGCGTCGGCTGCTTCGCGCGCTTCGGCTCTTTCCCGAACAGCTCCGGGTGCGCCTGCTTGTTCTTCTCGAGCGCCCCCTCGACTCCGACCACGATCGCGTTCAGCTCCTTCTGAGCGGGCTCGCTCAGCCCCATCATCTTCCAGATCTCGGTGTGCTGCTGGAGCAGCTTCTTCGTATGGTCGCCCATCGGCTTCTCGCCCGAGCCGGAGCCACCGCTCGACGACGAACAGCCGGCCACGATCAGACCGACGAACAGTGCATGAGAGCGCATAGGGTCTCCACGTGAATGGATGCGAAATGGACAGGGAGATGCGGGCTAGACCGGGACCTTGAACGGCGGACGTGCGTCCGCCTCAAGCTTCCGGGCGTCGTCTCCGGGCGCGAGCTGGCGCTCGCTTCCCGGCGGGAGTGTCAGATCGAGCGCGTGGATCGCCAGGTCGATCGACACGAACTGCACCTGCGCGTGCGCGTCCGCCGTGGCGGCGTGCGCGCGGAACGTCGCGATGCATGCGTGGTGCAACGTCGGCTTCTCGGGATCCGGCTCCAGTCCGCAGACCTTGCAGACGTCGACCGGGCGTCAGCAGTCTCCGTCGTAGACGGTGGTCGCCGTGATCGCGACGCCCCCGCGGCCCCCGGCGGAGATGATCAGCATCGTCGCGACCGACTGCAACACGATCGCGGCGCACAGAGCGGCAAGCAACGCGCGCTTCTGCATACCGTAAAAGAATACAACGCTCGACGTTCGTTGCAAGAAAAATCGCGCGCGGCTACAATCACTCACCCGATGGCCACCTTCCTCGACCGCAAGGCGCTCAAGCAGATCCTCGAGACCGCGGAGGCCATCCGCAAGGTCGCGGGACGCGCGGAGGAGGATGCGGGCGCCGTCTACCTCGTGCGCGGGCCGAAGAAGTCGAAGACCCTGCTCCCCCTCAAGGCCCTGCACTCGGCGGCCGTCGCCGCGTTCGGCGGACGCATCGGCCGCGAGACGCAGGACGAGCTCGTCGCCGTCTTCCCGGCGCCGGCCGCCGCCCTGCGCGCCGCCCTCCATGCGCTCCACGCGTGCGACCTCGCGCGTGAATTCCTCGACGTCGCCGACGGGCGCGTCGCGATCGTGCACGGCGCCGTGACCGCGCTCGACGGGCCGTACTGCGACGCGCACGGGCCGGCCGTCGACCGCGCCGCGAAGATCATCGGGCGCGCCGAGCTCGGCGCGGCGGTGCTCGAGGACGCGCTCTACGCCAGAGTGCGGCCGTCGATCGACGGGCACGCCGACATCGAGGTCGCGCAGCCGAAGCGCGGCAGGATCCCGGGGCTCGGAGTGGTCACGACGGTCGCCATCAAACCGCTCGGCCTCAAGCCGGACCGCGAACGCGAGTGGCACGACGTCGACGCGGAGCTCCGGGCGAAGCGTTGACATCGCGCGAACCCGTTCACTACAATCCGCCGACTGGGGAGATCGATGCCTGAGCCCGCGACCGCCGAGTCGGCTCCGTTCACCCCGCCCGCGCCCTCGCCTTGGTTCGCGACCGGTCGCACCGACGCGTGGTGGGCGGGCCCGCTGGTCACCGCGGCGGTCCTGCTCGGCTTCATCACGTACGCGACCTGGCGCGGGATCTCGGCCGCAGGCGTGCCCGCCTCGACGAGCTACCTCGCGGGCGAGCTCCTCTCCCCCTTCTTCTCCCCCAATGTCGGCGAGTGGTTCAAGCTGCCGTTCTGGCTCTCGCCGGCGCTGATCATCCTGCCGTTCCCCGGCGGCTTCCGGTTCACCTGCTACTACTATAGAAAGGCGTACTACCGCTCGATCTGGCAGGACCCGCCGGCGTGCGGCGTCGGCGAGCCGCGCAAGCACTACTGGGGGGAGCGGTTCGGGCCGCTCCTATTCCAGAACCTCCACCGCTACTTCCTCTACGCCGCGATCCTCTTCCTCGTCTTCCTCTGGCATGACGTCTGGCTGGCCCTCTGGCCGCAGGGGAAGTTTGGAATCACGGTCGGCACGATCGTGCTCGGGCTCAACTCCGCGCTCCTTACCTTCTACACGCTGTCGTGCCACTCGCTGCGCCATCTCGTCGGCGGGAAGCTCGACTGCTTCTCGTGCCCCGCCGCCAATGTGGGGCGCTACAAGGCGTGGTCGTTCCTCACACGGTTCAACGAGCACCATATGTTCTGGGCGTGGACGAGCCTCTTCGGCGTCGCGTTCGCCGACTTCTACGTCTGGATGGTCGCCTCGGGGGTGTGGAAGAACGTTCCGCTGATCTAGAGGAGGGCAAATCAAGGACCCGAGAGCGCATTTCAGAGGACGCATGACCCCCTCTGATCTTTGGTCTTTGATCTTTGATCTTTGGTTGAAATGGATAAATACGAGCAGCACGATTTCGACGTGATCGTGGTCGGCGCCGGCGGCGCGGGCCTGCGCGCGGCCATCGAAGCTTCCGCGATGGGCGCGAAGACCGCCATCGTCTGCAAGAGCCTGCTCGGAAAGGCGCACACCGTCATGGCCGAAGGCGGCATCGCGGCGGCGCTCGCGCACGTCGACGCGCAGGACAGCTGGCAGACCCACTTCAAGGACACGATGAAGGGCGGCCAGTTCCTCAACCACTGGAAGATGGCGATGCTCCACGCGCAGGAGGCCCCCGACCGCGTGCGCGAGCTGGAGCGCTGGGGCGCGGTGTTCGACCGCACGCCAGACGGAAAGATCCTCCAGCGCGCCTTCGGCGGCCACACCTACAAGCGCCTCGCCCACGTCGGCGACCGCACGGGCCTCGAGCTCATCCGCACGCTCCAGGACCGCGGCGTGCACCAGGGCATCGACGTCTTCATGGAGTGCACCGTCCACCGACTCCTCAAGGACGGCGACCGCGTCACCGGCGCGCTCGCCTACTGGCGCGAGACCGGCCGCACCGTCGTCTTCCGCGCGAAGGCGATCGTGCTCGCCACCGGCGGCTACGGCAAGTGCTGGAAGGTCACGTCGAACTCGTGGGAGTACACCGGCGACGGCCACGCGCTCGCGTACGAGGCGGGCGCCGAGCTCATCGACATGGAGTTCTTCCAGTTCCATCCGACCGGCATGGTCTGGCCGCCGGGCGTCATGGGCCTCCTCGTCACCGAGGGCGTCCGCGGCGAAGGCGGCCTGCTGAAGAACTCCAACGGCGAGCGCTTCATGTGGAAGTACCTGCCGGAGGACAAGCGCAAGGACTTCGCCGAGACGCCCGAGGAGGCGAAGCGGTGGCTCGACGCGACGCTCGCGGGCACGCAGACCGCCGACCGCCGGCCGCCCGAGCTTTCGACCCGCGACAACGTCGCGCGCGCCATCTACACCGAGGTCAAGGAGGGCCGCGGCACGCCCCACGGCGGCGCGTGGCTCGACATCAGCTGGCTCGACCCGGAGCGCGTCAAGAAGAAGCTCCCGAGCATGTACCACCAGTTCAAGGACCTCGCCGACGTCGACATCACGAAGCAGGCGATGGAGGTCGGGCCGACCGCGCACTACGCGATGGGCGGCATGCGCGTCGATCCGGACACGGGCGCGACGACCATCCCCGGGCTCTTCGGCGGCGGCGAGTGCACGGGCGGCATGAACGGCGCGAACCGGCTCGGCGGCAACTCCCTGTCGGATCTGATCGTCTTCGGCCGGCGCGCCGGCGCGGGCGCGGCCGAGTTCGCGAAGAAGGTCTCGGAGAAGCCGGCCGTGCGGGACGAGGACATCGAGGCGGGCGTGAAGAACCTCATGGCCCCCTTCGAGCGCCAGGGCGAGGATCCGTACACCGTCCATCGCGCGCTCCAGGAGATCATGGGCAAGTACGTCGGCATCTTCCGCAGCGAGGCCGACCTCCAGGAGGGGCTCAAACAGCTCCAGGCGCTCAAGGCACGGATCGGCTCGACGCACGTCGACGGCTCGGTGATGTACAACCCGGGCTGGCACCTCGCGCGCGACCTGCAGAATCTCATCGTCACCGCCGAGGCGACGTGCCGCGGCGCGATCCTGCGCAAGGAAAGCCGCGGCGCGCACAGCCGCACCGACTTCCCGAAGCCGCACGCGCAGCTCGGCAAGGTCAACATGTGCGCGACGAAGACGCCCGACGGCATGCAGGTCGCGCCGACGCCGTGCCCCGAGATGCCGGAGGAGCTGCGCAAGCTCTTCGAGGACAAGAAATGAGCGTCACAGGCCTCTTCGATCGCGAGGGATCCCGGATCCCGGATTCCGGATCCCGGCTGGGATCCGGGATCCGGGATCTGGCATCTGACGCATGATCGGCGAATGCACGTTCCGGGTCTTCCGCGGCGATCGCAGCGGCGGCGACCTCAAGGAATACAAGGTCCCCGTCGAGACCGGCATGGTCGTGCTCGACGCGATCCACTGGATCCAGGCGCATGGCGCGCCCGACCTCGCGTGCCGCTGGAACTGCAAGGCGGCGAAGTGCGGCTCGTGCAGCGCCGAGGTGAACGGCAAGCCGCGCCTGATGTGCAAAACGCGCCTCGACGACTTCCCCCAGGGCGAGACGATCACGGTGCGCCCGATCAAGGCGTTCCCCGTGATCCGCGACCTCGTCACCGACGTGAAGTCGAACTTCGCCATGGCGCGGAAGATACCCGCCTTCACGCCGAAGAAGGACGCCGAGTGGAAGTGGTTCCAGGAGGACATCGACCGCGTCCAGGAGTTCCGCAAGTGCATCGAGTGCTTCCTGTGCCAGAACGTCTGCCATGTCCTGCGCGAGCACGGCAAGCACGCGGAGTTCGCGGGGCCGGCGTTCTTCGTGCGCGTGGCGGCGCTCGAGATGCACCCGATGGACGACCTCGACCGCACAAAGCTCCTCAAGGACCAGTTCGGCCTCGGCTACTGCAACATCACCAAGTGCTGCACCGAGGTCTGCCCCGAGGACATCCACATCACCGACAACGCGATCATCCCCCTCAAGGAGCGCGTCGTCGACAACCACTACGACCCCGTCGTCATGGCCTGGCGGTGGATCACGGGAAAGAAGACCGTCTAGGAGCGCGTCGGGGGTAACGTTCGAACGGTCTCCGCGCAATGGTTTCACGCTTCACGGATCCGGTCATGTGGACCGCCGACGGAGACGACTTGGAACCTGATCCTTGATGCGTGAGACGGCGCGTCAGCCTGTTCACCCCGACGCGCTCACACCGCGACCGACGCCAGCAGAGCCCGGCAGCCGGCCTCGATCCGGTCCCACCGGCGCGCCGCCACCTCGTCCGCGGGGAAGGCCGCCGATACGAAGCCGACCGCCCACGCGCCCGCCTTCAGGTGCGCCGCGGCGTTTTTCTCGTTCACGCCCGCCGTCGGCACGATCCGCAGGTACGGCATCGGCCCGAGGATCTGCCGGATGTACGCGGGCCCGTCCGCCGGCCCCGGAAAGAGCTTCACCAGCTGCGCCCCCGCCCGGTGCGCCCGCAGCATCTCCGTCGGCGTGAACGTCCCCGGCAGCACCGCCACGCCGAGGTCCAGCGACGCCCGGATCACCGCCTCGTCGACCACGGGTGACACCACGTAGCGCGCCCCGGCCTTCACCGCCTTGCGCGCCTCCTCCGCCGTCATGACCGTGCCCGCGCCGACGATGATCCCCTCGCGCTTCGCATACTCCGCGATCAGCTCGATCGCGCCGGGGATCGTCAGCGTGAACTCGACGATGCGGAAGCCCGCGCGGATCGCCGCGTCCATCGCCGGCGCCGCCAGCTCCTGCCGGTCCGTTCGCAGGATCGCCGCCGCCCGCGCCCGCGCCAGCCGCTCGACGAAAACGCCCGGCGTCATGCGCTACTTCTTCTCCTTCAGCCCGGCGACTTCCTTGAGCAACTCCTCCCACGGCTCCTTCTTCAGCCCGTACTTCCTGTTGACGAAGCGGATCACGCCCCTCTTGTCGACCAGGACGAGCGCGCGCGTGAACGGCTTGAAGCCGTACGCCTCGTGCATCTTCTTCTCCGCGTCCGCCAGCAGGTCGAACGGCAGCGCGAGATCGCCGCAGAACTTCCTGTGCGAGTCGACGTCGTCCATCGACACGCCGAGCACCGCCGTCTCCGCCTCCTCGAACGCCTTGATGCTGTCCCGCAGCTCCTTCATCTCCTTCGTTCAGCCCGGAGTGTTGTCCTTCGGATAGAACGCGAGCAGCACGTTCTTCCTGTCGCGGAAGTCCGCCAGCTTCACCTCATCGCCCTTCTGGTTCTTCGCGGCGAACTCCGGCGCCTTCTCGCCCTTCTCGATCTTCGGCTCGGCCTGCAGCATCAGCGTCACCATCGTCGCAAGGATCAAGCTTCCCTCCCTGTGCGTACCAATATACAACACACGCTCATGGACAGCTCCCTCGTGCTGGCCGCCGTGGCGCGCGGCTACCTGACGCCGTCGCAGCTCATGGAGGCGAACAACGAGTACTCGCGCCGGTCCGGCAGCCGCCCCGGCCTCACGCTGGAGAGCGTCCTCATCGAAAAGGGCTTCCTCACGCCCGAGCAGATCAGCGAGCTGACCGGCCGCTGCCCCCGCTGCCGCCAGATCGTCTCCAAGAGCCCCGACGGCACCCAGATCCGCCACCGCTGCAGCGAGATCCCCACGATCGCCACCGACGCCGAAACCCCCCGGGCGTCGACCCCCGGCGCCCTCCTCTTCGCCGGCCGCTACGAGCTCCAGGCCGAGGTCGGCGCCGGCGGCATGGGCCGCGTCTTCCGCGCCTACGACCGCAAGCTCGGACGCATCGTCGCCCTCAAGAAATTCACCGGCGACGGCCAGTCGCCCGACGCGATCGACCGCTTCGTCCGCGAAGCGCGCACCGCCGCGCGCCTGCGCCACGCCGCCATCGTGCAGGTCTATGACATCGACGTCCACGACGGCACCTGGTACCTCACGATGGACTACATCCGCGGCGAGAGCATGCTCAAGGCGATCACCTCCAAGCGCCTGCCGCGCCGCGCCCTCGTCGAAGTCGTCCGGCACTCGGCCGAGGCGATCCACCACGCGCACGAACGCCAGGTCATCCACCGCGACATCAAGCCGTCGAACATCCTGCTCGACGAGGAAGGCCGCCCGCACGTCTCCGACTTCGGCCTCGCCAAGGAGGTGTCGTCGGAGTCCCGGCAGCTCACCTTCTCCGGCGCCGTCCTCGGCACGCCCCACTACATGTCGCCCGAACAGGCCGCCGGACGCATCCCCGAGATCGACGTCCGCTCGGACGTCTACTCGCTCGGCGCCACGCTCTACCACGCGCTCACCGGACAGCCGCCCGTCCGCGCTACGGCCCTCGTCGACGTGCTCAACGAGGTCATCCACGGCGAGCCGCAGCCCCCGTCGCGCATCGACCGCTCCGTGCCCCGCGACCTCGAGACGGTGACGCTCAAGGCGATGGCGAAGGTCCCCGGCGCCCGCTACCAGTCCGCGCGTGAATTCTGCGACGACCTCTCCCGCTACCTCAACGGCGAGGCCATCGAGGCCCGCCCGCCGAGCCTCATGGAGCGCGTCGGCCGCCGCGTCCGCCGCAACAAGATCGCGGCCGCCGCCGGCGCCACGGTGCTGCTGACGATCGTCGCGGCCGGCACCTACGGCGTCGTCCAGCACCGCCGCCAGAAGGCCGACGAGGACCGCCGCAACGCGGCCACCCCCATCGTTCAGGCGGCCGTCGACCGCCTCACCGA
>Ga0187892_10008475_pt1 | contig 14059 bp, 17 predicted proteins | sample MA1701073metaG_FD_139345 | JGI IMG/M metagenome (GOLD analysis project Ga0187892, IMG submission 139345) | Bio-ooze microbial communities from a basaltic lava cave in the Kipuka Kanohina Cave System on the Island of Hawaii, USA - MA170107-3 metaG ...
CTACTGCGCATGGCGGATGCGGGGTCGGGCGGTGCTCGGAATCCTCACATACTATCGTGTATGCTCCGGTTCCTGCGCTCCGACCTCCCCCGCCTGCGCCACGCTCGCTACGACTTCTGACGCCATGTATAGCTCCAACCAAAATTGGCATTTGGATTAGAGCAACAGGGTACTCTCACTCGGAAACGACAAATTCGCAGTTAAGCACGCGCTCCCCATTGCGTTCGTAACCACTCAGCTCCTCAGTCAGAGACTTAAAGGCGCACATGTTTCTGGTAACATATACAGTATAATGTACTGCGTCTATTCGTCACTCGAAGCCTGAATATTTCTCTTTTTCACAACCCTTGCGGGATTACCCGCAACAACCGTCCAAGGCTCGACATCTTTGGTAATGACCGCTCGTGCTCCCACAACGGAACCCTCGCCAATCGTGACACCTGGGCCGATATACGCGCCCGCACCGATCCAGGCGCCACTTCCTATGTTGATTTTTTTTCTCACCAACGGATTGGTTGGTAGTGTGTAGTCATGGGTGCCCCCGCATAAATAGGCATCTTGGGAAATAATGACTTGATCTCCTATCTCAATACCACCGAGGTTGTATAGGGTGACTCTAGGAGCTATCGCGATATAGCTGCCGGCCTTTACCAACCATGGAAACTGTATTCTTGCCGACCCAGAGATCTCAGCACGCAGGTCCACCTTGGCCCCGAAAATCCGCAGAATAAGCGGTCTCCCGAAGCGCAAGCCCTTCCAGCAAAGCTTCCACAGAGTCGCCCACACAACCACCCAAACGATCCTTAGTGGATAAAACCAGAAGGGGTAAGGAAATCGAGTACCTTCGTGGATTCTCAAAGAATCTGATGACTGTCTCATCATCAACCACAAACTCCACACGGAGGTTCGCTAGACCCTCGTCTGAACCTAGTTGTCGAAAACGCGCCCCTACAGAAAAAACGCGATGCTTTCCGCCATCTTAGGGACACAAGTCTCATTAAATGAGAAAGAGATCCTCTCCTTCGGCTAAAGCCTCTTAGGCCTAAGCCAAGACCACATATATTTGATTACGCTTCCACGAACACGTTTGTTCCAATCTCCCAGGTTCTTCGTAAGCCACAGTGGCAGTGTCAGAATGGACCACGTTATTCGACCGATCGCAGGTTCTAGTGGGCGAGGCGCAAAGCCGCCTCGGACGATTTCTTTCCGGGCAATCAAATTTATCCAAAAGATGTCGTCCGCTTGCAACATTGGTTTGACTGTCGCCACAAAACTCGAATTTTCTTTTGCTAGAGGCTGGTGGATCCTCGATTCGGCTCCGAAGAATAGGCAAACTTTGTCCACGACCTCATTAGGATTATCATTGATTTCTCCATACGGTATTATAAGTACGCTGTCGGGATACTTATCCGACGCGTGCAATATCGACCGCATGTAGCCTCGCCATATGACCGCACCGAGAAGCGGGTGATACTGGCGCTGGAATACTTCACGTACCCGTTTGTTTCGTTGCCCACCTTGGTACTTATAGGAAAGCATGAAGTCGTAGGGATCTCGATAGGTGGCCACGAATTTGGCATTTGGAAATGCCTCCTTGATCCGAGCTATCCAATTTAGATGATGCGGTGTTTTCTCCACCGCGACTTTTTTTCCTTCTGCGGCGGCAACAGCCGTAAGCAGCCGTTTAAATACTTCGGCAGGAGAAATCAACATGTCAGCTGACTCAGACAAACCACGACGGATGATCTCTGGCCACCGTTCCACTGTTTCCTTCCTTAGGCACCCTGGACCGTCTCCCCGCGGGCCTGGCCTCATACTAGCGAGTCGAGAAATTACTTTCTCCAACTGCTGGGGCGTATACTTTCCCTGAGCGGAAGGATGTATGTAGCCTCTTCCCCAAAACAGCGTTTCACCGAATGAGGCTATGTCTTCGTGGAGATTAAGGCACTTCGACAACCACGTCGTGCCACTTCGCGACATGCCGACTACAAAAAATACGTTATCGACTTCTCTTACTTCTTGAAGACCAGGCATCTCTGTCGGACAAGAAACGAGCGTATTGTATGCAGAGCGGCGCACCAGCTCCTACCGTTTTACCATAAGACATTTCGCCCTTATGCTCCCATTTGTGACTTCAACAGGAACCGGCAAAACTCCATACCCCGTGTACCTTGACAAACGGGATGGAATGCCGATTAAGGAGCACGATTTTCATCCCTAAATCGGTAACCCTTTGTTACGGCGGCGCAATTCTTTTGTCTTTAACACAATGAAATACTCGTAGATAGACATTAAGAGACAATACGTTAATCCGGGGCCGCCATCCAGAAAACCGCGTTTGATGATATATAGGTAAAGAAATTTACCCCAAGGTCTGAATGGAAGCCTGAACGATAACGTCTTCAGTGCCGTACGTTTTTTGAAGGGATCCGAAGCAAATAAATCCCGAAGACTTAGACTATCCATTCCGTATGCTTTGTCTCCTTCAACGGCTTCTAACAGAGAATACCTATTGTGTTTCTCAATCCAGTCCGTCATGCCCTTGCTGAAGTTATAGTGATCTAAGCGATTCTTTAAATAACCATAGGGTCCATCGATTACAGGAACAGGGTTCACAAGTCTCTCAAACAGCACATGCTTTGCTTTAAAGAAACGCAGAACATAGCTTGGACTTGCGACGTGGCTAATCCATCGGCCCATAAGAAAGTTCCTTCTTCCACAAAAATAAGCTACGTTTTCATTTCTGTCCTTTTTCGCCTTGTGTAATAACTCTTCTTTTAATTCCCCTGTCATGCGCTCATCGGCATCGATATAGAACACCCACTCATATTTAAACGAGATATTTTCCAACGCCCAGTTCTGGTGCGAAGACCAGTTATCGAACTTCCTCTGTATGACCCGCGCGCCCCTCGCTTCAGCGATGGCTACCGTACCATCGGTGCTGAAAGAGTCAAACACGACAATATCATCCGCCCACTGAACGGTGTTCAGGCACTCTGGCAGATTCACCTCCTCGTTGAGCGTTAAAATGAGAATGGAAATCGACATCCACTCCCCATCGGTTACTGATCAAAAAAGCTAAGAACCAATGATTTTATACTGACTTGGCGTACGGCGGTAACTCCCCGGCGCTACTTCGAATGATTCCTGCCTAGCCATCTGTCTTCGAGTTCTTTGTCAAGCAGCTTTTCAAGCTGCCTTACATCCTCGGAATAGATCTCAACTAGCCGGTTGTGTAGCAGCGGGGCCAAGGCGATTCGCGGATCGGGGAACAACTTCGCCAAGATTGTCTTGTCGAATGCAAGGTAGGCCTTACGCACGGCCCCTGCGAATATCGACTTACGCCTATAGACCCGTGTTCTGTCCTCATTGTGATATGTTGTAACGCCCCGGATCAGATTAACCATGCGCAACCTAGCTAATGAACGGATAGTGGCCATTGGTCGCCTCCCCTCCGCACGGGGCTGGAAGTCCTCCGCGACATCTAAGAATCGGTACATAGACCGTATGACTGCAGCTGGCGTCCGCACGATATCATCGAAGATGACAGATAAAATCGACTCGGCAGGAAAAAAACGCAAATATCTTCGCAAATGCTTACTATAGAACCCGTATTCTATAATTTCTGCGCTGGCGGGATAAGCTCCTTCGTAACGTCGATCTAAGATGTCGGTCATACCTTGATTCAGAGGGCGCACTGGGATACGCCCCCCTCTCATGTAATGAAAATAAGCCGACACCGAACGCTCGATAGGATTTCGATAAACCGCGATCAGTTTCGCCGTAGGAAGATGGCGATATATCCGCTCCGCACACTCCGCCTTTGCTAGGTAACTCGGTCGTTTAAAGCCGACTGCTTTTTTCCCTTCTGCTGCGATAAACCTTTCGCAAAATTTCTCGAAGGTTCGTTCACCATAATCGGGATCTTCAAAATACGGCAACTCTCTAGGAAAAACAAAAATCTCGGGATGTTCCGCCAGCATTTGCATAAGGTACGTGGAGGCCGCTTTCTGCGCGCCTATGACTACAAAATTAGGCTTGATGGTCATGGGGAGAACACTCTTGCTCTGTCACCCAACCACTGGACGACTCGTACCCAAGCTCAATAAGCAATGTGCCGGCCTCATCATGAAAGAATTGACGGTCGCTCAATGTAAATGCTACGCGCCAGTTTTCTTTTTCTCCAGGTGCAAGAATTGCCGTGCTTTCTGGTCGTATGCGGAATAATCTCGAGCACCGAGACGCCGTTTGGTTCTCAAGTGGCTTTGGAAGTAACGGCTGCAGATATAATGGCTCCATCTGGAATGCGCTTCCTAAACGCCTTAAAGTCGCTTGAGTGTTATTGATCACTTCATCGTATTTGAGAGTGATGACACCTGACAACGAGAGCCACGATTGAACGTGGTTTGCCCAAAACTTTACCCGGCTCACACCACTGTCGTCCTGGCGCATGAATTCCGCGAGAGAGCAGCGAGCTTTCGGATCGAAGCCCTTCCTATATTGGTGGTACGAGCTCATTACTTCGCGTCCGTCTCGATAGACATAAACGATATCGGCCTTCTCGAACAATTGAGATAAGTCCTTTTGCGCAAAGCTTTGCAGGGTGTCTTTATTGTTCGAGCTTGGAATCCGGTGAGTTTTCAGCAAAGCCTTGGCAGTACGCCGAAGGATTTTACAGGCGACTGAAGGGGGTAACTCTTTGTTTCGGTCGAGCACCATATCTAAATTCACGTAGAGCCTATCGTTGCGCTCGCCGGGGAACTTCCAGCTGCGGCACTCACGGAACTGTCTGCGAAATAAATCGACAGTGAGATGAGTGCCCGAGCGTCGGTGACTAGCAATCATTATTGGCTTTGTTCGTAACTGTTCGAGTACTTTAAAAAACATGCCATCGACCACTATCGCATAGAACACTATATATACAGGGGTATATTATAGGCATACGCGGCTGGATATCCTCATGGAAATGCGATTGCCGCATGACTTGCCATTCTTAAACAAAGCGCATTCCAGCCGGGGAGTTCTCAGCCTGATGACGTTAACAGTCGGCGCCGCCCGTTGACCGACCCTGGTAACGGCAAAAACGTTATCTTCTAAACTGTTGGATGGAAACCTCGCATATTACGCCAGTTTATTCACTCCTGCGCCGTAAAACGCAAAAGCCTCCCGAAACCCTTGGACCATCTTATCCAAGGTATATTGGTGTTCAACTTGATAGAGGGCCTTCGCGGACAGGTTCCGACGAAGCGTTTCGTCGTTCATTATCCTTAGCCATTTATCGCTCATATCGTTCACATCTCCGTGGGCGTAAAACAAACCATTGACCCCGTGTACGAACGCTTCGATTTCCGGGTTGTGTCGCGCAACGTTGTTGCCAGTTACTACCGGAAGCCCATAACCAAATGCGTGCATCAAGCTAAGCCCTATGTTAGTAGGATAGCAAAACAAGCACGCGCTAAGCATCCAAGGTGCTAGCTGTTGCTCCTCGTAAATGGCTCCGGTGAAGATGACCCAATTAGCCTCGCCCAACTCTCTTGCCAATGTTTCGAGGTACGCCTTTTCTCTGCCGTCCCCAACGATAACCAGCTTTATCTCAGAATCGCGTTGACGTGCGAGCCGTAATGCGTAGAGCAGCATGGATACCTCGTTTCCCGGTTCAAGCCTCGACACGAAAATGACGGTCTTATTCGGTACAATATTCCATTTGTCTTGAAATGACGCTAACTCTTTCTGTGCGTGTGTCCAGTAACTAGTCGCTTTTTTTATCGGTGCTTGGTCTATGGCGTTTTGGGCGACGAACACCCGGTCCTTCTTGAATTTCCATCTTTCCACCAACATTTGCGCAACGGATTTACTGTACACGATGATACCATCCGCCGCCGTTCCGTAGGCGTTGCGCATCCAATCGCCAATGCGCCTTGGTTTCTTTGAATAGCCATGTCCCCATAACACCACCGGAATCCTACTTAAGCGCCCCTTAGTTATCGCCATTCCGAGGCTTATATAATGCGCATCCCATGGAAGAATGATGAGGTCGTAAGCCTTGCTCCGTGTTTGCGTCAATTGCTTTCTTTGGAAGCGAAGATCCAAACGCCCGAGTTGCAGCTCACGGACGGGAGCATAAACGTACCGATACTGGGTCCCGACTGCTACTTGCTTTAGTCCCGCCTTCGTGGCTCCGGCGAATACCGTTAACTCTATCCCTGGCTCGCTTCCCAGCCGATCAAATAACGGCGCGCGGTAATGCGGTAGCGCCGGCTGAAACAACGCGATCCTCACCCTCGGCTCCTGATCCCGCTATACTCCTATTAGCCCGTTTTCTATTCGGTGCATGTCGAGTATGGAACGATTAATATCCAACGAACCCGGGGGCCGTCCTCAGGAGCCCGTGCTCTTCGCGCAGGCGATTGACCGCGTCGGCTAGTTCAGGAGCTGTGTCGACCAGTGTGCCGTCGAGGTCAAAGAGCACTGCGCTGGTGCGATTGTCAGGCGGCATCCGCGGGTTTGCGCGCGTGAAGCAAATAATTTACGCCGACATCGCGGGTCAAAAAATAGTGCCGGGTGATAGGATTGTAGCTCAAGCCCACCATATGTGCGACGTCCAGTCCATGGTTGCGTAACCAGGCCGCCAATTCCGCGGGCCGGATAAACCGCCCAAAAGCGTGGGTGCCCGTGGGTAATAGGCCGAGCAAATGCTCGGCGGCCAGAATGGCCTGCACATACGCTCTAGGGGTACGGTTAATCGTAGAAAAAAACACATCGGCACCGGGCTTCGCCAAGCGCGCACACGCGCCTACGATAGCTTGCGGATCAGGAACGTGCTCCAGTAGCTCAAGGCATGTCACTGCGTCGAACCCCAATGCGGTCTGCGCCGCGAAGACCTCTGGCGTTACACACACATATTCGACTTGGGTGCCAGATCCCTGCTGGTGCAAGCGAGCGACCATGAGCGGTTCTTCTGCCGCGTCTATTCCCGTCACCTGTGCATTCAGCTGCGCCATACTTTCGGCCAATATCCCGCCGCCACAGCCCACATCGAGCACCGTCTTGCCGCGTAGGCTTGCTCTTTGAACAATATAGGACAGTCGCAGCGGGTTGATCGCATGCAGGGATTTCAGCTCTCCCTGGGGGTCCCACCAGCGCGCGGCCAATCGCGTGAACTTCTGGATCTCGCGAGGATCGACATTGGGATCGTCAGCTATCATCGGCCGTAGGGTTCGACGAGGGGTTTGAACATTAGCCGGTGCTGGCCGAATATTCGAAGTTCCGGCGGGTTGGTCTTAGGGGGTGCGGAAGTGCACCAGCTCTTGCGGGTTTTCGCTGAAAGGACAGCCCAGGCTGATCTCCCCTTCTTCCGGCAGCTGCATTTCTTCCCACCGCAGGAACGATTCCGCGGTGTTGCTGCCGCGCGTATAAGTGCCGTTGGTGCTCCGATCGATGACGACAAAGCGATCCCGCCTCAGCTCTATCGTAACGTGCTCGCGCGAAGCGCGGGGTTCTTCTATCACCAGATCGCAACTAAGGCTTCTGCCGAGAACCGCGATTTTTCGCTCCTGACTCAACAGAACTTGTTTATTGCGATAGCACAGCAAGAGCTGTGCAGACACGAAATGAGAGTGGCTCTTGTCTCTGATCGGGGCGAACGCGTCTTTATCCAGAGTAATGGTGACATCTTTGTCTAGGTTGATGATTTCGTGGATCTCTAAGGATTCTTTCTTTCCACGCACCGGGATCTGGCCAATAATCCGGGCGCTTTTCTTAAGCACAGGCGGCAACTGTTCCACCAAGTCTCGGGTCGTTATCGACTGGGAGCCTTTCGCAAGCGTGGCCATCCGGGAGGCGATGTTAACCGTGTCACCAAATGCATCACCGCCCTCCAGGATAACAGAGCCGTAGTGCAATCCGATCTGCATGGACAAGCGCAAGTCGGGGCGCGGGGGTTGCAGACCGTCCAGGACTTCGTGGATCTCGCAAGAAGCCTGAATCGCTTGTTCTGCAGTGTCAAACGCACACAGGATCGCGTCTCCCAGAGTTTTTATCACAAAGCCCTCTTGACGGTAGACAACTTCGCGGGCTGCCCCCAGGCACACATTGATGGCTTGGATTGCGAGCCGATCACCCAGTTGGTCGTATAAACGAGTGCTGTCGTTGATATCGGCGAACATGATCGCAAGGTTGGTAGTTTTCGAGGTCATACGGACTGGCTTTAACCTATTGTTCGGGTGATATCGCTAATCGTTATAACCCGCGTTATGCTGCTTGGCGGCACGGCTGCTACGGATGGTCGTTGGTTGCGCTGCCCGGTTTAGGCCCATAGCGCTGGATAAACTGCTCGGAAAGTTTCTCCGCTTCCTCGAATTCGGTGGGGGAGAGTTGACCTTTGGTTGTTTGCAGGGACGCTCGCGCCTGCCGGTGGCCGTGCGAGGCGGCCACGCTTTTCCAAGCATAGGCGTATTCATAGTCCAAGGGAACACCCTTGCCGTTGGCATAAAGCTCACCCAGCCGGTACTGGGCCTGGGCGATGCCTTTTTCTGCGGCTTTTCGGTACCAGCTCACTGCATTTTTGTAGTCCTGGCTTATGCTCTGACCCATCTCATACATGTAACCCACGTAGTACTGCGCGATGGGTTGCGCTGAGCCCACCGCCAGGGGCAACAGTGTTTCGAGCGCCTTGTCGTATTTCCCCATTGCGTGTGCGATGATCCCACTCTCCAATTCTCCGGACTCAGCTCGGGAACCGAGGATGACCAGCGCCAACAACAACTCACGTCTCCACATGGGTCATCTCCTAAAGCTAAGGAATCCTTGTGTCGGCGGGTATGGTGTGCACATCTCGACTTCGGCCAAGCACGGGCGTTCAGCGGTCCACCGAGCACGATGATGGAGCATATTGAGGTGAGGATCAATGGAGCGGTTTAAAGCCTTCCGGATCTGTAGGGATGGCGAGAGGATTTGGGGGCAATGCGAGCAGCTCGTGTTGCAGAACCTAGACCCGGGTGAGGTGGTGATCCGGGCCGTCTATTCCAGCGTTAACTACAAGGACGCGCTGGCAGCTACGGGGGCCGGGAAGATAATTCGCCGTTTCCCGCGGGTAGGGGGGATCGATGTATCGGGAACCGTCGAGTCCTCGTCCGATCCGCGCTTTCAGACGGGCGATGAGGTGCTCGTGACCGGTTATGATCTGGGCGTCGACCACGACGGGGGATTTGCTGAGCGCGTGCGCGTTCCCGCGAACTGGATCGTGGCGCTGCCCAAAGGCTTGTCGCTGTTCGAGGCCATGGCGCTTGGCACCGCGGGGTTTACGGCGGCCCTGTGCATTCAGCGCATGGAGGACAACGGGCAGAGCCCAGCGGGCGGTCCGGTACTAGTGACCGGCGCCACCGGCGGGGTGGGCAGCATCGCCATAGATATTCTGGATAAACTGGGGTACGCGGTTACGGCCGTCACCGGTAAGGACAGCGCGTGCCCTTATCTACGCTCATTGGGAGCGCGTGAGATCCTCGATCGCAAGAGCCTGGATTTGGGCAGCCGCCCACTGGAACCGGCGATCTGGGGTGGAGCAGTGGACAATGTCGGTGGCGCGATCCTCGCGTGGTTGACCCGAACGACCAAGCCGTGGGGTAATATCGTCAGCGTCGGGCTCGCCGGCGGTAGCGAGTTGCACACCACGCTCATGCCCTTCATTCTGCGCGGCGTGAGCGTGTTGGGTGTCACTTCTTCCGGTTGTCCTGCGCCGCTGCGCCACAGGCTATGGCAAAGGCTTGCGAACGAATTCAAGCCCCGTCATCTGGATATGATCGCAAGCGCTCAAGTGGCCTTAGAAGGACTTCCGGGCGTATTCGAACGCATGCTGAAGGGAGAGCTGACGGGCCGAACCGTGGTGCGTGTCTGAAGGCTAGCCACACGGAAGTGCCGTTTCGGGTCAGAATGTCTCGCTAAGGAGCAATCACATGAGAACTCTAATCACTCTTGCGGCTACGGTCTTTTGTCTCGCGAGCTGCGCCACACACCCCGTGACCGGCCGCAGTCAACTGATGCTGGTCTCCGAGCAATCCGCAATCGCGGCGTCTAAGGAAGCCTACGTCGCCCAGCTCGCGCCTTACAGCGAGCGCGGCCAGATAAACAGCGATCCGGTCTTAACCGCACGAGTGCTCGGTATCACCGAAAAGCTGGTGGCGCAGGCAATAACATACCGCCCCGAGACAGCGCATTGGGACTGGGAGATTAAGGTCATCGATGACCCCAAGACACTCAATGCCTGGGCCATGGCGGGGGGTAAGATGGCATTCTATAGCGGTTTGGCTAACACGGTTAACGCCAGCGACGACGAGATCGCGCAGGTCATGGGCCACGAGATCGCCCACGCGCTTTCGGCGCACACGGCGGAGAAGATGTCTGTGGCTTTGGCCTCCGATCTGGCGCTGACGGGTCTAGCGGTCGCGAGCGAGGGAAAAGGGCTTGCGCTCAGCGGGGCCGCCCTCGCCGCCGCCTTGGCCATAAAGCTGCCCAACAGCCGCACAGCGGAGACAGAGGCGGACCGCATCGGCATCGAGTTGGCCGCCAAGGCGGGCTACGACCCGAATGCGGCGGTGAGCCTGTGGGAAAAGATGGCCAAAGCGACGTCCGGCGGCCCGCCCGAGCTCCTAAGCACCCATCCCGCTTCGCAATCCCGCATCCAAGCTTTGGCGGCGCTGGCGCCACAGATGATGCCTTATTACCTGGACAAAGGACCCCGCCCGGTGTACAAGCTGAGTAAGCGGTAGAACCTTCAAAGTGTTCGTTTTTCAAGCGATACCTCGTTCTGCATGAACGGTCAAACCTTGTACGACAAGCTCTGGGATACTCACGTCGTCTGTGACTTGGATGACGGCACCAGTCTAATTTATATCGATAGGCATCTCCTCCATGAGGTCACCTCACCCCAAGCTTTCGAGGGTCTGCGGCTTGCGCACCGGCCTCCTTGGAGGCCAGGGGCAAACCTAGCCACCTGCGATCACAACGTGCCGACCCGGAATCGCGGCCACATCGATGATCCGATATCGCGCCTGCAGGTGCAGACCCTGGTTGGCAACTGCCAGCACTGGGGTATCACGCTGCTTGGCGTAGAAGTTGTCCGCCAGGGGATTGTGCATGTTATCGGACCCGAACTGGGTGCGTGCCTGCCCGGCATGACCATCGTGTGCGGGGACTCTCATACCTCCACCAATGGCGCTTTGGGCGCACTTGGGTTTGGGATCGGCACATCGCAGGTAGAGCACGTGCTGGCGACGCAATGCCTGGTGCTGAAAAAAGCCAACAATATGCGGGTGCGCGTGGATGGCGAGCTCGGGCTCGGAATAAGCGCTAAAGACATCGTGCTTGCGCTCATCGGCGCGATTGGGACCGGCGGTGGGACCGGGCATACCATCGAATTTGCCGGGGATGCCATCCGCCGCTTGTCCATGGAAGGCCGTATGAGCCTATGCAACATGAGCATCGAAGCGGGCGCCCGCACCGGATTGGTGGCGGTGGACGACACCACGCTCGAATATGTCCGCGGCCGGCCTTATGCGCCCGAAGGTGGCTTATGGGAGCAAGCCGTGGCGGCATGGGTGGATCTGCATTCGGATGAGGAGGCGCTGTTCGACAAAGTGGTGGCTCTGGATGCGGCGGCCATAAGCCCGCAGGTTAGCTGGGGCACGTCGCCGGAAATGGTCGCGGCGGTCACGGAGCGTGTGCCTGACCCCGAGATCGAGCCAGACCCCGTCAAGCGCGAAGGAATGCTCAGGGCCTTGGCATACATGGACCTTAAGCCGGGTACTCCGATCACCGATATCGTGTTAGATAAAGTGTTCATCGGCTCGTGCACCAACTCGCGCATCGAAGATTTGCGAGCCGCCAGCGAGATCGTGCGCGGCAGGCGGGTCGCTCACAACATCACCCAGGCGATGGTCGTCCCGGGTTCCGGGTTGGTAAAACAGCAGGCCGAGGCCGAAGGGCTAGACAAGATCTTCCTCGATGCAGGGTTCGAGTGGCGGGAGCCGGGCTGTTCCATGTGCCTGGGGATGAATCCGGACCGCCTCGCCCCGGCTGAGCGCTGCGCTTCGACGTCTAACCGCAATTTCGAGGGCCGGCAAGGCCCTAAGGGTAGGACCCACCTAGTGAGCCCGGCGATGGCGGCGGCGGCGGCCGTGGCGGGCCACTTTGTAGACGTGCGGGAGTTTATGCAATAGGTAAGCGCAAGAGATCTGCGTGCTATGACAGGGCGGAAGTCCCTTGTGGGCGTTCCGCCGAAGGGACAACAGAGGCGGTGATACGATGCATGCATGCCAGACTATCGCCGCTATCGGGTACCCGGGCGGCAGTATTTTGAGGTGAAGCAAACATGGGTGGCAAAGAAATCCTTGAGCAAGCATTGAGGCTTAAACCAGAAGAGAGATTTATGGTAGTGGAAGGTTTGCTGAAGAGCCTCGATGAGCCAGATCGAACGTTGGACGAGATATGGGTGGAGAAAGCAGAAAAAAGGCTTAAGGCATATAGGGAAGGAAGGTTGGAAGGGATTCCAATGGAGGAGCTATTCAATGAAAAATGAAGGCCATCTTTTCCAAATACGCGAAGCAAGAATTGGAAGACGCCGCCCATTCTTATGAACTTGAATATGAGGGGCTTGGTAGGAGGTTTAAAGAAGAAGTCAAAAAGGCGGCGATACGGATCGCTCAGTATCCTGAAGCATGGTCAATTGAACGCGGCGAGGTCAGAAAATGCTTGCTCCACAAGTTTTCTTACAAGTTCGATGCGGGTACGAGCCGGGCTCTCCCATGTGCCTGGAGATGAATCCGGACCACCTCGCGGTGGGCGAGCGCTGCCCTTCGACGTCAAGCGCGTGGCGCAGCGGGCCTTGCGCTCAGCGCGGGCGCCCCTCCAGGGCAGCTCATGATCTGGGAAGAACGCATCACCATTGATCCCGCGGTGCTTACCGGAAAACCGGTTGTCCGCGGCACTCCACCTAGCGGTGGACTTCATTCTGGGCCTGCCGGCTAAGGGCTGTACGGAAGCCGATATCCTTCGCAATTACCCCGGAGTTACCCATGACGATATTGCCGCCTGCCCCCAATACGCCAGCGAAGCGTTGCGAGCCGAGAAAGTGTATCCTCTTACGCCCACTGGCGCTGCCTGACGGTGCGCTTTCTCGCGAACGAAACTTTTCCAGGGGGTGCAGTAACAGCTGTTGCGGGCCGCTGGGCATAACCTGGCTTGGGTTCGCACCGACGCGCCGGGTAGCCTTGATGGCGACGTGTTGGAACGAGCCGTCCGAGAGAATCGAATCCTCCTGACTTTCGACAAGGATTTCGGTGAGCTCGCTTGGAGTGCCGGCCTGCCCGCGTCCTGCGGCATCGTTCTGTTTCGTCTTCCCATGCCGTCGCCTGCCGAGGTGGGGACGGTCATCGTTAGCATCTTCGATGGCCGGGACGACTGGGCCGGACAGTTTTTGGTCATCGAGCCGGGCCGCGTTCGGAGGAGATCCCTGCCGTCAAAATCACAAACCATTTCCGAAAACGAGTCTTGTCTCTAGAGTTGCTTATTTCCTTGCAAATCTCTTAGATGCGTACGTTGTGCGGATGCGTGCTGAGCTATCACCGGCATCACGTACCCGACGGTAGGTATTTCGGCGGCAAGTTAAGCTCGGAGAGGTCAAGAACGTCATCGAGGCCGACCTGCGGATGATGAGGTCATTGGCGGGAATCCGAAGGAACTCGGGTTCGATATCGAAATTCTGCGCGGAGACGCGGCGCAGGGGCGCATCCACTTCCTGCCCATGTCGGGCGGCCACTTGGCTTTATGTTTAAACCCCCGCGTTGCACGGGTCGCGAAGTTGGGAGTAATCTGATCCTATGGCTAAGCCGGTAATCTCCTGCAGCCCCGACGTGATGGGCGGTACCCCCGTGTTTTCTGGAACCCGGGTGCCCGTCCAAACGCTCCTTGATTGTTTGGAAGCTGGAGACTCCATCGACGAGTTTCTAGCTGGCTTCCTCTCGGTCAGTCGAGAGCAGGTCATCGAGTTTCTCGAGCAAGCGAAAGA
>Ga0187892_10008476_pt1 | contig 14058 bp, 10 predicted proteins | sample MA1701073metaG_FD_139345 | JGI IMG/M metagenome (GOLD analysis project Ga0187892, IMG submission 139345) | Bio-ooze microbial communities from a basaltic lava cave in the Kipuka Kanohina Cave System on the Island of Hawaii, USA - MA170107-3 metaG ...
GCCAGAAGGGGACGTGGAAGCAGCCCGGGACGGCCATTTGGCGCGCTCTACGGCGACCGCCGCAAGCCGATTCCGGCACCACTACCCGTGGTGTCTACCTGAGTCAAGTGGATATGCCTTAGAACCCAATGTTTTCTTGCCGCTTCGGCGCGAAGAAAAAATAGGATGACCTTGTGGCCGTCAAACTCAACGCCGCGCAGCGTCGCATCCTGGGGGTCCTCATCGAGAAGTCCCGGACGACGCCCGCGGGCTACCCGTTGACGCTCAACTCGCTCCTCGTCGGATGCAATCAGCTCTCCTGCCGCGAGCCGGTGATGCGGCTGAGCGAGGATGAGGTGGCGAAGGCCGCGCGCGAGCTGGGCGAACTGAGGCTCGCGGCCGAGGCGGATCCGGGGCGAGGCGCGCGCGTCGAGCGGTACCGGCATACAGTCGAGGAATCGCTCCGGTGGAACGAGGTCCAGCAGGCGGTCATGGCGGAGCTCCTGCTGCGCGGGCCGCAGACGGCCGGGGAGCTCAAGACCAACGCGTCGCGCATGGCCGCCCTTCCCGATCTGGACGGCGTGGTCCGGCTCCTGAGCGACCTCGCCGCGCAAGACCCGCCCCTGGTTCGAGAACTGCCCCGCCAGCCGGGGAAGAGCGTCCCTCGGTACGACCACCTTTTGTACTCGGAGGATGAGCCGCGCGCCTCGACGACGCCGCCGGTTCCGCAGGAAACCCTGGAATCCAGAGTGGCCAGGCTGGAAGGCGACCTCGCCGCCCTCCGGCAGGAAGTACGCGACCTGCGCCTCGGGCGGGGACCGGCTCCGTAGGTCCGCGCCTTCTCCGGCTCATGGAGGAGGTGAAACGCGGGCGCTGGGAATAGGGCCGTGTAACAGAATGATCGCATCATTTTGTTACATCACCTTTCCCATGCAACAGAGCTGCATCCGGCGCAACTAACCCCATGATGCGTTGGCTCGGAGCGTTCCTCCTGTGCAGCGTGGGAGCCGCACCGGCCCCCGGGCCGTACATTCAGGTCCCGCCCACGACCCTGCGGGAACTGTGCGACCATTCGCACAACATCCTGGTCATGCGGGTCGAGAAGGTCCAGGCGGAGAAAAACATCCTCCTGTTCCGCAAGGTCCGCGACCTGAAAGGGAAGTATCCGCTCGACGTCGTCAAACTGGCCAACGGGGGCTTCGACACGAAGATCCCCGACTGCTGCGAGCGCCTGGACCAGAGCACGCTCCTCCCGGGAGAGCGCCGGGCCCTGCTCCAGGCGGGCGAGACCGGCAGGACGGCCGTCTTCTTCGTCTGCCGCTACGACAGCGTCGACTGCAATCTCAGCCACCTTTACATCGACGACCAATGGTACGGCCACTGCTCGGCGAGCGGGGAGCATCGATGGGAATGGTATTATCTGCTTCTCTTCGAGTCCCATTTGCGGAAGGTGTTCTACGGCACTGCGGATCGGCTCGTCGAGGCCGTCTCCGAGGTGCTCGCCGGCAAGGACCCCGCCGTGACGTCTCTGGCGGACAGCAGCGCCATCGACATCCACGCGCAGCCCCTCGACCTTCGCCTCGGGCGCTCCCCGGTCCGGCGCGTCCGGTCGAGCGGTCAGCCCGCCGACGCCCAAGGAGATCCCAAGCAGGCGGCCGCCCTTTCTAAAAAGCTGGGAGATTCCGATCCGGGTGTGCGCCTCAAGGCGGCGGTCGAGCTCGGCAACTTCCTGGGCCGCGAACTCAAGGAAGCTCTCCCGGCCCTGGTTGAAGCCCTGAAGGACAAAGACGCCGCCGTCCGTCGCGCCGCCGTCCGCGCCCTGCGGATGGCCGCGAGCGACAAGGCCCTGGTTCCGCCCCTCGTCGAGGCCATTCAGGACCCGGACGCGCAGGTTCGCCGCAAGGCGGTCGAGGCCCTGACGGCCCTCGACCGGGCCGCCGCTCGTGAAGCGGTCTCACCGCTGCTGGAAGCGCTCAAGCGCCTCGAATCTCATGCCCTGTCGGACGTCATCGAAGCGCTTTCAATCCTCGATCGGGACATTGAGGCCAAGGTCCCGGGCCTGCGCGAAGCGCTGCAAAAAAAGGCGGGCGCCGAAGGAAAGTACCGGAACCTGTTGCGGACCCTCAAAGTGCCGAACGACCTCAACCGGTTCGCGTACTTTCAGGACGTCGGCCACAGCGAAGCCGTTGCCGACTACCAAGGTCACAAAAACCTGCCCAAGGGCTACTGGGTCTACGCCTACCCGTACTGGTTCATCTGGGCCGAGCATAGGCCTTAGGCCTTGGCAGAGTAGATGCCCCTGCCCGCGTCCCCCTCTTCCCGCCGGGGAGGGGGGTAGGGGGGGTGGGGGACCGCCTGATGCCTGAGGCCTTCTTAGGCTTCCTCCCACTGCTTGCGGATGTACTCCAACCCGGAGGCGAGGACGGATTCGGCCTTCTCTCCGGGCGGAAGCCTGAACTCCATCGTGAGCCAGCCCGCGAAGCCGTGCTCCTTCAGGCTGCGGAAGCCCGGACGGTAGTCGAAGGGGAGCGAGCCGGGACGGGTGCGGGCCTCGCCGTCGGCCAGGTGCACGTAGGCGGTGTGGCGGCCGTGCTCGGCCAGGGTGCGCCGGATGTCGGCCTCCTCCATCTGCATGTGGTAAAAGTCGCTCAGAAGGCGCACCCGGCCCGCGCCGACGGCCTGGATGATGCGCGCGCCGTGCGCCTGGAGGTTCATGTAGTGCGTCTCCTTGCGCGTCAGCGGCTCCAGCAGGATCGGCATCCCGGTGCGTGAAGTGTCCGGCGCGAGCTGCGCGAGCGCGTCCACGAGCAACTTGTCCTCGTGCTCGTGCGGCTCCGGGAGCGCGGCGACCTCGGGAAACTTGCACGGCCCGAACGTCGGCACCTCGATCACGCCCGCCGCCCCGAGCGCGCGCGCCATGTCGAGGCGCCGGCGCGTGAGCTCGATGCCGGCCTTCCGGTCCTCGGGTTTCGGGGCCAGGAGCGCGATCGATCCGACGATCGCGCTCACGGCGATGCCCTTGCCCGCGAGGCGCGCCTGAATGTTCTCGACAGGGACGTTCAAGAACTCGCGGCCCAGCTCGATGCCGTCGTAGCCGAGGCGCCGAAGAAGGTCGACCCGCTCTCCCAGATCCTGGGTCGGGAACGGCGTTCGCACCCCGAAGCGAACGCGGCCCGGGGCCGCCGGCTTGGGGGTTGCGCAGCCGGCCGCGAGCCCCGCCGAGAAACCCAAGAACATTCGTCGGGAGAACCTGTTTTTGTCCATGGCTCAAAGCCCCGAAAAGGTCTCAGGGATATAATACGCTTGCACGCCGCCGCGGGGCGGGGCAGTGCCGACCGGGGCCATGGGGCAGGGATAGTCCAGCTGGGAGGCCGGCACTTTTGAGCACGCCGTCGACACTTTCACACACCGACCTCTTTACGGGCGGGGGCGAGATGGGCGCCCTCATGCGTTCGACCGACTGGTCGAAAACCAGGCTCGGCCCAGTCGAGCACTGGCCCAAGAGCCTGCGAACCATGCTGGGCGTCGTGCTGGGCAGCCGGTTCCCCATGCTGCTCTGGTGGGGCCCCGAACTTCTGCACCTCTATAACGACGCCTACCGGCCGATCCTGAGAGACAAACACCCCGCGTCGCTGGCCGCCCCGGCCGCCGAGGTGTGGGCCGAAGTGTGGGACGTCGCCGGCCCCATGGCCCGGAGCGTGCAGGAGGGCGGTCTCGCGACGTGGACCGAGGACCTTCAACTCTTCATCAACAGCGGAGGCATGGCCGAGGAAACGTACTTCACGTTCTCGTACAGCCCCGTGCCGGGCGACGACGGACGGGTCGGCGGCCTCCTCAACACGGTGCAGGAAACGACGGTCAAGGTTCAGAGCGAGCGCCAGATCCGGATGCTGCACGACCTGGCCGCGCGCGCCGCCGAAGCGAAATCCGTGGAGGAGGCCTACCTCGTCTCGGCGGAAGTCCTGTCCGCGAACGAGCTGGACCTTCCCTTCGTGCTCCTCTACGCCCTGAACGAGAAGGGGGGCGAGCCGCGGCTCGTCGCCTCGGGGGGCTGGAAGGACCCGCCGGTCGACGCCCCCTGGCCGTTCGCTGACCACGAAGTCGTCGTCGACGACCTGGCGGCCCGCTTCGGGCCGGTTCCGGCAGGCCGGTGGAACGCGCGGCCCGAGCGGGCGATCGTCGTGCCGCTGGCCCGCGCGCGCGCCTTCGTGGTGGTCGGCGTCAGCCCGCGCCGCGCGCTCGACGAGCGGTACCGACGGTTCTTTCGGGCCGTCGCGGACCAGGTCTCGAACGTGGTCGTCAACGCCTGCGCTTACGAGGCGGAAAAGAAGCGGGCCGAGGCGCTGGCGGAGATCGACCGCGCCAAGACGACCTTCTTCAGCAACGTCTCCCACGAGTTTCGCACGCCGCTGACCTTGATCCTCGGTCCCGTCGAAGACGCGCTCACCCGTTCGGCAAAGTCGCTCCAAGGGGACGACCTCGAAGCCGTCCACCGCAGCGCGCTCCGGCTCCTGCGGCTCGTGAACAGCCTCCTGGATTTCGCGCGCTTCGAAGCGGGCCGCCTTCAAATTGCCTTCGCGCCGACGGACCTCGCCGCGCTGACGGCCGTCCTGGCCGGCTCCTTCCGCTCCCTCGTGGAAGGGGCCGGCCTCAAGCTCGTCGTCGACTGCCCGCCGCTTCCCGAGCCGGTCTACGTCGACCCTTCGCAGTGGGAAAAGATCGTCCTCAACCTCGTGTCCAACGCGTTCAAGTTCACCCTGCGGGGCGAGATCGCCGTTTCCCTCCGCGGGTCCGGAGACCGCGTCGACCTGACCGTCCGCGACACCGGCTGCGGGATCCCCGCTCACGAGCTGCCCCGCATGTTCGAGCGGTTCCACCGGGTGGAAGGCGCGCGGGGTCGAAGCTTCGAAGGGACCGGCATCGGACTTTCCCTGGTCCGGGAGCTCGTCAAGCTCCACGGGGGGACGGTGCGGGTCTCGAGCGTCGAGGGCCAGGGGAGCACGTTCGAAGTGTCCCTCCCCACGGGGCGCGCGCACCTGCCGCCGGACCGCGTCGTCTCCGACCCGCCGCCGGCCCGCGCGGCCGGCCAGGCCGCCCCGTACCTGCTGGAGGCCTCCCAATGGGCCGGCTCCGAGCAGGTTCTTGCGCCGCCGCCGGCGGCGTCGGACGGGGCGCGCGTTCTCGTCGCGGACGACAACGCGGACATGCGGAACTACCTCGACCGGCTCCTGTCGACCCTCTGGCGCGTGGACGCGGTCGAAGACGGCGAGGCCGCCCTCGCGTCGGCGCGGGCGAGCCCGCCCGACCTGGTGCTGACCGACATCATGATGCCTCGAATGAACGGGTACGCCCTTCTCCGCGAACTGCGCGCCGACCCTCGGACGAGCCACGTCCCCGTGGTGCTCCTCTCCGCGCGTGCCGGGGAGGAAGCGGTCCTCGCAGGTCTCGAGACCGGGGCCGACGATTACCTGGTCAAACCCTTTTCCGCCCGCGAGCTGGTGGCGCGGGTCCGCACGCACCTCGACATGGGCCGCCTGAGGCACGCGTGGGCCCGGAAGCTGGAGGCCTCGAACAAGGACCTCGAGGCGTTCAGCTACTCCGTCTCCCACGACCTTCGCGCGCCCCTGCGCGCGATCGTCGGTTTCACGAAGATGCTCGAGGGCGCTCACTCCAAGGATCTCACCGGCGAGGGCCGCAGGCTCCTGGGCGTCGTCGCCAAGAGCGCTCAGAAGATGGGAGCCCTGATCGACGACCTTCTGGAGTTCTCCCGATCGGGGCGCGCCGCCCTCCGCCTCGGGCCGGTCGACCCGGCCGGCTTGGCGCGCGATGTCTTCGCGGAACTTCGCAAGACGTGCCCCGAGAGGAAGGTGGAGGCGACTTTCGGACCCCTCCCTCCGGCGGAGGCCGACCCCGCGCTTCTTCGCCAGGTGTTCGCGAACCTTATCTCCAACGCGGTCAAGTACACGCGTCCGCGCGACGTCGCCCGGGTCGAAGTCGGCGGGGCGTCCGCCGGAACGGAAAACATCTACTGGGTGAAAGACAACGGGGTCGGATTCGACCCGGAGTACGCCCACAAGCTCTTCGGCGTCTTCCAGCGGCTCCACTCGGAATCGGAATTCGAGGGCACGGGAGTCGGCCTGGCGATCGTCCACCGCATCGTCCAACGCCACGGTGGCCGGGTGTGGGCGGAGGGCAAGATGAACGAAGGGGCCGCGTTCTATTTCACCCTCCCCAAGGCCTGAGGCCTGTGAATTATGTCCCGCGCGGTTTGCGGGCGGCGGGGGGGTGTGGTATTCTTCGCGCATGCAGGAGGTACGGTTCCTTTCGACGCGAGTCTTCGTCTGGCCGGGTATCCACGCCGAAGTCGGGGAGAACGTCCGCGTCCTGGCCCCGGCCGCCCGCCAGGCCTTTATCGTGACCGACCGGAAGTGCATCCCGATCGCCAAGCGGGTCGCGCTCAGCCTGCTCCAGGCAAATTTCGAGGTCGCCGGGTACGCGATGTATTCGGGGGAGAGCCGGAAAACGGTCGGCACGGTGCTGGGCGTCTACAACAAGATGGCCCGGATGCGGATGGAGCGGTCGTGCGCCTTCGTGACCGTGGGCGGGGGCGTGGTGACGGAGCTGGGGACCTTCGTGGCCTCCACGTTTCGCGACGGCCTGCGGCTGTTCCACGTCCCCACGTCGCTCGTCGCCCAGGTCGACTCGGCGATCGGCGGGAAAAGCGGGATCAACCTCAGGGAAGAAAAGAACCTGATTTCCACGTTCTACCCGGCCACCGCCGTCTTCTCGGACCCGAGCCTGCTGGAGACGCTCCCGCGCAAAGAGTTCCTGTCCGGCCTGGTGGAGGTGGTGAAGTACGGGATGGTCCGCGAAGCCGATCTGCTCGCCTCCTTGGAAGAAAACATCGAAGGCCTGGAGTCGAGAAAGCCCCTGCTGCTGGAGGATATCGTCTCCCGCTGCGCTTCGATCAAGGCGGCCGTGGAGAAGTCCGAGCAGGAGGGGGTCGAGGCGGTCCTCGACTACGGCCGGACCGTGGGGCACGCGATCGAGGCGGCGGGATTCTTCCGGAAGGTCCGCACGGGCGACGCGATGGCGGTCGGGATGGAGGCGGAGGCGCTGATGGCGGAGCGGATGGGAGTCGCCCCGCCGGGCGTTCCGAAAGCGCAGAACCGGATCCTCCGTCTCCTGGACCTTCCCACCCGCCTGAGGGGCCTGACGGCCGATAAGCTCCTGGAGGCGATGGGACTGAACAAGAACGCGCCCGGCTCGCGCGTCCGGATGGCGCTTCCGCAGGGGGTCGGCGACGCCTGCCAGGGCGTCGAGGTCCCCGTGGACGTCGTCGAAGAGGGCCTTCGCGCGGTCCTCCTTCCCGGCAACCGTCTCCGCGCGGTCCGCCCCATGTCGCCAGCATAGGCCTAAGGCCTCGGATTCCGCGTGAGTTTTTCCGCCCGCCGGGAGATACCCGGGTAGGGTGAAGGTCGCTGTCATGACCTTATCGCACGACGGTTTCGTCCGGTTGCTGGTAGGCGCGCAGGGCGCCTTGCGCGGGTACATCCTGGCACACCTTCAGGATGTGAGCCGCGCCGAGGATGTGCTTCAGGACGTCTCCGTCACCCTTTGGAAGAAACTGGAAACGTACCAGCCCGAACGGTCTTTCCTGACCTGGGCGTTGGGCGTGGCGCGCAACGAAATCCTCCACGCCCGGCGCGAGACCGCGCGATGCCGGATGGTCTTCGACCCCGAGCTCCTCGAAAAGGTCGCCGACCGGTACGAGGCGATGGAGCCCGAACTTCAGAAACGGCGCGCCGCGCTTCGTCAGTGCATCGAAAAGATGCCGGACGTCTACCGCGACGTCGTCCACCACCGCTACGTGAAAGGGCAATCCGCGGGCGAAGTCGCCCGCCGGTTGGGTCGGAGCGTGGGCGCGGTCCACATGCTCCTCATGCGGCTGCGCCAGGCGCTGACCGAGTGCGCGAATCGCCTCCTCATGGGCGCGGCGCCGGAGGCCGGGCCGTGAATCCGGAACGTGCCGAGCTCGACCGGCTCATCCAGGCGTACCTGGACGAGGCGCTCACCGACGAGGAGGCGCGGCGCCTTCAGGAGCTCTTCAAGGCCGACCCGAGCCGCCTGGACGAATTCGTCCGCGCCCTCGACCTGCACGGGACCCTGGCGGGCCTGCGGAGCTCCGAGGCGGATCCGGTACAGGCCCCGCCCCGTCGTCCGCCTTCCCGGCGCGCGACCGTGCGCCGGTTCGGCTCGCCCGAACGATCTCCTTGGGCCTTCGGCGTGGCGGCCGCGGGAGCGTTCCTGGGCGTGGTTGTCCTCCTGAGCGTCCTGGGGGGGGACCGGCGGTCCCAGGACAGGGCGAGGGCGCGGGCCGAACAGGAGGCGACCGCTCGCCGGCGGGTGCTCATCGCGGAACGTGAGCGGGCGGAGGAGGAACGCCTGCGGGCGGAAGCGCGCCTCCGGGAAATCGGACGGAAGCGCGACGCGCTGACGCCCCTTCCGGTCCCCGACCCGGTCGCGCGGGAAAAGCGGGATCGCGATCTGGCGGATCTCGATTCCGAGAAGGAGCGCGTCGAGCGCGAGATGCGCGAAGCGATCGACAGGGCCAGGAAGGTCCAGGCCGAGCTGGCACGGATTCCCGAACAGCCCAAAGTTGCGGACCCCGTCGCGCCACCCTCCAAGCCGTCGACGCAGGCCGGCGTGGCTGCCCTGGAGATCGCGGAAGGAGAGGTCTTTCTGGTCCTGGGGACGGAGAAGAAGCCCGCCGCGTCCGGGCAGGAGTTGACTCCCGGCCAGGGACTTGAAGTCGTCGGCCGAGCGGTCCTCAGGTTCGGCGACACGACGAAGGTCGAGCTGGGACCCGGCACGGTGGTCCGAGACCTGGCCGCCGAAGGGGGGAAGCGCTTTTTCGTGGACCGGGGTTCGGTCGACGCGGTCGTGACGAAGCAGCCGCCGGGTCAGCCGATGGCGGTGGTCACGCCGCACGGTGAGGCAACGGTTCTGGGGACGACGCTCCGGATCACCGTGGACCCGGACCCCAAGAAGGGGACTCGGCTGGAAGTGAGCGAGGGAAAGGTACAGCTGAGGCGACGGTCGGACGGGAAAACGGCGGACGTCACATCCGGCCACTTCGCCGTGGCGGCGACAGGTGTGGAGCTTTCCTCAAAGCCGATCCCCATCGACGAGATCGTTCTTCTGCCCCTGGACGGAAAACTCCTGGGCGGCGAGTGGCGGCGCGTCCAGGACGATAGAACCTCATCCGGAACGGCGCTCGAGGCGCCTCGGCTCCAATCGACCCAGGAGCGCCGCGGCCCCCTCGGAAGCACGCCCTTGAGCTACGCCGAGTTCGCCTTCCGGGCGGACGCGGGCAAGGATTACCACGTCTGGATTCGCGGGATGTGCACGGCCGCCCAGAATCAAACCGAGCACGACATGGTTCTGCTTGTCGCTCCCGGCGGGCGATTCAGCCGGTCCTATTTTCAGATCGGGCCCACCGGGGACCAGGAGCATGCCTTCAACGGTTACGGCACTCGCCCGGACTACTGGTGGGTGGGAGGCAACGCGGACCTGAACGCCGCCGGCCTCCAACAGGATACCGTCGCGGTATCGATCCGGTTCGTCCGCGCCGGCGAGCAGAAGCTGAGACTCTACCCGTGGGAGACGCCGATGCGGATCGACGCGGTCTGGCTCTCCACGTCACAGAAGACGCGTCCCGAGGCCGCCCAGCGGGCCCCTCGGAAATAATCCCCCGGCTTCGGGGCGAGCAAAAGGAGGCGAAACATGACCCGCTCAAAGTCTGCACGCACCCTGGCGGCGATCGTGATGCTCGTCGCCGTGATGGCCTGCGCGGCATCGGGGCGCACCGCCCCTCAGGCGGCTGGAGGACCGCTCCGCGTGCACCCCGCCAATCCCCGTTATTTCACCGACGGCACCGGTAAGGCCATCTACCTGACCGGCTCACACACGTGGGGGAACCTCGCGGACTTCGCGACGTGGCCTCCCTTTGACTACACGGGGTACCTGGATTTCCTCCAGCGTTACAATCACAACTTCATCCGGCTTTGGAGCGGCTACACCATTGGCAGGGGGCCCGTCCCCTATGTGCGTTCGGGTCCCGGAACGGCGACGGACGGGCAGCCGAGGGTGGACCTGGACCGGTTCGAGCCGGCCTTCTTCGATCGTCTGCGTTCCCGCGTCATCGCGGCGCGCGACCGGGGGATCTACGTTTGCATCATGCTCTTTGCGACGGACGGGGCCAAGAGGGAGGACTGGGAAATCCAGTTCTTCCATCCTTCGAACAACATTCAGGGGATCGACGCCGATACGAATGGCGACGGCAGCGGCGCCGAAGTGTATGACGGCTCCATCGCCCGGATCACGGCGTACCAGGAAGCCTTCGCGCGGAAGGTCATCGACACGGTGAACGATCTGGACAACGTGCTCTACGAGATCGGCAACGAAGGCGACCTGACGAGCATTCCCTGGCAGCACCGTTTCGTCAACTTCATCCGGAACTACCAGGGCGGGAGGCCCAAGCAGCACCCGGTGGGAATGACCGCGGTCTTCAACATCCTGGACGGATCCTGGGCTCCGGACAACAGCGCCCTCTTCAACAGTGCCGCCGACTGGATATCCCCGGCCATGGACCCGTATAAGGACAACCCCCCGGCGGCGAACGGGAGCAAGGTGATCATCGCGGACGTCGACCACATTTGGCCGACCGCGCCCCAGAGGGGCTGGGTCTGGGAGTGCTTCCTTCGCGGGATCCATCCGATCCTGATGGACTGGTACAGCTACGGGAACCCGACCTGGGTGTCCGTCGACGAGCAGGAGGCCTTCCGGAAGTACATGGGCTACACCTTGACGTATGCGAACAAGATGAACCTGGCGGCCATGACCCCTCGGAACGGACTCTCGTCGACGGGCTATTGCCTGGCCAACCCGGGTTCAGAGTACCTCGTGTATCAGCCGGGCGGCGGCGCCTTTTCGGTCGACTTGACGGCGGGGTCCTACTCGGTGGAATGGTTCGACCCCGAGACGAACTCGACGACCCCGGCAGGGTCCGTGTCGGGAGGAGGAACGACGGGCTTCACGCCGCCCTTCGGAGGTGAAGCTCTTCTGTATCTCAAATCGGGAGGTGGACCCGGGGGAGATACGACTCCTCCCTCCGTTCAAATCACCACCCCGGCGAACGGGGCGACCGTCTCCGGCACAGTGTTCTTCAGTGCAGGCGCCACCGATGACGTCGGCGTCAGCCGGGTCGAGCTTTTCATCGACGGGACGTGGGTGGATACCGACTCCGGCCCGTACGAGCATTACTGGGATACGACCTTGGTCTCCGACGGGTCCCACACCCTGACCGCCACGGCATTCGACGCCGCGGGGAACAGCGCCAGCGCATCGATGACGGTAAGCGTCGCCAACGGCGGGGGCACCGGATCTCGGGAGTACCTCTGGCTGGAAGCGGAATTCCCTCAGGCCCTGGACGCGCCCATGCAGGTCGGCGTGGACGCGGGCGCCTCGGGCGGGCAGTACGTCCACGCCCCCGTGGGCTCAGGCATCTACCTTGCGGGACCGGGCCCCGGGACGGCGACCTACACGTTCACGATCACTCAGCCCGGCGAGTACGTCGTCTGGGGTCGATACCAGGCGCCCGCAGGGAATTCGTTCTTCGTACAGATGGACGACGGGTCCGACAACCTGTGGGACGTGACGGTCGTGAGGTCGTGGGAGTGGGACGTCGTGAGCCATCGGAACGGCGCCGATCCCGTGCGGTTCAGCCTCGGGGCCGGCACTCACACGATCCGGTTCAAGCAGCGTGAGGAGGACACGCGCCTCGACAAGATCCTGATCACGGACGACCTGGTCTACGTCCCGAGCGGGGACGGCGGGGCGGCCGGAAGGGCATACGGATCGCTCCAAACGGCCCTAGGCGGCGACCGCTCCGGCGGCTGCGGCGCCACGGGGATGGAGGCGGCATTTATCCTGGCCGTTTGCGGGATCGCCGCACGTTCGCGGCGCCGAACCCGTCTTCCTACAGCCGCTTGAGGTGCCGGCGGCGTGAAGCACGGCGACGGCCACGCGGTCAAGGCCATGGTCGACGCGAACTCGAAGAAGGTGTACAAGTTTTTTGGCCCTTGTCGCCGAGGTCGTCGCAAGATCGTTCACATCGAGAACTTCTCCGGGTAGCGAGAGGGGCTTCTCCTTCGGCCTTGGAACCGATTCTTAACGTGCCACTGGACGAGATCGGCGACCCCTGTCTTGATTGCGATTTCCGGGTTTGTCAAACTGAGTGATCTTCACTTCGAAATCTGGGAATCGAGCCCTGATTTCGAGGTCGCCTCCCAACGCTCGTACAACCTTGCCCAGCGTGCTGACGCGCATGTCCGACCGCCGCTCCATTTTTGAAACGCTTGCCTGGCGAAGATTCAGCGCATCTGCCAGATCCTCCTGTGAAATGTGGAGTTTGCCGCGAAGCTTGGCCAATGCGATCTCGAGAGGAGGCTTCGTCCGAAGGTTCTTGGTAAGAAGCTCGACAACTCGCTTGGCCGCCTGCGCGGCATCTCGATAGACTTCGTCGGGGCCTTCGCCCAACCCTTCTGTCGGCGTGGACGAAATGCCGAACCCTTTGCCGGCCCTCCACTCGACGACGACTGATTTTTGCTCAAGCTGGACATCGAGCCAGCCACTTCCGCCGAGTTTGTCCGGAACATCCACCTCGAATTCGGCCATGGGAAGCCTTCTCGCAATGGCATGCTGGAGTCGCTCAAAAGGTTTCATCACTTCCACACTCCCTTCCCGTCCAATCCGGGCTTTGAAAAAAGAACGGCCCCCGAGCGGACCTGCCGGACCTCAATCGATCCGTTCTCCGCAATGAAAATATTGTGCCCCTTGGTTCGCAGGCGCACTACGTGAGGGTAGTCAGGTACGGCGCGAATACTGTCCTTCTGCGGAGGGTACATTCGACCGTCTGATTGCCAGTTGGCCGGATTATGAGGAATGGAGGTCATCTCGTCCTCCACCTCGTTCAGAGTCGTGCTCAATGTGACGAAGGCTTCCTCGAAGGATGACGCGGGAGGCAATGCCTGGAGCCTCCGAAAGAACTCCAGAAGTCTTTCACCCCTCTCGCTATCCATTCCTTCAATGGAATATAGCCTAAAGGGAATACAAAATCAATCCCATTTCTCGGTGAGCGGGCGGCTTAACGCAGGGCAGTACGTCCATAAGGGCGCCCGGGACGGGGCGTGCGAAATCGAAGTCGAACTCCGCGTGCGCAGGATGGCCGCCTGGCCCGGGCGCCCGGCTTTCCCTGGAGACTCACGCGACCTCGACCAGAATCTTGATCATCCCCGCTTCGGGCTTGACGTACTCGGGAAACCGCGTGATGTACTCCGACATCGGCGTGCGGTGCGTCACCCAGGGGCGCGTGTTCACGCGGCCCTCCTCGAGCAGCCGCAGGACCGCCGCGAAATCGCGCGGGAGAGAGTTTCGCGTCGCCAGGATCGTGGCCTCGCGCCGGTGAAGGAGAGGGTCGGGAAAGGAGACGTTTTCGCTCGTCACCCCCACCAGGACCAGGCGGCCGCCGTGGCCCACGAAGTGGATCGCCTGGCTCATCGACCCGGCGTGGCCGGTCGCGTCGAAGACGAGCGGGAAGGCCCCGTCCAGCTCCTGCTTCTCGGACCCGTCGGCGAGCACCGCCGCGTCCACTCCCATGGCCTCCTTCGCAAATTCCAGTCGCCGCGGGTTCATGTCCACGACCGTCGTCTTCGCGCCCCGGATCTTCGCGAACTCAAGCACCCCGAGCCCGATCGGCCCGGCGCCGACGACGAGGATCTCCTCGTCCGCCCCGGCGTCCCCGCGCTCGACCGCGTGGTAGCCGATCCCCAGGGTCTCGACCAGCGCCAGGTCGTCCGGCGAGAGGGTTCCCGAAGGGTGGAGCTTCCGCCCGGGGACGACGAACCGCTCGCGCAGCCCGCCGTCCGTGTGAACGCCCAGCACCTCCAGCTTTTCACAACAGTTGCCCCGGCCCCGCCGACAGGCCCCGCACGACCGGCAGTCGAGGTACGGCTCGAC
>Ga0187892_10008477_pt1 | contig 14057 bp, 11 predicted proteins | sample MA1701073metaG_FD_139345 | JGI IMG/M metagenome (GOLD analysis project Ga0187892, IMG submission 139345) | Bio-ooze microbial communities from a basaltic lava cave in the Kipuka Kanohina Cave System on the Island of Hawaii, USA - MA170107-3 metaG ...
TCAGGCCTGCGGGGGCTTCAGGTCGTAGAGCTCGAGCTTCCGGTAGAGCGTCTTCCGGTCGAGCCCCAGCAGCCTCGCCGCGGCGGCCTTGTTCCCGCCCACGGCCTGGAGCGCGCGCGCGATCTCGTCGCGCTCCACCTCGGAGAGCGAGCGCACCGCGCCGGGCGAGGGCGGGCCGCCGGGCGCGGGCGCGCGCAGCACGTCGGGCAGGTGCTCCGGACCGATCACGTCCCCCTCGCAGAAGACCACGGCCCGTTCGATGGCGTTCTCCAGCTCGCGCACGTTGCCCGGCCAGGGATGGGCGCGGAGCAGCTCGGCAGCCTCGCGGTTGATCGTCAGGTTCGCCCGGCCGAGCCGGGCACCGAGCTTCGCCAGCAGGTGCGCGACGAGCGGGGTCAGGTCCTCGGGTCGCTCGCGCAGCGGGGGGATCGCGAGCGGCAGCACGTTCAGCCGGTAGTAGAGGTCCTGGCGGAATCGTCCGTCCGCACACATCGCCTCCAGGTCGCGGTGCGTGGCCGCCACCACGCGCACGTCCACCTCCACGCTCTCCTGGGCGCCGAGCGGCTGGATGCGCGAGTCCTGGAGCGTGCGCAGGAGCTTGGCCTGGAGCGGGGGCGGCATGTCGCCGACCTCGTCCAGGAACAGCGTGCCGCCGTGGGAGGCCTGGAAGAGCCCCGGCCGGTCCTCGCGCGCATCGGTGAACGCGCCGCGGCGGTGCCCGAACAACAGGCTCTCGAGCAGCTGCTCCGGGATCGCCGAGCAGTTGACGGGCACGAACGGTTCGTCGCGGCGCGGGCCCATTGCGTGCAGCGCGCGCGCGACCAGCTCCTTGCCGCTGCCGCTCTCGCCGCGGATCAGCACCGGGCTGTCCACCTCCGCCGCGCGCGCGACCAGCGCCAGCAGCCGCTTCATGGCCGGGCTCTCGGCCACGATGCCGCCGGCGCCGGCAGGCGGCTCGCCGCGCCCCTGGACCGCCTCGCGCAGCCGGCGCTCGTCGAGCGCCGCGCGCAGCGTTCCCACCAGGACCTCCATGCGGAACGGCTTGGTGATGTAGTGGTAGGCGCCGGAGCGCATCGCCTCCACGGCCGACTCCACGCCGCCGAACGCGGTCATGATGACCACCGGGATGCTCGTGTCCATGGCCCGGATCCGCGACAGCAGCTCGTTGCCCTTCATGCCGGGCATGAGGAGGTCGGTGACCACGGCATCCACCGGCGAGCGCGCGAGCAGCGCGAGCGCCTCGCCGGCGCCGGCGGCGCCGAGCACCGAGTAGCCGCGGGCGCGGAGCTCGTCCTCGAGCAGGCGCCGCATCTCCACGTCGTCCTCCACCACCAGGATCCGTCCGTCGCTCATGTCCCAGGCTCCCGCGCGGAGGCGTGCGCCGGGACCGCCGGCAGGTACACGCGGAACGCCGTGCCCTCGCCCGGCCGGGACCGCACCTCGAACCATCCGCCGTGCTCCTCGATGATGCCATAGGCGACCGAGAGCCCGAGACCCGTGCCTCGTCCCGCGTCCTTGGTCGTGTAGAACGGATCGAAGACGTGCTTGAGGACCTCGGGCGCGATGCCCTCGCCCTCGTCCGTGAACGTGACCGTGACGCAGTCGCGCGGCGCCTCCGCGCGCTCGGGCTGCGCGGCCCGCGCCGCACCCGCCGCGACCACGAGCCGCCCGCCGCGCGGCATGGCGTCGAGCGCGTTCGTGGCGAGGTTCAGGAACACGTGCTGGAGGTGGTCGGGGTCCGCGAGTGTCGTGGGCAGGTGTTCGTCGAACGTACTCTCGAGGCGCACGCCCTGGCTCTCGAGCCGGGGCGCGAGCAGGTCCAGCACGGCCCGGATCGGCACCCGCACGTCGGTCTCGATCTGGCGGCGCGGCCCCATGCGGCCGAACACGAGCATGTCGCGCACGATGTGTGAGATGCGGTCGCTCTGGGAGAGGATGATCCCCAGGTGCCGCGCCGCCGCATCGCCGGCAGGGCCGGAGCGTTGCAGCGACTCGGCACGGCCGATGATGACGTTGAGGGGCGTGCCGATCTCGTGGGCCAGACCCGCCGCCAGGCGACCGAGGCCCGCCAGGCGCTCGGCGTTCCGCAGCTCGACCTCGACCTGCCGGCGCTGCTCCTGCTCCTGGCCGAGACGCTCGCGCGTGGTCTCGAGCCGCTCGAACATGCTGTTGAACTCGCGCGAGAGCCAGGCCAGCTCGTCGGCGCCCGTCACCGGCACGCGCGGCGGGGCGTCGCGCGCGCCGACCTCGCGCAGGCTCCGCACCAGCCGGGCGATGGGGCGCGTGATGGTCCCGCGCGTGACCACGAGCACGATGAGCACGGTGGCGGCCACCATGGCCAGGGTGAGCTCGAGGATGAACCGGCGCGTGGCGCGTTCGTCCTCGGCGATGTAGGACTCGAGCTGCAGCACCTGCACCGCGCCCGTGAGCTGCCCGCGGCGGTTGTAGAGGGGCACCAGGAAGCCGACCGCCGGCTGGTCGCCGATCACCCGGTGCATCGCCACCATGCGCCGCTCCGCGAGCGCGCGCCGAAGCTCGTTCCAGTGCTCGAAGGGGTAGGGGTCGAGCGTGCGCGGCTGATAGGTCAGCCGGCCGTCCGCGTCGAAAAGCCGCACGCCCAGCACGCGCTCGTAGCCGGTGATGCGGTCCGCGAGCTGCCGGAGGTCGGTGATCTGCCGGTCGCGCAGGTAATCCTCGCTCGCGATCTGGACGACGCGCGCGATGGCGCGGCCTTCGCGGGCCAGCTCCTCGCGGAGGAGTTCCCGGCTGCGGTCGAGGTAGGCGAACCCCAGGAACACCGTGAGCCCGACCATGGGCAGGACGAGCGCGAGCGTGAGCTTCCAGCCGATACGCAACGGGACCTCCAGCCGTGGCCCGCCCGGCGGGCGCGCGGCGTGCGGGCGGCCGGACGTCCGGCTCCCGCGCCGATCCATCCGGCTGGCACGTTCCGTGCCCGAGCCGGGTGCGGCGGGGGGCGGGTCGGGTCGGCGGGCGTGCGCAGTTGACGTGGGAAGCAGCCTGCGTGAAGCTGACCGCCCGGTCAACTTCCACCGACGGAGACCGGGGCCCCTCCCACACGCCAGGCTCCGCCGTCCACCGGCCGCCGTCGCGGGACGGCGGGGCGGCCGGGCGCACGGCCGCGGGGCCGCGCGACGACCGACGACAGGGACCTGGAGGAGGCGGCCATGAAGGCGATGCGCGAACCGGTCCCCGGCGGCATGGTGGAGCGCGCGCGCCCCGCGCGGCGGGCCGGCTCCGCCTTCGAGCTGCGCGCGATCCTCCCGGCCCTCGGGCTCCTGCTCGCCGCGGGCACGGCGCAGGCCGCCTCCGGCGAGCACGGGGCCGCCGTCGCGCCCGTCCTCGCCGCGCTCGTGCTGATCCTGGTCGGGGCCAAGCTCGGCGGCGCGCTCGTCGCCCGCATGGGGCAGCCCAGCGTGCTCGGCGAACTGCTCGTGGGCATCCTGCTCGGCAACCTGGGCCTCGTCGGCTACCACGGGCTGGATGCCATCCGCGACCTCGCGGCCATCGACCTGCTCGCGCAGATCGGGGTGCTGCTGCTGCTCTTCGGCGCCGGCCTCGAGTCGAACCTCGCACAGATGGCCGCGGTCGGCCGCTCGGCAGCCCTGGTGGCGGTGATCGGCGTGGCGGTGCCCATTGGACTCGGCTACCTGTGCTCGGCCTGGTTCCTGCCGCAGCATCCTCCGTTGAGCCACCTGTTCGTCGGCGCCGTGCTGTGCGCGACGAGCGTCGGCATCACGGTGCGCGTGTTGGGCGAGCTCGGCCGCACCGCGAGTCCGGAGGGCCAGATCATCATCGGCGCCGCGGTCGTGGACGACGTGCTCGGGCTCATCGTGCTCGCGGTCGTGGCGGGGCTCATCGGCGCCGTGGACGCGGGGGAGTCGTTCCGGACCTCGACCGTGCTGTGGATCGTGCTGAAGGCCCTGGCGTTCCTCGCCGGCGCGATCGTGATCGGGCGCTGGCTCTCGGAGCAGATCTTCGGTCTCGCGACGCGCCTGAAGGGCGAGGGGCTGCTGCTCACCGGCGCACTGGGGTTCTGCTTCGGACTCTCGTACCTCTCGACGCTCGCGGGCCTCGCCCCGATCGTCGGCGCGTTCGCCGCCGGCCTCATCCTCGACGAGGTGCACTACGGCGGGCTTCGCGACCGGGACCACGCGCAACGGACCGTGCCCCAGCTCCTCGAGCCCATCTCCACGTTTCTGGTGCCGGTGTTCTTCGTGCTCATGGGGATGCGCGTGGACCTCTCGGCCTTCGGCAACCTCGGCATCCTGGCGTTCGCCGGCGCGCTCTCGGTGGCCGCCGCGATCTCGAAGCAGGCGTGCGCGCTGGGCGTGCTCGAGCCCGGCCTGGACCGCATCACCGTCGGGCTCGGGATGATCCCGCGCGGCGAGGTGGGCCTCATCTTCGCCGGGATCGGCGCGACGCTCACGATCGGCGGCCAGCGGGTCATCGACGACGCCATGTTCTCGGCCGTCGTGATGATGGTCGCGCTCACGACGCTCGTCACGCCACCGCTGCTCGCCTGGCGCCTGCGCCGGCTGTCTCCGCGCTGACTCGGACGCGCGCGGGCGCGCGGGTGAGGTCTCAGGCCTCGAGCCGCACGACCAGGGTCGAGCAGGGCGCGCGCCGCAGGACGCCTTCTGCGACGCTCCCGAGCGCGAGCCGCGCGAGCCCCGTGCGCCCGCGCGTGCCGATCACCACCAGCTCGGCCTCGACCGCCTCGGCCACGGCGAGGATCGCGTCCACGGCCGGGCCCTCGCGCAGCTCCAGGCGCACTTCCGGCCCGAGCCGACCGGCCAGCTCGTCGAGGCGCGCACGCGCCTCGCCGCGCCGGGTCTCCGTCACGCGCTGGATCAGGGACTGCGAGACGATCTCCGGAAGCTCCAGGCGGGACGTATGCAGGTCCACCGCGTGCACGACCACGAGCGGCAGGCCGCGGCGCTCGGCCTCCTCGCGTCCCCAGTGGATCGCGGGCAGCGCCGGGTCGGAGAAGTCGGTGGCCGCGAGCACGGCGCGGCCCCGCCGCTCGGCCACCGTGAGCACAGGGCAGCTCGCGTGGCGCGCGACGCGCTCGGGGATGCTCCGGCTCCCGCCCTCCGGTTCGCGCCCGAGGACGATCACCCCGGCGGCGATCTCGGCGGCGACCTCGAGCACGACCGCGTGCGGGGAGCCGGCCTCGAGCCGCAGCTCGGGACGGGCCGACCCGGGCTCGAGCACGCGCGTGATCTGCTCCTCCAGCGCGCGCGCCGCGAGCTCGCGCACGCGGTCGGTCTCCGCGCGATCCAGCTCGCGAAGGTGGGGAAAGAGCGGGCGGAAGCCGAACAGCTCGGGCAGCGCGTGGCAGGCGACGAGCGGCACGCGCGCGCTCAGTGCCAGCGCCGCGGCGTCGCGGATCGCCTGGTCCGAGCGACGCCCCAGATCGGAAGCCACGAGCACCCTGCCGTCCAGCCGGGTCATGCGTCCCCTCCTCACCTCACCACTGCGCGCGCTCGGGCTCGTCACCGTGCGGTCGCCTCGCGCGGCGCGGACGCGCGCGACGACCGGGACGCTACGGTGAGCGTCTCGGGCCGGTCAAACACGCGCGAGCCGCGCCGCGCCCCCGTTTGCGACCGCCGCGCGGGAGGTCGCAGCCGGCGCGCACCGCGAGTCCCTTGACGCCGCGGCGCGCGGACGCTAACTTGACCGGCAGGTCATTTTTCGTGGCGGGAGGGCCAGCGCGTGGCGTCGAGGTCGTCCAGGTCCGCGCGGCCACGTGGCCGGCGCGAGCATCGCAAGCGGGTCACGCGGCGCGAGCTCCTCGCCGCCGGCCGGCGACTGTTCGGCGAGTCCGGGCTCTACGAGTCGCGGATCGAGGACCTTTCGCGGCTCGCGGGGGTCGCCAAGGGCACGCTCTACGGCTACTTCGCGAACAAGCTCGACCTGATCGAGGCCGTCGTCACCGACGGGTTCAGCGAGCTCCTGGGCCACGTGCACCGCCACGCCCAGAGATCGCGCAGCCACGTCGAGGTCGTGACCCGGGTCGTCGAGGCCCACCTCCGGTTCTTCGAGGAGAATCCGGACCTGATGCGGGTCTTCCACCAGGTCCGGGGGCTCATCAAGTTCGATCGCCCGGAGGGCCGCCCGCTGCGGCGCGTGCTCGCGAACTATCTCGCCGGCCTGGCGCACGTGCTGGCGCTGCACCCGCGACGGGCGCGGGGCCAGGCCTCGCATCGTGATCTGGCCACGCTCCTGTTCGGGGCCGTGTCGGGGATCTCGTCCACGCGCGCCTCGGTCGCCGCTGCGGTGCCGCGGAGCCTCCTTTCGCGCGCCACCGTGCGGGCGCTGGTGGCGCTCGCGCTGGCCTACGAGGGGCGGCCCGCGCCGGGAACGCGCGGATCGCTGGCCGCCGCGCGCGCCAGCCGGCGCGTGCCGGGATTCACCGTGCGCCACCGGCCGAGGACGGTCCGATGAGCCGGGCGGCCGGGGCGCCGATCGGTCCGCGGGTGGAAGCGCGCCGCGGGGGAAGCAGGAGGGACCATGGAGCGTGAGATCCTCCTCCAGTGGGTGAGGGGCGCCGGGCTCGCGATCGCGATCTGGCTCTTCGGCTGGCTGTTCACGCGGCTCGCGCTCCCCTGGATCCTCCGGTTCACGCATCGCACGCGCACCGACCTCGACGAACTGTTGCTGGACTCCCTGCGCCCGCACGTGCCGGTCTGGTTCCTGCTGCTCGGCGTGATGGTGGCGCTGCGCACGGGCGATCCCGGCGCGCAGGCCACGGCCGTCGTGCACCGGATCCTGCTCGCCGCGTTCCTGTTCTCGCTCACCCTCGCGAGCTCGTCGCTCGTCTCGCGCTTCATCGAATCCCGCGTCAAGCGCTGGCCGGGAGCGCTCCCGTCCACGACGCTGTCCCAGAACGCGGTCCGCGCCGGCATCATCGTGGTCGGCCTGCTCGTGGTACTGGGCACGCTCGGCATCGCGATCACGCCGGTCCTCACCGCGCTCGGCGTCGGCTCGCTCGCCGTGGCGCTCGCGCTCCAGCCCACGCTCTCCAACGTCTTCGCCGGCTTCCACATCACGCTCGCGCGGCGGGTCCGCGTCGGCGACTTCGTCGAGCTCGAGACCGGGCAGAAGGGCTACGTGGAGGACATCGGCTGGCGCTCGACCCAGATCCGCGAACTGCCCGACAACCTGATCATCGTGCCGAACTCGAAGTTCGCCGAGGTCATCGTCACGAACTACACGCTGCCCGCGACCCAGCAGGCGGTCCTCGTGCAGGTGGGCGTGGCCTACGGCTCGGATTTGGAGCAGGTCGAGCGCGTCACCATCGAGACCGCGCGCGAGGTGCAGCGCACGGTGCAGGGCGCGGAGACGGGCTTCGAGCCGTTCATCCGCCTGCACACGTTTGGGTCCTCGTCCATCGACTTCACGGTGATCCTGCGCGTGCGGGAGTTCGTGGACCGCTACCTCGTGAAGCACGAGTTCATCAAGCGCCTCCAGCGCCGCTACGCCGAGGAGGGGATCGAGATCCCGTTCCCGCAGCGCGTGGTGCACCATACGGCGGCACCGGCGGGGGAGCGTTGAGCCCGCGCGCGCGCGGCCGGGTGCTGCCGGCGGGTGCTCGCCCTCGAACCCGGGAACGAGGCGGCGGCGCGCGGCCTGCGCTCGCTCGCCGGCAGCGCCGCGGTGGCCCCTCCGGCCGAGGCGCGTGGTCCCGAACGTGAACCTTGAGAGGAACCGACCATGGCGATCCTGACGCGAGAACGGCTCGAGGCGCTGCTCCAGCCCGGAGCCGGGCCGTGCATCTCACTCTACCTCCCGACCCACCGCCATCACCCGGGCACGGAGCAGGACCCGATCCGGTTCCGGCACGCGCTGCGCGAGGCCGAGCGGCTGCTCGCCGGACGCCACCCGGAGGAGGAGGTGCGCGCGCTCCTCGACCCGGTGGCCGCCCTTCCGACCACCGAGTTCTGGCGCCACCAGGGCGACGGCCTCGCGGTGTTCCGATCCCGCGACGTGCTGGAGGAGTTCCGGCTGCCGCTGCGCGTCCCCGAGCTCGTGGTCGTGGCCGGGAGCTTCCACGTCCGGCCGCTCATCCGCTGCCTCAACTCGAACGAGCGCTTCTTCCTGCTCGCGCTCTCGCAGGGCGGGGCCGCCGTCTACCATGCCTCGCTGGAGTCGCTCTCGCGCGTCCTGGTGCCGAACCTGCCGGAGAGCCTCGCCGCGTTCCGGGGCGGCGGGAAGTACACCCGGGCGCTGAGCGGTGTGCCGAGCGGCCGCGGCCGGGGCGGGCAGCGGTTGAATCCCGCGGGCGGGCCGGAGGATTCGAGCGACGCCGACCTGGTCGAGTACTTCCGCGCCATCGACCGCGCGCTCCAGCGTTCGCTCCGCCAGGACGACGCCCCGGTGATCCTGGCCGGCGTCGAGTACTACCTGCCCATCTACCGCCGGGTCACGCGCCTCAAGCGGCTCGCCGACACCAGCGTCTCCGGGAGCCCGGACGCCATGACGGAGTCCGAGCTGGGCGAGCGCGCGCGCGCGGCGGCGGAGCACGTGCTGCGGGGCAGCGAGGAGCGCGCGCTGGCGGCGTACCGGCGCGCGGCGGCGCGCGGACGCGCCCGCACGGACCTCGACGAGATCGTGCGCGACGCGCGCCGCGGCAGGATCCGCCGGCTGTTCCTCGCCGCCGGCGTGCGCGTGTGGGGCACCGTGGACCCCACGACCGGCCGGGTCCGGCGCACCGCGGAGCAGCAGGGCAGCCACGACGACGACGTCCTCGACGACGTCGCCGAGGCGGTGCTGCGCTCGGGCGGCGAGGTGCTGACGCTGCCGCGCGAGCGCATGCCGGATGGCGTGGAGGTGGCCGCCGAGTCGAGCTGAACCGCACGCGGAACGGAGGCGGGGCATGAGCATGGGACAGGGGCGGCGGCGCCGATGGTGCGGGCTCGCGTGCGGCGTGCTGCTCGCGCTGCTGCCGGCGTGCGCGCCACGCCCCTCCGGGCTCGAGCCGCCGCGGCTCGCGGTCATGCTCCCGCCCGGCGAGCGCCCGTTCTGGGAGCCGATCGCGCGCGCGTTCGAGCGCCGGCACCGCGGCCTCGTGGTGGACCTGGTCGAGGGCCCGCAGTCCACCGACCTGCGCGAGAACCTCTACGCCGCTTCGCTGCTCGCGCGGGATCCCACATTCGACCTGGTCTACATGGACGTCACCTGGACCGCGAAGTTCGCGGCCGCGGGCTGGCTGCTGCCGCTCGAGGACCGCTTCGCGGCGGAGGAGCTGGCGCGCTTCCTGCCCGAGGCGCGCGCGGCGGGCGAGTACGGCGGGCGGCTCTACCGCGTGCCCGTGCGCACCGACGTCGGCCTCCTCTATCACCGGCGCGACCTGCTGGAGCGCGCGGGGCTCGCCGCGCCGGCCACGTTCGCCGACCTGGAGCGGAACGCCCGCGCGCTCCAGTCGCCGCCGGAGACGTGGGGCTTCCTCTGGCAGGGGCGTCAGTACGAGGGGCTCGTCTGCGCGTTCTTCGAGGTGCTCCACGGTCACGGCGGCTTCTGGGTGGACCCGGCCACGCTCGTGGTCGGGCTCGACCGGCCGGAGGCCGAGGCCGCGCTCGGCTTCCTCGTCCGCTGCCTGCGCGCGCAGCCGATCAGCCCGCCCGGCACCACCACCTATCAGGAGGAGGAGAGCCGCCGGCTCTTCCAGGACGGCCGCGCCGTGTTCCTCCGCAACTGGCCGTATGTGTGGCGGCTCGCGCAGGCGGAGGACTCACCCGTGCGCGGCCGGCTCTCCGCCGGCCCCATGCCGCACGTGCTGGGCGCGCGCCCGGCGGCGACGCTCGGCGGCTGGGGCCTCGGCGTCTCGGCCTACGGCCGGCAGCCCGCGCTGGCCGTGGAGTTCATCCGCGCGGCGACCAGCCTCGAGAGCCAGCGCGCGCTGTGCGCGCCGACCGGCTACGCGCCGGCGCGGGAGGACGCCTACGCGGACCCCGCGCTCATGGCGGCCAACCCGTTCCTCGCCGAGCTGCGCCGGCTGCACGCGCACGCGGTGCCGCGACCGGCGCTCGCCCGCTACGCGCTCGCCTCGGACATCCTCCAGCGCCACCTGAGCGCGGCGCTCGCCGGCACGGACGCCCCCGGCCGGGCGCTCGGCCGGGCGGCTCGCGAGACGCGCGCCATGCTCGGCTCGGACGTCACCGCCGGGGCAGGGATGGATCGATGAGCGGCGCGGGCCTCACGCGCGAGCGGACGCTGCTGCTGTTTCCCGCGCTCCTGCTGCTCGCGCTCGTCGTCGCGGTCCCCATCCTGCGCGTGGTCCAGCTCGGCTTCCACCGTGTCGAGCTGGACGGCGGCATCGCGCTCCATTGGGCCGGGCTCGAGCCCTACGCGCGGCTCTGGCAGGACGGCCGCTGGTGGGGGGCGCTCCGCAACACCGCCGTCTTCACCGGCGCGTCGGTAGCGCTCGAGCTCGTGCTGGGCGTGGCGGTCGCGCTGCTCCTGCACGAGCGGTTCCGTGGCCGCGGGCTCGCGCGCGCGCTGGTCATGGTGCCGTGGGCGCTCCCGACCGCGATCATGGCGCTCGCCTGGGCCTGGATCTTCAACGACGCCTTCGGCGTCCTGAACGACCTGCTCGGCCGGCTCGGCCTCGTGCGCGGACCCGTGGCCTGGCTCGGCAGCCCCGGCACGGCGATGCTGGCGCTGGTGGTGGCCGACGTGTGGAAGACCACGCCGTTCGTGGCACTCATCGTGCTCGCCGGCCTGCAGGGGATCCCCGAGCCGGTCCTGGAGGCCGCGCGCGTGGACGGCCTCTCGGCCGCGCAGCGCTTCCGCCGCGTCTTGCTGCCGCTCCTCGGGCCGTCGCTGCTCGTGGCGGTCGCGTTCCGCGCCGTGCAGGCCTACGGCGCGTTCGACCTGCCGTACGTGATGACCGGCGGCGGACCCGGCGGCGCGACCGAGACCGTGTCGCTGTACGCCTACCGGAACTACTTCCGCTACCTGGACTTCGGCTACGGCTCGGCGGTCGCCGTGCAGGGCGCGCTGCTCGCGGCGCTGCTCGCGGCGGCGCTCATGGGCCTGGCCGGCCGGCGGGGGAGGGTGCGGGCATGAGCGGCGGTGCGAACGCCCGGCCGCGCGCGACCGGCGCGCTCCGCGCGCTGGCGCTGGCGGCGGTGCTCGCGTGGAGTGCCGCGCCGGCCGTGTGGCAGGCGCTCACCGCGCTCAAGCCCGACGCGCAGATCACGCGCACGCCCACGGTCTACCTGCCGAGCCCGCCCACCTGGCGCCACGTGCAGGCGCTCTGGGACCGCAAGCCCTTCGGCCGCTACCTGGCCAACAGCGCGGCCATCGCCGCTGCCGCCACGCTCCTGTGCGTGTCGCTCGCGGCGCTCGCCGCCACGGCGATCGCGCGGCTCCCGGGCCGCGGCCGCGAGGGGACGCTGCTCGCGCTGCTCGTCGTCTCGCTCTTCCCGCCCATCCTGCTCCTGTTCCCGCTCTACGAGGGCGTGCGGGCGCTCGGCTGGGTGAACCACCCGCTCGCGCTCGTGCTCCCGTTCGCGGCGCTCAACCTGCCGCTCGCCGTGTGGGTGCTCGAGGGCGCGCTGCGCGCGCTCCCGGCCGAGCTGGACGAGGCCGGCCGGCTGGACGGGCTCTCGGCGCTCGGCCGGCTCCGGCGCGTGCACCTGCCGCTCGCTCTGCCGGCGCTCGCCACCACCGCGATCCTCGTCTTCATCTTCTGCTGGAACGAGTTCATGCTGTCGCTCACGTTCATGACCCGCGACGCGGCCAAGACGGTCACCGCCGGGATCGCGAGCGTGAGCGGTGCCTCGCTCCACGAGATCCCCTGGGGCCAGCTCTCGGCGGCCATCGTGATCGCCACGCTGCCCCTCGTCGCGCTCGTGCTCCTGTTCGAGCGCCGGATCGTCTCGGGCCTGACCCGGGGCGCGCTGAAGGGATGAGCATGGTCGAGCTGCGCGGCGAGGAGATCACGAAGGACTTCGCGGACGGCGCCCGGGCGCTCGACCGGGTCTCGTTCGTGGCGCGGCCGGGGCGCGTGCTCACGCTGCTCGGGCCCTCGGGCTGCGGCAAGTCCACGCTGCTCCGGATCGTGGCCGGGCTCGAGCGCGCGACGTCGGGGCGGTTGCGGCTCGGCGACGAGCCGTTCGACGACGTCCCGGTGGGGCGGCGCGGCGTGGGCTTCGTGTTCCAGAACTACGCGCTCTACCCGCACCTCACGGTCGAGGGCAACCTCTCGCTCGCGCTCGAGGCCGGGCGCGTGCCGCGCGGGGAGATCCGCCGGCGCGTGGCCGAGACCGCCGAGTGGCTGGGGCTTGGTGGGCTGCTCGGCCGCCGCCCGGGCCAGCTCTCGGGCGGCCAGCAGCAGCGCGTGGCGCTCGGGCGCGCGCTCGTCCGGCGCCCGCGCCTCTACCTGCTCGACGAGCCGCTCTCGAACCTGGACGCGCTGCTGCGTGAAGGGATGCGGGCCGAGCTGAAGGCGCTGTTCGCGCGCGTGGGCGCCACGGTGATCTACGTGACGCACGACCAGACCGAGGCGATGAGCCTCTCGGACGACCTGATCGTGCTGCGCGCCGGTCGCGTGCTCCAGTGCGCCGGGCCGCTCGAGGTGCACCGCCGGCCGGCGGACGTGTTCGTGGCGACGTTCGTCGGCAGCCCTCGCATGAGCGTGTGGCGGGGTCGCCGCGACGGCGACGTGCTCGCCTGCCGTGGCGTGCAGGTGCCGGTTCCGCGAGGCCTCGGTGGGAACGGCGAGCTGTGCGTGGGCATCCGCCCGGAGGACGTCGAGGTCGCGACCTCACCGCTCGAGGGCGGCTGGCCGGGCGAGCTCGAGGTGGTCGAGCCGCTCGGCTCGCAGGTGCTGCTCACGTTGCGCGTGGGCGGCGAACGCGTGCGCGCGCTCGCGGCGCCGGCGGAACGGCCGGCCGCCTCCTGGGTGCGCTGGCCGGGCGGAAGCCTTCACTGGTTCGAAGCCGAGAGCGGCCGCCGGCTGGAGCCGGACGGGCCGACCGTGGAGGTGATCCGATGAGCCGAGCCACGATCCTTCACGCGCCCGTGCTCGAGAAGCTCCAGGCGATCGGCGGCGCGGACCTGGTGGTCGGCATCCCGTCGTTCAACAACGCGCGCACGATCGGGCACGTGGTGCATGCGGTGACCGCCGGCCTCGCCAAGTACTTCCCCGACCACCGGGCGGTGCTCGTGAACTCCGACGGCGGCTCCACCGACGGCACGCCGGACGTGGTCGGCGCCGCCGAGCTGGGTTCGGCACGCGCGATCCTGGTGACGCAGGCGCCCCGGCGCGTGCATCGCGTCATCACGGCCTACCAGGGGCTTCCCGGGAAGGGCAGCGCGTTCCGCACCGTGTTCGAGATCGCGCAACGGCTCCAGGCGCGCGCCTGCGCCGTCGTGGACTCCGACCTGCGCAGCATCACGCCCGAGTGGCTCCAGCTCCTGATCGGCCCGGTGCTCGAGGAGGGGTTCGATTACGTCTGCCCGCTGTACTCGCGACACAAGTTCGACGGCACGATCACGAACTCGATCGTCTATCCGCTCGTGCGCGCCCTGTACGGGCGCCGCATCCGCCAGCCCATCGGCGGCGACTTCGGCTTCTCCGGGCGGCTCGCCGGGCACTACCTCGCGCACGACGTGTGGGCGAGCGACGTGGCCCGTTTCGGGATCGACATCTGGATGACGACGACCGCGCTCAAGGGCGACTTCAAGGTCTGCCAGGCCTACCTCGGCGCCAAGATCCACGACGCCAAGGACCCGGGCGCCCACCTGAGCACGATGCTCGTGCAGGTGACCGGCTCGCTGTTCGCGCAGATCGAGGCGCACGAGGCCCGCTGGCGCGACGTGCAGGGCTCGGAGGCGGTGCCGGAGTTCGGATTCCGCTACGAGGTGGGCCTCGAGCCGGTGCCGGTGGACGTCGGGCGCATGGTGCACGCGTTCGACCAGGGCGTGCAGGACTTCGCCCCGATCTACGCCGGGTTCCTGGACGACGGCACGCGCACCGAGCTGGCCCGGCTCACGGGGCAGCCGGTCGCACGCTTCCACATGCCCGA
>Ga0187892_10008478_pt1 | contig 14057 bp, 12 predicted proteins | sample MA1701073metaG_FD_139345 | JGI IMG/M metagenome (GOLD analysis project Ga0187892, IMG submission 139345) | Bio-ooze microbial communities from a basaltic lava cave in the Kipuka Kanohina Cave System on the Island of Hawaii, USA - MA170107-3 metaG ...
ACATCGCGCAAGGGGAGCACTTTCAAGCGTTGATTTATTGTCTCGCATTGGACACACCGGTGGGAATTCTCTTCTATGACTTAAAGAAAGGGGAATTGCGGCGGGGGATTTTGATCGAAGAGCGCGTCTCCTCCGGGGTCAAAAAACAGATTACCCGCGGCCATGTCATGCCGGAACAAAAATTTCAGGAAATAAAGGCGCAAGGCCTCGTTCGCATCGCTCAATCGACGGCCTCCATCGAAGCCGGGGATTTCCACCCGCAGCCTTCTCCATCGACCTGCCCGTCGTGCGAACATGCTCCGCTTTGCCGTGCTGGGGTGGGTTATGCCTAGTCTCACCGAAGAACAGCGGATTGCCGTCGAAACCGTGAATAGTCCGCTCCTCGTGTCCGCCTCGGCGGGCAGCGGGAAAACGAGCGTGCTCGTCGAGCGTTACCTCAATCTGCTTCGCCAGGGACTCAAACCGCGTGAAATTCTCGCAGTCACGTTCACCGTGGAGGCGGCGGAGGAATTGAGAGAGAGAATTCTTTGTTATGACCTTCCGGAAAAAACGGCGGGAGAAGTCCGCTTCTCTCCGCATCTGGGAACCATTCACAGTTTTTGTTACGGAATTCTGGAGCATTACGGCAGCGTTTTGAATCTTAAGCCTATCGAAAAAATTCTTTCGGCTTTTGAGTTTCAAAACGCGTTCCATCACACGTTTGAAGACTGGTTGCAAACACTGGATACGGATTCGCTGAAATTTCTTTTGAACACTTTCACTCATCTCGAGCTTTTCAGAGCCACACAATCCCTGTTCAATCAGAGAACGCATTTCAAGGACTCGATGGAGGGTAAATCCTGCCCCGAGGGAGTGACAAAACTGTGGGATACCCTTTCACCGTTTTTCAAGTTGCTCGAAACGCAATTTATTTCGAAAGGAATTTATAGCTTTGATGATCTCGAAACATACGCTTTGAGAATCCTGCAACAGTCAGAAGAAATCAGTCAACTCATCCGTTCCCGCATCCGCTCCGTCATGGTGGACGAATTTCAGGACACGAGCCGCCAGCAATGGAAAATCATCGAGCACGTGGTAAGGGGAAACCCTGAAAAACTTTTTATGGTCGGGGATCCCTTGCAATCCATCTACCGTTTTCGAAATGCCGACGTGACACTTTTTCTTGAATTAGAAAAAAAGCTCGGGGGTTCCGTCAAACTCACCACCAACTTTCGGACCCAGGGGTCGCTTCTTTCGGAAATCAATCGCATCGCTCAATCGCTTTTCCAAGACTCGCGGGTCTCATTTACCCCGATGGTGGCCTCACGCACAGAAAACACGGAAGCTCCGTTTTCACTCGTTCATTACCACTCTGGTGAAGTCGAGGCGGTGGTCGCTCGCGTGCAGGCGCAGCTTGCGAGGGGTTATTTGCCGGAGCAGATCAGTCTGCTGTTCCGGGTTTCGGATCGCATTCCGCTCTACCTTAATGCACTGGAGGCGGCCGGCATTCCCGCCGACGGCAAGAAAACAAACAAGCTCTTTGAAATGTATGATGTCATCGATATCGTCCATTTTCTCAAAGTGGTCCACCAACCACAGGACGACTTCGCGTTTGCCTCGTTTCTCCGATCTCCTTATGGCGGATTCACCGCTGAAGGCCTTTGGAAACTCAAATCACTCCCGGGAAAAAGCCTTTTTGAAAAATTGATGACGGACCCAGATCAAAAATTGAAGTGGCTCTGCTCGATCATCGATCAAAAAAACAGTGACACCCATGAGGCCCTCTGCACCCTTTTTCGCGAGACGCGGCGTTTTCCATTTCACGGCGATGCCCTCCTGGCGTTTCTCGAGCCTCTCACGGAGGACTCGAACACCCTTTCAGACGTCCTCTTGAAAATCGATCGCTGGGAAAAAGGGGACATCGTGTTTCAATCGGAGTCTCGCGGAACGCGTGGAGTCCGCTTGATGACCGTGCACGCCGCCAAGGGACTTGAGTTTCCCCATGTGTTTCTCGTCGATACCTTACGCCAAATGCCCAGAAAAAATCCTGCTATTTTGTTTGGCGATACCGAGCCTCCCGCTTTGAAAGGCAACGAAGCGTATTCGATGCTTAAAGACCGTCAGGAAAAAGAAGAATGGGAGGAAACAAAGCGCATTCTGTATGTGGCCCTCACCCGAGCCAAGGAAAGCCTCACGATTTTTGTGCCGAAGGATGCCAAGGCCATTCCGAAAAGTAGTTGGGCTAGCTTTTTCTGCCCGAAAGATCCCTGAGAGTGAGGTCCTTGAAGTAGTCGAGCCACCGCTTGAGGTCTTTTTCCTGAAAGTGCAAGTAGGGCACGAGGAGGTCTGAAATTTTGAGATGACCCGCTTCGCGCGCGAGCACATAGCTTCCTTCGAAGCTTTGCTCCGGAGCAATGCACTCAATCGCCAATCCCCGCTCATTCAGATAATCGAGGATACCGTGCAGTTGAGAGGCGGTTACTTTCGTCAGCTCCATAAGTCTGTCGAACTCAACGGGGGCCTTCCCTTGCTGATACGCGCGGTACAATTCACAGAGAACCGTCATCAGCCCTTCGCCCTCTTTGAAGCTGGGCTCCCGTTCCGTGGATGCGAGTAGATCCTTCTGATTCTGAACGAGAAAACTTACTTCCGCTCCCAGGATGACAATGATCCAAACCAAATAGATCCAAAATCCAATCAGGGGAATGGCGGCGGCTTTACCGTAAGCCGTGTTCATGCCAAAGCGAAAATAGATTTCAACCGCTTTGTTAGCGAGCTGGAGAAAAATCGTCGAAAAAATCGTTCCCATGATGGCGGACTTCCACCACACTTTGCGCACAGGAACGTATTTGTAAATGCATAAGAAGGTTCCGAAGATAAGCAGCGGGGAAATCACGGCACTCACCCATGTCACGAGCCACGTCGCGTCCTGAAACAGCTCCGATTTTTTAAGAACTAACGGAACGGAAAGCGCGCTGATGAGCACCAGCGGCGCTCCAATCGAGACCACAAGAAAGTTTCGGAATTTTTCCAAGAAAGGCGTGTGCCTTTCGGAGGACCAAATCCGGTTGAGCGTGCGATCGACGTTATTAAAAGCCTGCAATCCCACCCAAATCAGAATGAAGAGAGCAAAAATGCCGATGGTACCGCTTTGTTTTTCGATCGATTCAAGATAGGCATCCTTGAACTTGATAATATACTCGAGAACGAAAGCGCTGTGCTCGGCGGGAATGGTCAGAACAAAGCGATCGACTAGCCCCTGAATGGCCTCCTGGACCATACCGAATTTCGCGAAGACCCCGAAAACAAAAAATCCTCCGGCGATAAGGGGCAGCAGCGAAAAAATCATCAGGAACGCAAGCGATTCCGCGCGAATCCTCACGTCGTCGTTAAGGTATTCGTGATAGACCATCAGCACCCAACGCCAGGCCCAATAGAAACGGTGTTTTAAAGGGGACTTTTCCGCCAATTCTTTCTCGCGGAGCCGGCGGATGTGCCGCCGGGTCGCGGTCATGCGTTTCGTCAGAAGGGACATCAATAACTATTCGGAATTTTTAGCGGAGTATAATAGGCACCAGTCGACTCTTAGAACGAGGTCCCGAAGAATCGACTGGTACCCAGGTTGGGAGAAGAACGTAAGCGACCACCTTAAAGCAAAATGCTGACCGTCCCCATGATGCGATAAGTCGACGTGTTGATGGCGGCAGCCTCTTCAAAATACGGTAACGAGTAGACGCCGTTATCAGCCGTATGAGGACGATTAATAAGCGGAACCACATAAGAACCCCTTATTCCGACGGCAATGTCGGACGCCACTTCCACCTCAGCACCAAATAAAACCTGACCCGATCCCAACCAATGATTGTAAGAAAGATAAGAATACTGTGGGCCGCGATTCATGTTCGCGTAATACAAACCCATCAAGCCCGCGCCCACGTAAGGATGGACGATGCCGCTTCTCACGATGACCGCCTTTAGATTGGCCCCGACGTTATACTGATTGAAATAATGTTTGAAATGGGAGTAAGCGATGCCGTAGCGCCCGTGACCGCCCTCCGCCTCTACCGAAACAATCCCTAAGGGCATGTCGACCGCGAGGCCGAACTGATAGGAGTTCTGGATATGATTTCCCCATTCCCCCACATACCCTGAACCCCCGATCATCGGCGTCAGCGTCACTCCAACGGCGACCGCCATTTTCAGACACAAGCTGATAAGAAAAACCAGAACCAAAAGAACGTGCGGCATCGATCCCTTCCCCCTGAGGAACGGCGAATAATGCAGGAGCAATGCCAGCAAATTCAGGCACGGGGACTGACCAACTTTTGTCATTCTGACTAACTGTTTGACACCTGCAGAATCATTCTCCTTAAAACTCAAATAATTCCCATGGAGTAATGCGGTGTTTAAGCATTAGACACCCCTGTCTAAACTTTTTACGGTCCGACGAGCGTAATTTTAGGATCGAAAGGGAGGGGAATCTGCGTATGGTCCGCCGTATAGTAAGCAACAAAAGGCACGCGCTCATTGCCGACAAGTCCCGTGAGCGTCAGCACCACCCAGCCGGGATTGGTGTGATTGCCATTTTGAAAGGCGCCCGGCACTTCGAGCAAATCAAAAAGGCGGATAGGAAGGTTCGGATTCCAAACTTTCTTGACGAGCGCTCGATCCACCGGGAGCTCAGGCGGAAGGCCTGAGAGAGGGTAATCCCTAAGTCTTCCACGGCGGGGCGCGGGCCCTGCCTTGTCACCGTACTGATCAATACTCCCGTTCGAAATTACTTCATTGTAGGTCTTATCGCCCAACGGAATGTGGCCAAACCAAGCCGTACAGCTTCTGAAATACGCATCTCTGGGATAGCCATAACCCGGGATTTGATCGGGCTCTCGAAACATGGAAGGCCCCTGCCGGTTCAGCTGCACGTAATCTTCGAGCCTTCCGACCTCACTGCTGGAAAGTAAAATCATGGGGCCAAGCGTACCCAGACTGGGAAAGCGCCAGTCCCCTCTCGATTGGGCATAGGTAAAAATCTGAGTCTTCCATCGGATAATAAGCGTGCCTTGATCGGGAGTATGAAGATGTTCCAGGATTGGAAATGTCTCGCCGAACATCTGCTTAAAAAGAGGGAACGTCGTGGAGCTGACAGCCACGACGAGTTTTTTAGGCCCGAGCTCTGCATCCCGGCCTGCCGCGAAACGATGGATCAGTGTCGTGGCTCCCGATTGGTGAAGGTACTGCCCCAGACGGCTATTGGCGGTGGGGCAGAGAGGGTTACCGCCATGAAGTTCGATAGATCTTTGAGCCAGAGTTTTCTGAGACAAGAGATGTCGACACGAAGGAACTTCGTTTGCGAAGATGGGTAAAACAAAAGACAGTAACAGAACGAAAATGCTTAATCTCCCCACAGACTAGAAAGATCAAATTCCATGGCTTCGAATGGCTCAGCTCGAAATTTGTCCTTTTCAGAAAATGCCTGCAATAGAGCCCATCGGCTATTTTCCAATCGAAAAACTTCAAGTGTGGTTGCCAATGGATCGATTAGCCACAGATGCTTGACTTCCATTTCAGCATATTTTGGAACTTTCTTTGTCCGATCAAGGCGCGCGTTTGACGGGGAAAGAACTTCGCATACCCAATCGGGAACCAATTCAAAATAATCCGCATCGGGAATCTTAGGCAGACGCTCTTTTTTCCATCCGGCCAAATCCGGAACGAAAACATTCTTTTGGAAATGCAACTCAGGTTCGACAAGGATCCACCATCCCCCTGGTCCCCCCCCCTTTCCCGAGCTAAATGGCCCTTCGATTTCGCTGATAAGCCTTGTCGTCGCCATCGCGTGTTTTGCAGAAGGTCTCGGGCTGACATAAAGCTCTCCATCCACTATTTCACCCACAACATTGTCGGGAAGCCTTTGGATATCCTCATAAGTGGCCGGTCGATTTAATTTAGCAGGCTGCTTCATATCATCCTCTCTAGATTCGATCGCATCAAATTTGACACGAGTCAATCCTTTCAAGCTATAACTCGCAGCATGTTCAAAAAGCCAAAGCTGAAGCTACAAACGACGACGCTCTGGGAATATCCCTCGCAGCATTATGGCAAAGAAATGCAAGGGAGCAAGGAGTACAAGGGGGCTACTCCTTCGTACGTCATTTGGAATTTGCTCCAACGCTACACTCGCGAAAATGATTTGATCGTCGATCCCATGTGCGGGAGCGGAACGACCTTGCACGTGTGCCGGGATCTCGGTCGGATGGGGCGCGGTTTTGATCTGGTTCCTCATCGTGAGGATATTCTGCAAGCAGATGCCCGTCACCTGCCGCTCAAATCGGAAACAGTCGACTTTGTATTTATCGATCCGCCCTACTCCACGCACGTCAAATACTCAGAGGATACGCGCTGTATCGGCAATCTTGATTCTCGCGGGCCTGAGTACTTTCAGGCGATGGAACAAGTGATTTCTGAAATTTCTAGAGTTTTGAAAGACCGTAGGTTCATGGCGCTTTATGTTTCCGATTCTTTTAAAAAAGGAAAACCGTTTTCTCCCATCGGTTTTGAGCTTTTTTCGATCTTGAAGAAGTATTTCAGGCCCGTCGATATTATCTGTGTCGTGCGCCATAACAGGACGTTGAAGCGCAACCACTGGCACACCTCCGCGATCGAAGGGAACTATTTTCTGAGAGGGTTTAATTATTTGTTCGTGATGAAGAAGGAGCTCTAATCTAAAATGATAGTCATCCTCCATTTCGAGTTGCGGCCGGCATCAAAGAAATGACTCATTCGAAATTCTATTTTTTTTTCCTGGCGTCGGCAGCAGCTCGATGATTTCCGCATAGCTAAATGAAACCGAATCGTGGCTAATAGAATGATGCGTTAACCTGTCGGAGTTAGAAATCGGAGCGGTGAGAGGTCTGTATACGGGAGCCGAAGGACCAGCCCAATAAATCTGTGAGATCAACTGTCTACCTGAGGGGACACAGTCTAGGCTATCCTAGCTCAACAGTTATTAATGACATTTTCTATTCGATCCGATTATGAAGAGCTTCGTTTTCTTTTCCCGCGAAACGTAACTCCAAATAGAGGCGTCACGATACCATGAGAGTAATTGTGACTGGTAGCTGCGGACTCATCGGCTCAGAAGCCTCAGCATTCTACGCTTCAAAAGGGAATGATGTATTGGGGATCGACAACAACATGCGCAAATATTTTTTTGGAAATGACGGTGATACTTCAAGAATGAAAGATTATCTTACCTGTAGTTTTTCTAGCTATCAGCATGGCTCATGGGACTTAAGAGAAAGAAATAGTGTATCTGCGTGCCTAAGAGATTACCAGCCGGAGTTTATTATTCACACTGCCGCCCAACCGTCTCACGATTGGGCCGCCAGCGAGCCATTTACGGATTTCGAGGTCAATGCGGTGGTTACGTTAAATCTGCTTGAGGCAGTCAGGCGCTTTTGTCCCAATGCCATATTTGCGTTCTTGAGTACCAATAAAGTCTACGGGGACTGGCCCAACCATCTTGCCTTGGAGGAGTTGCCAACGCGCTTTGAATACGATCATAGCTTACGGGGCAAGGGAATTGATGAAACGCTTTCCATCGATTCTTGTTTGCACTCGCTTTTCGGTGCTTCAAAGACTTGTGCAGACATTTATTGCCAGGAGTATGGGAAGTACTTCGGACTAAAAACGGGGGTATTCCGTGGGGGATGCCTCACAGGACAAAATCACTTCGGCGTGAAATTGCATGGCTACCTCTCGTATTTAATAAATTGCGCAGTATCGGGGGAAAAGTACGTTATCTATGGCTACAAGGGTAAACAGGTCAGAGACCAGATTCATTCTTCGGATGTCATTCAAGCATTAGAATCGTTTCGAGCAAACCCCAGAGCTGGAGAGGTATACAACATCGGTGGCGGTTATGAAAACAGTATTTCCATTTTAGAGACTATAGCGATTCTTAAGGAGAAATTTGGTTACACAGTTAAGACTGATTATGTGGATCAACCACGCAGAGGCGATCATATTTGCTATTATACAAATCTTGGCAAATTCAAAAAAGATTACCCAGAATTCTCGCTTCGCATGAGTTTGGACAAGATTTTGGAGGAAATGGTTAAGGCGAGGGATAACGATTTGAGGAAAGCTGCCTAAATATGAAAGTGCTGATTACGGGAGGGGCCGGATTTGTCGGTTCAAGTTTAGCCCTGCTATTTAAGCGTGACGATCCGTCCATCGAAGTTACGGCATTTGACAATCTAAAAAGAAGAGGCTCCGAAGTAAATCTCCGACGTTTTAAAGTAAACGGGATAAAATTTGTACACGGAGACGTTCGTCAGAGAGATGATTTGATGGACCTGGCTGGTAACTTCGATCTGCTTATTGAAGCATCGGCAGAACCGAGTGTTTTGGCTGGCCTTGCTGGAACACCCAATTACGTTCTAACGACAAATCTGATGGGTACTTTGAACTGTCTGGAATTTTGCCGAAAGAGAGCAGGGCTTTTTCTTTTTTTATCGACTTCCAGAGTTTATTCGCTGGCTGCGCTGCGTGGGATCATTCTAAGCGAGCGTTCATCGCGATATGAAATCTCGCCTACTCAATCGCAACCAGGAATAAATATACATGGTATTTCTGAGCACTTTCCGGTTCATTCTGCACGGTCGATGTATGGTGCTAGTAAACTTTGCTCCGAGTTCATCATTCAGGAGTACGTCCACAGTCTTGGGATGCACGCCATCATTAATCGTTGCGGTGTCATTTGTGGAAGCGGCCAATTTGGTAAACTGGAACAGGGGGTTTTTGCCCTGTGGGTAATAGCCCATTATTTTAAGCACCCCCTAAAGTATAAGGGCTTTGGGGGAGAAGGAAAGCAGGTGCGCGATTTGCTTCATCCCGACGATCTATTTCTGCTCATAAAAAAGCAGATATCTAACTTCGAACATTTGAACGGAGAATGCTTCAATGTTGGAGGCGGCACAAATAACTCCGTTTCGCTGCGTGAGCTTACAGAAGTTTGCAGAGAGGTCATAGGACAGGACGTGTCGATCAGCAGGGATGTGAATACTTCTCCGGTCGACGTTCCTGTGTATATAACGAATTTTTCGAAGATAAAAAAAGCGGTTGACTGGCAGCCAAAGCACTCCATTCGATACATTATTGAAGACATCTACCAATGGTTGCGGCGAGATGAGCAAAATCTACGGCCTCTTTTTGAGCCAGGAGTTGACGATCCCTTCAAGTTCAGGGACGCCGCTTGAAACTCTCAATCGTAATACCAGCTCGTAACGAGGAAGCGGTAATCTCAGCTACTTTACATCATCTTTACGTCCAGATGAAACGGGCATCTATCGAGCACGAGATCATTGTTGTAAACGATCATTCTACGGATGCTACGCAATCAAAGTTGCGGGACTTGGTACACGTAATTCCAAGTCTAAAATATGCGGATAATGAAAGAGCCTCGGGGTTTGGTTTGGCAGTGAGGACTGGTTTCGATTTTTGCTCGGGCGACGCAGTAGCTGTGTACATGGCGGATGGCTCCGATACGCCAGCGGATCTCATAAAATTTTTTCGGACTATGGAGGATAGAAAAGTCGAATGTGTTTTTGGCTCGCGATTCGTGTCCGGAGCAAGAGTTGTTGATTATCCGTTGGTTAAATTGATACTAAACCGAATCACAAACCTCAGTATCCAAATCTTGTTCGGGATACCCTACAATGATGTTACTAATGCCTTCAAATTGTATCGGCGACATGTGTTGGAGGGCCTAAAGCCCCTTCTTAGTCCCCATTATAATTTGACGGTGGAGTTACCACTAAAGGCCATTGTCCGCGGCTACAGTTACTGTGTCGTTTCGAACGATTGGATTCAGAGAAAAACGGGCAAATCGAAGCTAAAAATTCAAGAAATGGGATCTCGATATTTGTTTATTATTTTGTATTGTTTCATCGAGAAATTGCTTTCAAAAGGAGATTACCGTCGTGGTAATAATCTTGTTGACGATCGCCGCCTAGTCCAACAAAAAGGGGGCTTTTAAAAGATGCCTGCGACTACGAGAGTGATGTGGGGATCGACCGTTGCGCTCATTTAGCGAGATTTCCTCAACATTGAAGGATACCGCTCCTGGCATTGTTTTTCTTGCCGCTCTTCTATGGAATCTTTCAATGGTAAGTGTAGGCTGGCAAAATGATTTGTCAGATCATCATGGTTTTCGGCAAACTCAAACGGCAATCACCAGTTATTTTCTTCTCCATAACGGCCCTCTCTTTAAATACGAAACACCAGTACTCGGCCCCCCCTGGAGTATTCCTTTCGAGTTTCCCTATTATCAATGGATTGTTGCCAGATTAGCACAAACAACAGGCCTATCACTTGAGACGGCCGGCCGTCTTACAAGCGAAATTTTCTTTTTTCTAACTTTGATGGTCTTCTGGGGGTTATTGTCCAAGGCACGTGTTGCTCGCTCTCATCGTTTCCTATTCTTAGCTCTTATATTGACAAGCCCAATCTATGTTTTTTGGTCTCGTACATTTATGATTGAATCTCTGGCTTTATTTTTTGGTGTTTTCTATCTGTTTTCTGTGGTCTGCTATCTTAAGAGTCCTAGGGTTTCGAATGTGGTGCTTGCAATTTTGATGGGAGTCGTCGGAAGTACTTCTAAAGTAACCACCTTTGCTTCCTTTTTTATCATTTCTGGATTGCTTCTCTTGACTAATCTTCTAAAAGGGCACCACAGCCCTGCTCCGTACAGAAGGGGATTGTTTCCCTTGCTGATACTTATCGTACCTCTGGCTGCTACCGTTCTTTGGACTGAGTTTACGGATACTGTAAAGGAAATGCACCCTATAGGGAAGCATCTGACCTCAACCGCGCTGTCAAAATGGAATTTCGGTACATTTGAACAGAAAGTGAATTGGGAAACATGGAAAGAGTTCTTGTACAGGTCCGATCTTTTAATCGGAAACTGGTGGAATTTAGGTTTTATTCTTTTAGGATTGGCGTTAGCTCCCAAAAGATTAGCGGAGTTTCTCCTTTGCGCCATTGGGTTTTTCGCCCCACTTCTCATTTTTACCAACCTCCATTACGTTCACGATTATTATGCTTATGCGAATGGTATTTTTTTGGTTGTTATCGGGTTTTGGGTTGTGGAGGGCCTGTTATGTGCCCGTGGAATAAAGGGTATAATAGGGGCTTTAATATTTGTTAGCATTGCGGGCTTCTCGGTCAGAACCTACAGGAACGTATACTTTCCTTCACAGAAACGAGCCCAAAATGCAGAAGTCGTTTCGATAGGCGAAGCCATCGAAAACAAAACCAAACCTGACCATGCTGTGATTGTTTTCGGTTTGGATTGGACCTCCGAACTGCACTATTACTCAAAGCGAAGAGGTGTAGCATGGCCTACGTGGATTCCCGAACCTGAAGTGAATCAGGAGTTATTTTGGAAATTGATAAACGATCTGGGACAGGAAAAGATAGGGGCTTTAGCGCTGTGTGGAGATTTCAAAGTCAAACCATTTTACTTAAAATTAGCCGATGCTTTTCAATTCGCCCCAGTTACGAAATTTGAAAACTCAATGTGCTCTATTTTCTTGAAGCGAGAAGAAGCGCATCAGAAGTCGTAAAATAAGCCAATCCCTACTTGATTCACCAAGAACCCGTAGAGTACCAGAACACTTTGAAGGATAGGTGGGACCGCAGATATGCCAAAAATGATAATCAGAAACCACAGGGGAGCAAAATCAAAAAAATACCTCTGACCAAATTGAACCCACCCGGTAGATATAAAAGTAAGAAGGTGTACCATTCCCATCGCAAGAATGGAAATTGAAAGAACAAGAAAAATACGCTGAGGCGCTCTCGTAAACACGCTTTTTCTGGGTAAGAATAACGACAGTAAAAGGAACGGGTAAACCGAAAAAATACTGTTGCCCCATGGCTCAATTTGCGCGAACGGTTTACTCACAGAAAGATACAAATGCTCGAGAAAATAGTACTTGAAATTTCGATACACATATTGAAAGGAATGAAAACTACCTGCTTTGGTCCCTGCTTCAAATAGATCACTGCCCTGAATATATCTAGCACCCATTTCGAAAACATTTCCAAATCTGGCATAATTGTATGCGCCCCAAAATAAGAAAAACAGCAGCGAAGTAGAAACAGATATGAAAACTAGTCGATAGCGATTCTCGGGGTGGGATCTCGAATCGAGGAGGGGGAAAATCAATAATAGACCATAAACAACCAGCGTAACCCGACTACACCAGGCAAGATTAAAAAAGATGACGGAAAGAAAAAATAGTATCCGATCATGCGGATTGTTAAGAAACTTAAAAAGAAAAAAAAGAAAACCTAATAGAAAAAATACGGCAATAACTTGATGAGTAAACCAAATTCTAGCTCCAACGGACAAAAACAGGTTGGGAGAGGCCAGCGCAAAACTTAAAACTAAGGCCGAGTACGAACCGTTGGATAGCTTCAGCCGAAAATATTTCGCACATTCGATAATAATGAGTGAAAAAAGTATTACGTTGGATAGGCCCGCAACGAGGGTATATAGGACATCACTCGTATGGACTCCCGATACCAGATAAAACGGGAGCACGAATAACACCGGAGCCGGTCCCCAGTACAGATACCATTTGCCCTCATAAAGCGAGAGGTCATACTTGCTGGGAGATATGACATCCATCCGTTGGTCAAAAAAGGCATCAAGGAGATAGTTCAGGTAGGGAATTCCGGAAAGGGTAAATAAACCCTTATTAGTCAGATAACAATTAGTTCCATAGACGACCGCCGCAACCAAAAGAACTAAGAAAAAGTTGATTCGCCAGCGACTATCTGCAAAATCCACCGTTTCCAATTATTTTAACTCCAGCTCCACCCAATCCGCATGGTTAAAGGCATTACCATCTCCTGCATTTTCCACCACAAGAATCAGTTGCGGAACCCCCGTAATGCCAAGTGTAAATCTTGCGGCCTCATCCCCACCTCTCATCACGGGACTTTCAAAAAGAATTTCTTTTTTATTGAGAATCTTGCACCTTATCGTGCCCTTATCCCCTACCTCATCATTTACACCACAGCCTCCCGTGAAGATTTGAAAACCGGGTTGAAGACTAACGCGGATCTTTGAATACCCGTGAGTTCCGATACCCGAGCTGAATTTCTTTTTTCCGATCGATAAAGAACGTCCTTCCACACTTTGGTTTAGACGCAAATCCCCCCACTCTTGCGCATAGTGACGGATCCCGATTCGTCCATCGGCAAGTGAAAAATGGCTCCACTCAAAAAAAGTACGGACGAAATAAATAAGGACCGGAATGATAATGACAAATAAAGAAAAGAGCCATAAAACCCATTGGCGTCGGGCAATATGCACTGCGTAATTCCTTCTGTAAAAAGTGAGACTACGCTATTTTCTCAGTATACAAACTTAACGTTAAGTTGTAACGCCCGCTTTGAAGATAGCGAACAATTCGAAAAACGAAGATTTTTTTGTTAAAATTGAGCTTGTATTTTCAGCTCAATCCCTATGACTCCACCATCTCAACCTCTGGTCTCTATTGTTATACCCTGCTATAACGAAGCAAAAGTACTTGCGCTAACTTATCAAGAATTAAAAACCGAGAGCGAGAAATGGCCATTTTCCGCAGAGATTATCTTTGTCGATGACGGTTCCACGGATGAAACATGGAGCTTGATACAGTCATTTTGTGAGCACGGAAAAAAGGTTCGGGGAGTGCGTCTTTCAAGAAATTTTGGACATCAAGCAGCCACGGGTGCGGGGTTAGAGCATGCGAGCGGCAGAGCTATTCTGGTGATGGATGCAGATTTACAGGATCCGCCGAATCTAATTCCCTCTATGGTAAAAAAATGGCAAGAAGGCTTTTACGTTGTCTATGCGAAGCGAACGAAACGCACAGGAGAGTCATTTTGCAAAAAACTATTTGCTGACCTCTTCTATCGTCTAATGGCAGCCATATCGGAGGTCCCCATTCTCCGAAATACTGGTGAATTTGCATTGATGGATGCAAAGGTTGTGGAACTTCTCTTGAGCTCCAAAGAATACG
>Ga0187892_10008479_pt1 | contig 14057 bp, 13 predicted proteins | sample MA1701073metaG_FD_139345 | JGI IMG/M metagenome (GOLD analysis project Ga0187892, IMG submission 139345) | Bio-ooze microbial communities from a basaltic lava cave in the Kipuka Kanohina Cave System on the Island of Hawaii, USA - MA170107-3 metaG ...
CGAACTCGAGCACGCCGTAGAACTCCCCGTCACTGTACAGCGGCGCAGCCAGCAGGGTCGGCGCACCATCCTGCGATTGGCGGCCGCCTTCGCGCGGCGTCATCACGGCGCAGTGCCCCAGTTTCCGCACCCATTCCAGGTCGGGTTCGTCCTTCGGCGAAAGCCGCAAACCACGAAGCTGACGAGCCCGTTCGGGCTCGAAGCCGGAAACCTCGGCGCACACGTACGTCTGCGCGTAAGCGTCCCATAACAGGATCAGACAGTAGTCCCACCACAACACGCCGCGAGCGATCTCGACGACCTTGTTGAGGATATCCTTTGCTTCCGTGAATTGACTCAAGGCTTCGCTGACACCGGCCAGCACGACCGCTTCCGTCTGGGCTTCGTCGAGCCGCCGAGCGATCGCCGGCACAGACTCGCTCTGGCGTGCGCCCGGAGCGCGACCCGGGCTGGGAGCTGGTGACTGGTACAAGCCTTCACGCATGCGGTCGCACATCCAGACGATGGAACCGAGAATAGCGGCGAACAGCAGCAGGCGAACGGCGCCGTCCATGCCGCCACCGCTGCCGAGGATCCGAATGCCTTCGCGCCACCACTCCAGATATTCGCCGAGCATCAGCAAGGTGAAGCCGCCGATGGTCATGACAACCGAGAACACGGCCACTGACGTGCTGAAGAGGAGGCCGTAGGCGACGGTCTTCATCAAGCAGATGAGGACGACGGGGCTGGCCAACCCGCCGGTGAATCCGGCGATGATCGCCATCGTGCCGGCATTGATGCCGATATCGGTCAGGATCAACGAGTTGGCGAGGCGGCGGTCACGGTATTGCTGGTCGAGAAAGACATTGACGACAAAGTAGGAAAGAAAGAGCAGATGGATCTGCCACCAACTCAGAAAGTCGCCGCGGACTGCATTGTTGAAGAGCAGCCAAGCGACGATCCCCTCAAAAATGCGAAAGACAAGCAGATAGTCGGCGGTCTGCTGCAGCAGATCGCGCTTGAGCTCGCCGCGAAACGACAACCAGCGTTGGCGACGCGTGAGGGCCATGCTGCTTAGTGTAGTGTGGACCGTCGATTTAGCAAGAAACCGCGGCCCCGAGCACCGGCATCGGGCGCTCTCGAGGTAACAGGCCTGGGCGCTTGTCAGATGGCAGCCGACAACACGTTGTCAGAAACGTCGGTGACGGCAGCCCATGGTAAGCCAACGGCAAACGGACTCGCCCCGTGACAGCTGCGGCGCAGCCGCCTATGGTTTCTTGTCGATTGGAGGACAGGGCGCGAACGCCTCCGGCAACAGATAGAGCGTAAACTGATCCTTGCCATGGTGCTTGATGTCGACGCGTTCGCCGAGATCGAGCACGAACGGATCGCCCTTCTCGCGGTCGGCCGTCGCTCCCATCCGAAGGCGGAAGTGACCTTCGGGCGTCGTTTGCGTTCGTCCGCCCCAGCCGTTGGAAAGGAACAGTTTCACGTAGTGTTTCCTGGCGGGCTTGCCGTCCTCGAGCATCAGTCGGCCGACGATCGACAAATCGCGTTTATGGCGAATGATCACGCCCCAATTGCTTTGCAGCAAGCATGACCCACAAGGTTTGCCGTCGAGCCAACCGTCGACGACGCCTTCAGTGCACTTTTTCCCGGGTTCCTTACAGCTGCTGCAAAGGACTCCGGTCGCCAGGGTCTTACCCTCGGAGTCCTTGAGGTCGATCCGACTGCCGAGCGATCCAGCATGGGCAATGGAACACAGCGTCAGACTGAGAACGGTGACCCACCACATCTTCATCGTGCGCTCATCTCCTCGTCTCGGGGCGGTCGCGCCCGGAGCATTGCGTTGACGTCGGAGGAGTTTCTATACTTCGCAAGCGCACGGGGCAACATCGTTGCGCAACTAGAATGAACGAGCTTCCCGAGCCCCAGAATGTTTGCCGTCTGCGACACCCGATACCCATCATCCGATCGCCGGCAGTCTGTACTACAACGAGCAGAAGGCGCCGGCCAGACGGCGAGCGCGTTACTTCGTCAAGGAGCGGATGCCGAGGTACCTCGGATGGGTCGAAAAGACTCTCGCGCGCAACGCCGACGGCGGCGGACTCATTCCAAGGAGCAACGCATCTCGATGAACCATCACACCGCGAACGCCGTGCCTGTAGTCTCCTTTGCGCTGCCGGTCCGCAACGGAGCGCCGACCATCGCACAAGCGATCGAATCGGTGCTGGCGCAGACGTTTGAAGACTGGGAGCTCGTCATCTCCGACAACATGTCATCTGACGGCACCTCGGAGATCTGCGCCTCTTTCGCAGCCCGAGACGAGCGCATTCGCCATATCCCGACGGGCCGCGACCTCTCGCTGCACGAGAACCTTCGTGCAGCCTTCCATCACTGTCGTGGCACGTACCTCCGCTGGCACGGGGACGACGACTGGCTTGAGCCCCTGTATGCGGAGCGCACGGTCGCCGCTCTTGCGGGATCGGCAGGAGGCGTTCTCTGCACGACGGTTCAGCAATACTACCAGGACGGACAGCCGCTGGCGGTCAATAATCCCATCCCCATTCTCGGCGGGGTGGATTCGCCGGACCCGGGCACACGGGTTCGCATGCTGCTCTACTTGTTCCAGAACGGCGGGCACCTCGGAATCGATCCGGTCTACTCACTGATGCGGCGGGACGTAGCAGCGCAGACGGGCCTGCAAGGCTCGATTCGCTTTGGGGACTTCGTGTTCTCGTGCGAGATGGCGCTACTCGGGCCGTTCGTCCATGTAGCAGAGGTCTTGGCACACCGCCGATTGTCGCCGGTGGACAGGCTCGGGATTAAGCGGAGGATCTTCCAACGCGAGCAGTCGATCTTCCGCGTCGCCGGAGCCGCAAAGAGCTTGACGACGCGATCGCGCATTCACCTGTGCGCCGCGCTCGTCGCATTCACAGCACGAGAGCACGCGCACGGCGTTCGACGGCGGGCCCGCGCCGTCAGAGACCGCTATCGCGGTCGCCGTGGATGACGAATCGGTATGGCTGGATTCCAGGCTCTGTCCTTGCGATAGCTGCTGCGCCGACGCTATGGTTTCGCGTCCGACGACGAACCGATGTCACAGTACCTCGACGACCACAGCGCCGCCGTCATCATCGAGAGCTACGACCAGCTCGTCGCCTATTTCGAGTCGGCCTACAAGCCGCCGAAGCAATGGCGCATCGGCACCGAGTACGAAAAGGTCGCCGTGCGTGCCAGCGACTGCCAGGCCGTCCCTTTCACCGGTGGTATCGAAGAAATCCTGCGGCGGATCGGCGAGCGTTACGACTGGACTCCACTACTGGAGGGCGGCCGGGTCGTAGCCTTGCAGGGGGAACGGGCCTCGATCACGCTGGAGCCCGGCGGCCAGCTCGAGCTCAGTGGCGAGCAGTGCGATAGCGTTCACTGCGCCAAGGTCGAGTTTGCCGAGCACGTGCGCCAGATCCTTTCCGTTGCCGAGGAGCTCGGCGTCGCCTTTCTCGGCCTTGGAATGCAACCAGTCAGCCGGTTGGATCAAATCGAATGGGTGCCCAAGAAACGCTACGGCATCATGGCGCCCTACATGCTCAAGGTCGGCAAGCTCGGCCAACGCATGATGAAACAAACGGCCACCGTGCAGGTCAACATCGACTACAGCGACGAGCGCGACGGCATGAGAAAGATGCGCATCGGTATGGGCATCTCGCCGCTGTTGACTGCCATGTTCGCCAACTCGCCGCTGTCCGACGGTGACCTCAACGGCTTCAAGAGCTTTCGCGCCCACATCTGGACCGATACCGACCCCGATCGCTGTGGCTTGCTGCCCTTCATCTTCACCGACGGCTGCGGGTTCTCGGACTACGTCGACTACGCCCTCGACGTACCCATGTACTTCATCGTGCGCGACGGCGAGTGGACGGATATGACAGCCTTCACCTTCCGCCGCTTTTGGAAGGAGGGGCTAAACGGGCAGCGCGCGATCATGGCAGATTGGAATGCTCACCTGACGACGCTGTTCCCGGAGTGGCGCCTCAAGCGCTACATCGAGGTGCGCTCGGTCGACAGTCAGCCGCCGGAGCTGATGCTGGCCGTGCCGGCGCTCGTCAAGGGCGTGTTCTACGAAAACGACTGCCTCGAAGGCGCCTGGGACCTGGTCAAGCGATGGACCCTGGAGGAACGCACCGAGCTGCAGAACATGGTGAACCGCCAGGGGCTGAATGCAAGGATCCGCGGCATCGTGGTGAAGGAGCTTGCCCAGGAGTTGCTCGCGATCGGCCGGAACGGACTCGAACGACAGAACGTTCTCGACCACAAGGGCGACAATGAGTCGCAATACCTCGAGCGACTGATCGATCAGGTTGGCCGCGGTCTGTGCCCCGCCGACCTCGTCATCGAGAAATGGAAGGGCAACTGGCAACAAGATGCCCGCCGCCTGGTTGAAGGTAGCTCTTATCGCATCGCCGCTTGAATGAGAGTCATTTCTCTCCTCACTGACTTTGGCTTGGAAGACGCCTACGTCGGCGTCATGAAGGGCGTGGTCCTCGGCATCAATCCCAACGTCCAGCTCGTCGACCTCACGCACGCCATCGCTCCGCAAGACGTGCAACGCGCTGCGCTGATCCTGCGCAGTGCCGTATCCTACTTTCCACCCGGGACCGTCCACGTCGCCGTCGTCGACCCAGGCGTCGGCTCGGCGCGACGCGCTTTGCTGATGCGGACGCCGAAGGCCTTCCTCATCGGCCCCGACAATGGGGTCCTCAGCTTGGCAGCTCAACAGCTACGGCCCTTCACTGCCTATGCAATCGAAAACGACAAGTTCTTTCATCATCCGGTGTCGCAAACCTTTCACGGCCGGGACATCTTTGCGCCAGTCGCGGCGCATCTCAGCGCAGGCGTCGCCGCCGATGCGTTTGGCCCGACAATCAACTCGATCGTCGAGCTCGATCTTCCGGCGCCGGTAACCGAAGCCGACGGCGTGCGCGGCGAGGTAGTCTACGTCGATCGGTTCGGCAACTTGGTTACCAATATCGACACTGCCGCCCTCACCGTCTTTCACGGCCGAGCCCTTTCCGTTAGCATCGGGGCGAGAGTGATCGCCGGACCGGCGACCGCCTACACCGCCGTCGCAGCAGGTACCCCTGTCGCGCTGATCGGAAGCTGGAGCATGTTGGAAATAGCTGTCCGCGACGGCCATGCAGCGAGGACACTGGGTGCCGGTCCCGGAACAGCAGTGAGAATTGACGCAAGAGATTCACGAGGATGAACGACTTCCGCACACGACCTGATCTTGATGTCTACACCAGCTCCACGGGCTTGCCTCCTTGGCAGCAACCGCCGCGGCGGCCGCCGGTGCGCCCGCGGGTCGCGATCCACATCGTCTTGTTCGCACTTACGTTCGTTACGACCTCGTTTGCCGGCGCCTTGAACGCCGGGGTGGATCCGTTCGTGGACTGGGCTGGAATCCGCGCCGGGTTTCCCTTCTCCGTCACGCTGCTGACGATTCTTCTCTGTCACGAGATGGGTCACTACTTCCTGGCGCGCTATCACGACGTCGAAGCGTCGCTCCCGTACTTCATCCCCGCGCCGCCATTCTTCCTGGCTGGAACATTGGGCGCTTTCATCCGCATGCGATCCTCGCCGCCGAGCCGCAAGGCGCTCTTCGATGTCGGTGCCGCCGGCCCGTGGGCGGGAGTTCTGGTCGCCATTCCGGCCATCATCGTCGGCTTGCAGATGTCGGACGTCCGACCCGCCGGCCTGGTTGAGGAGGGGCATCTCAGCTTGGGCGAGCCACTTCTGTTTTCGGCGTTGAGCTACATGACTTTGGGCCCGATCGCGGATGGTATGGACGTTTTCCTTCACCCCGTCGCGCTGGCTGGGTGGATCGGCCTACTTGTGACCTTTCTCAACCTGCTGCCGGTGGGACAGCTCGACGGCGGGCACGTCGCGTACGCCTTCATCGGCCGATGGCACGGCATTCTCGCAAGAGCGTTCTTCGCCGTCGTCGCGATTCTTGCGTTTACCGGCTGGCCGGGTTGGCTCCTGTGGGTCGTCCTGCTTCTCGTCGTCGGACTCGATCATCCGCCGACTCTAGATAACTGGACGCCTTTGGATGTTCGACGCCGGGTCGCTTCATGCCTCACCGGCGTGTTGTTCCTGCTGACGTTCATGGCCGAGCCACTTCACTTTACAGAGCCGTCGCCCATCTTCGAGGGAGACCGAGTCGAGGTGAGTTGGCCACAGCGCAACGCAATCCGGTCCGGACATCGCCTGATTCCGATGCCTTCGAGACCGCAACCGAAAGGCATCCCGCTATGAGCACGCGGCCTTCTTGGGATCAGTATTTTCAGACGATCACACGGCAGGTGGCGGAGCGTTCGACCTGCACGCGAGCGAAGGTCGGCGCCGTCATCGTGCGCGACAAGAACATCCTGGCCACCGGCTACAACGGCTCGCCGGCGGGACTGCCACATTGCACCGAAGTCGGCTGCTTGATCTACACGTCGATCACGCCCGAAGGCGAAGTTGTCGAGAACTGTTTTCGAACGATCCACGCCGAGATCAACGCCATTGCCCAGGCGGCAAAGAATGGCGCCGCCATCCGCGATGCGTCGATCTACATCACGCATACGCCGTGCATCCACTGCTTCAAAGTCCTGATCAACACCGGCATCGTGCGTATCTGCTACGAGAAGGAATACAAGCTCGAGACCTTGCAGGAGGTGCTCGAGTACACACCGCAGGTCAGCCTGGCGAAAGTGACGCTCGGGGCGACTTGAGGCTGGCTTAGCCGACGATCTCGATCTCGTTGCTCTCGATGGTTGCCGGAGTATGCCCAAGACGAGGCTCGCAAGTCGACAGTAGTACGCGCGTCCGCCTGCCTTGTGTCCGCGGCATGTTCCGAATCGATTCGATATAGATACGTTGGCGCTCGGCCGGTTCGCTGATCGCAACGCACACCCCATCGCCACCCTTGAGGCGGATCAACGCGTCGGGGTAGCCGGCTAGTCTCGCCCGCGATGACACATGCACCGGGAAAAGCGTGATCGAGTGGAGCTCCACCCAGGCGTCTTCCAAGCTCTGATAGACGTCGAATTCCGTTCGCGCGAATAGCCGCGCATTCTCAGCCGACAAGTGCTCGCCAACGCGCGATGTCTGTTTCTCCCAGAAACGCGCCGGTCCGGTATCGATGTGGAGATAGCCGTCGTCGCGATAGAGACCGACGCCACCGCTACGTTGATCACGGAGTCTCTTCCAGAGTGCGACCAGATCGACTCCCGGGAGCATCACATCGGCCGCCAGCCCCTGCGTGTGCAATGAGCTCTCCGCGGCTCCGCGCAAACCCGCATTGTAGTCGGGACTGCGATAGCCGGAGATGACGAGGATCGCGCTCGGTTTGGCCTCACGCTGGACGTAGGCAAGTAACTCGATCAGGCGCAGGGACACCTCCCCTTCGCGGCCGTCGCGCGACCGCAGCACGTGCCTGATCTGCTTCAGCGCTGCCGGATCGTACTCACCGCTCGCATCGCGATAGCGGATGCGCAGCCTCTCATCGGTATGGGCATTTGAAAGTGCCAGTGTGCCATCGCCGGTACGGAAGAACCGCAGCGGCTGCGAACTGGCAAGGACGATTGTCGCGGCCGTAGACACGGCCACCGACGCACTCACGCCCAGGCAGAGTTGGCGCCCCCTCCGAATCGCTCGGGTCACTGGCGAATCAACTCCGGCATCCGCACCAAATCCTTGGTGATGTTCTTCTGATGGGCCTCCGATGTCCCGCCACCGATTTCGAGCAGCTTGGCATCGCGCCAGAGGCGCTCGACGACGTACTCGCCCATGTAGCCGTAGCCACCGAGCACCTGGATGGCGCGGTCGGCGATGTCCTTGCCGACGCGCGAAGCGAACAGCTTGGCGCCGTCGGCATCGGCGCGGTTGCCGAACGAGCGCAGGTCGAGCCGTCGGGCGACGTCGTAGACGTAGCAGCGTGCCGCTTTGAACTCGGCGTACGACTCGGCAATGTGCCGCTGGATCTGGCCGTGCTCGGCGAGAGCGGCGCCAAACGCCTTGCGCTGAGTTGCGTAGGAAACCATGACCTCGAGACAGCGCAGCGCGATGCCGAGCGACATCGCCGCGAGCGTGACGCGTTCGATCTCCAGATTGCGCATCATGTGCTTCGAGCTCTCACCTTCCTTGCCGATGAGGTTGGCCACGGGGATGGTGCAGTTGTCGAACACCAACTCGGCGGTCATCGAAGCACGTACGCCGAGCTTGTCGTGCAGCTTCTGTCCGAGCGAAAACCCCTCAAAACCCTTCTCGACCAAGAAGGTTGTGATACGTCCATCAATCTTGGCGTAGACGAGGAAGACATCCCCCAAGGTTGTCTCGTCGATCGAGCCATTGGTGATGAACATCTTGCGGCCGTTGAGAACGTAGTGATCGCCTTGTCTGACCGCGTCGCTTCTCATGCCGAGCACGTCGGTGCCGGCTTCAGGCTCGGTCATGCACATGCCACCGATCCAGTCTCCGGAGATCACCTTGGGCAGTACCCGCGCCTTTTGCGAGGCATTGCCGTTTTGCGTGAAGTTGTTCACGAACAGCATCGAGTGGGCGAGATAGGCAAGACAAAAGCCCGGATCGGAGGTGGATAGGGCTTCGTGGACAATAACGGCAGCCACGGCATCGAGGCCGCTTCCACCCTCGTCTTCGGGAACTGTCAGCCCAAGCAGGCCGAGCTCACCGGCACGGCGAAAGAGACTCAGATTGAAGCGCTCGTCGCGATTGAACGTATCGGCCTGCGGCTCGACCTCATCACGGACGAAGCTGAAGACGGTCTCCGACAAGAGACGATGTTCCTCCGATGGAGCGAAGAGATCGAGCGAGCGCAACTCGCTGAGTCTATCGACAGCTGACATGAACGCATTTCCTTCCGATCGTTCGATACTCACGCAAAGCTCAAGCGAGAGCAACCGCACGGATGCCGCCGCCGGCCTGAATTTACAGCGCGTGGTTGCAGGCTCCGGCGTCGAGTAACGCCGACGCCTACACGTTACGCCGCATGCGTGCTACAGGCCTGCGACAATGTCGACTCATCCGGTCAAAGACGCCATCGTCAAGGTCGAACATTTGGTCGTCCGTTATGGCGCGACCACAGCCCTCGACGGCGTCGATGTCGATTTCCATTCTTCTGAAATCCACGCGGTGGTCGGCGAGAATGGCGCCGGGAAGTCGACCCTTCTGCGCGCGCTCGCGGGCCGAACGCCGATTGCGGGCGGCCACTTCCGTTGCCGCGGGGACATCCGCATCGCGTGGGTGCCACAGGAGACCGAGCTACCGAATGACCTGACGGTGTCGGAGTGGATCTTCCTCGGAGCCGAGCGACGCGGCCTGCTCGGCTGGCTGCACAAGGGCGAGATGCTCGCGGCATCTCAGCTATTGCTGCAGCGTGTCGGCTGCTCGGCGTCTTCGTCGATGCCGCTCGCCGATCTGTCGCTCGCGCAGCGCAAACAAGTGCAGATCGCCCGCGCCGTGCGTGAGGAACCCGACCTATTGCTGATCGACGAGCCGACAGCTGTGCTGGGTGAGGCTGAAACGGCCGCCCTGTTCGTTACTCTTCGCGGCTTGCGCAGCGCTGGCACCAGCATCATCTACATCAGTCATCATCTGCAAGAGGTCGTTGCGCTCGCCGACTGCGTCACGGTGCTGCGCGACGGCAAGCTGGTGTCGAGCGACCCGATGTCGGCGATCGATATCCCGACCCTCGTGCAACGCATGGTCGGCAGACAGATCGAGCTGCGCCGGGGGCCCGAGGGAAGCCGCGGAGGCGTTGCTCTTCGCGTCACAGACCTGTCTGTTCTGCACGTCGAACCGATCTCGCTGACCGTTTGTTCCGGCGAGATCGTAGGACTTGCGGGGCTGATCGGCGCCGGCCGCAGCGAGCTACTCGAGGCGATCGCCGGTCTGCGTCCGCCATCGACCGGGACGATCGAAAGCGTCGCGCCGGCGGTGTTGCTGCCAGAAGACCGCAGCGCCAAGGGTCTGGTGCCGACCCTGAGCTTGCGCGAGAACCTCTTCCTGCCGCCGCCCCGCTGGCTCATCGGCGGGCAGCGAGAACGCGAGCAAACACGCGAGTGGGTCGATAGTTTGCGGATTCGGTGTAGCGGGCAGGACGCGGCGATCGACTCGTTGTCCGGCGGCAATCAACAGAAGCTCTTGCTGGCACGCACCCTGCGGCATCGTTCGCCGATACTGCTGCTCGACGAGCCTACCGCCGGCGTCGACATCGGCGCCAAGGCGGAGATCCACGACGTCATCCGACAGCAGGCCGACGACGGCGCAGCCGTGCTGGTCGCGTCGAGCGACCTGCCGGAGCTCTTGCATCTGTGCGATCGGATCATTGCGCTGCGCCTCGGTCGCGTGGCCGGTATCACCAAGCGCAGCGAGGCAACCGAAGCAGGCGTCGGTGCCCTGATCACCGGCGGTCACGAAGAGCTCTGATCGCGGGCAATGGGCGAGCTATGGATCGTGCAGGAGTTCGAATCGTGGGCACTGAACTAGTCGGACCGGACGCCGGGACCATCGACCCGGGCGACTCCACGCCAGCCAGCCGGCTGCGGGCAGCTGCGACCCCGTGGCGGCTGTGGCTTCTGCTCGGCACAATCACCGTTCTTCTCGGCGGAGCCGCCGTGCTGTGGGCCGTCGCCCCGCTTCCTAGCGCCGATGCGCTTGCCGATCGCATCCGTACAGCCGGAGCGCTCGGACCGATCGTCCTGGTCAGCCTTCTCATGCTCCAGTGCATCATTGCGCCGTTGCCATCGGAGCCAATGATGCTGGCGGCCGGATTCGTGTATGGACCGCTCACGGGATTCGCGCTGGCCTGGCTCGGGGTCGTGCTCGGTGCCGCTGCCTCCTTCGCTCTCGCCCGCATGTTCGGGCGCCCCTTCGTGCGGCGGTTCGTCGCCACCAGCAAGCTCGACGAGCTCGATCGGTATGTTGGGGAACGCGGTGTCGCCGGCACGTTTGTCGCCGTCCTGGCGCTTCGACTCGTCAGCTTTTCGTCCTTCGACGTCGTCAGCTACGGCTGCGGGCTCGTCTATTTTCCGTTTCGATGGTTCTTGCTCGCCACTACTATCGGAGCCGTGCCGAAAGCCTTCGCCTTCACCTATCTTGGCTCCAGTGCGGGCACGATTCCCGGCTGGGTCCACGGTCTCATCGTCGCGGGAACAGTCAGCACCCTGCTGATCGTGCCATGGCTGGCGTGGCGACGACGACAGAGGGTTGGTAACGGCTAGACGCCTTCGATTCCATCGTGGTCACACCTTTCGCTTCGCGTTGCGTTCGCCGCGAGCGCGGTTGCGCAGCATGGCGAGGTAGAGGGCCTCGACCTTCGCGCGCGCCCACGGTGTCCGGCGCAGAAACTTCAGACTCGAATCCACACTCGGGTTATTGTTGAAGCAGCGAATCGGAATGCGCTGGCCGAGCTTCTCCCAACCAAAGGCAGCGACGACCTCGTTGACGATCGCCTCGAGCGTGACGCCGTGCAGTGGATTGCGGGCCTGCGGGGTTGGCGTGTTCATCGACGCTCATCATCCTTGGTTGACTCCGAACGTCCTTCAATAGAAAGCCGGCGCCAGACGCTTGCCAACCAGGGTTGCTGCGCACGCGGCACACCGGGGGGGCGGTAATAGTGTGCCAGCTCCTCAAAGGCTGCGGCTGACAGGTACTTTCGCCAAGTCTCGAGGCGATGATAGGCGCCGTAGCGTCCGTGGCTCCAGCCTTCCTCGTCGTGACCGTGCGGGTTCGAGGTGAACAGCACGCCACGGGGTTTCAGAGTTGCGTGCAACTGGCGCAGCACGCGTGGCAGTTCCTGACCCGGGACGTGAAACAGCGCCGCATTGGCGAACACGCCGTCGAAGCGGCCATCGGGCAGATCGAGCTCGAGAAAGTCTTGATGCCACACTTCGCAGCCGCTGTACGCGCGAGCCATCTGAACAAAGCGTTCCGCACCTTCCAAGCCGACGACGACGTGACCAAGGTCGGCGAAGGCCTTGAGATCACGCCCCGGCCCGCAGCCGAGATCGAGGATGGTCAGGGGAGGCTCGCCCTCGGCGAAGCTCAACAGCGCCTGGATGTTCTGGCGGACGTCATGAGTGCGCGTGCCTTCCCAGAAGTCTCCGGCACGTTCGTTATAGTGGTTCAGCGTCCGGTGGGTGAGAACTTCCAGGTCTTGCCGATTCAGCTTCATGTCGCCCGGACGCCCTCGTTGGATCGATCATCTCGGCAGTTGCTCTGGTGTGTACATCAACTGTTGCCGCCCAGAAAAGGGGATACGTCCAATTGCTTGCTGTTTCACGCTCACTGGGCAAGAACCTCCTGAATGGCGCGGCTCGATCTCAGACACGTGCGGATCCACGGCCACGACGTCGGCTATCGCATGGGCGGTGAGGGTCCGGCGATCCTGCTCATTCACGGCATGGCCGGAAGCTCGCGAACGTGGCGTGAGGTCCTGCCGCTACTGGCACGCGATTACACGGTGATCGCGCCCGATCTGCTGGGTCACGGCGAGTCGGCCAAACCGGTGGGTGACTACTCGCTCGGCGCCTTCGCCAGTGGTCTACGCGATTTCCTCAGCGTGCTCGAGGTCGAGCGGATGACGGTGGTGGGGCAGTCACTAGGTGGTGGTGTCGCCATGCAGCTCGCCTATCAGCATCCCGAAATCTGTGAACGGCTGGTCCTGGTCGGCAGTGGCGGCCTCGGCCGTGAGGTGAGCTGGATCTTGCGAGCGCTCACCATGCCCGGAGCCGAGCTCCTGATGCCGATTCTCTTTCCGTCATTCGTCGGCGATCTCGGCAACCAGGTCAGTCGCTTTCTGCACCGTAAGGGCTGGCGCGCGCCGCACCTCGCCGAAACCTGGCGTGCGTACGTATCGCTGACGGAGTCTGAGAAGCGTGACGCTTTCATGCGCACGCTGCGCAGTGTCATCGATTCACGCGGCCAATCGGTGAGTGCGCGCGACCGACTCTACCTCGCCGCCAGCTTGCCGACATTGATCGTCTGGGGCGACGAAGACGACATCATCCCCGTGGCTCATGCCTATGAAGCGCACAAAGCGATCCCAGACAGCCGCCTCGAGATCTTCGAAGGTGCGGGCCACTTCGTGCACGTTCAGGAACCACAGCGGTTCGCCGAGATCCTGATCGACTTCATCAAGACGACCAAGCCCGGCACGATCGGGTCCACGGGCTATCGGGAGATCCTGCGGGCGCACTCGCGTAAATCGGCGTGACAAACCGGCGCGCCGAGCTTGGTGAGCACCAACGCGCGAGGTTCACGCGCGAAGTTCGGACGCGGCGGTGCGCCCCGCGCAGGATGATGTCGGCGAGCGCCTTGTAGTCACCGTCGAAGTGATGTCCGCCGCTAGTGTGCACGATCTCTGTCCCCGCGAGCTCCTTGGCGCGGCAGAGCGTCTCCTCCTCATCTTCTCCGTAGAAGCATTGCACCAGGTCGGCGGGTAACTTCAGCACTTCGGGGAGGACTTCAGGTGCGTCGCCCGCCGGCACCGCACCGAACCAGCCAGCGATTTGAATACTAAAGCTCGCGCGCGCTTCCAGGCCGAGAAGCGATACTTCGATCACGTTCGCCCTATTCCGCGCTGAGAGCCGGCTGACTGCAAAGGGAACCACGGCAGCGCCGAATGAATAGCCGACAACGATGACCTTCGATGCCTTCCAGTCGGCGGAGTATCTGTCGATGATCCCGTCGAGATCATGCGCGACGACGTCCGGCGCCTTCTCGCTCCAGAAGTATCTCAGCGAGTCGACACCGACGACCGACACGCCATGCGTGGCAAGATATTCGCCGATCTGCTTGTCGAGGTCGCGCCAACCACCGTCACCCGAGTAGATCACTGCAAAGAACGGCCCTTGCGATTCGGCCGCGATCTCGGTGAGCGGCAGCGCGTCGATACCTTCGCGCTCCTCTTCGAGGGCAGCGTCGATCAGCTCGACCATCACGTCGACGTCGTCGGTTTCGGACGCCATCGTCACAATGGGGATACGCGCGGCACCCGCCACCGCCGCAAGCTC
>Ga0187892_10008480_pt1 | contig 14050 bp, 14 predicted proteins | sample MA1701073metaG_FD_139345 | JGI IMG/M metagenome (GOLD analysis project Ga0187892, IMG submission 139345) | Bio-ooze microbial communities from a basaltic lava cave in the Kipuka Kanohina Cave System on the Island of Hawaii, USA - MA170107-3 metaG ...
CCTGCCCCTAATGTCATTGTAGCGCTCCGCTGTCATACCAGTGGGTCGAGCCCATATGCTGAGCGGATTTGGTACAGCGATGGAAGTGCATATACCGCGGTAAGTGTCTATCTGAACAGGTGCAAGGGTCAGTCGCCCTGAAGCCAGTGACGAACTGGTTGATCAGGGGATGGTGGGCGGTGCAGGACTTGAACCTGCGGCCTCATCCGTGTGAAGGATGCGCTCTAACCACTGAGCTAACCGCCCGCCGCGGTACCTCTGATTATAGACCGCGGCGGATGAGCGTCAAGGAAACCGCACGCCCTCGCAACGATGGAAACGAACGGTCCGCCACGGCGAGAGCGGCATCTCGTCTACGGCGCGCATGCGCGGGCACATGCCGGCCGTGTTGGCCTTGTGCGCGGATTGCACCTCGTCGACGTACAGAGCCGTTCGGCCCGACCACGCCTCACGATCCTGCCAGAATGCGAACGCCCTGTGCGTCGACGTGACCGGCACCCGGGTGCGCAGATGGTACGACAGGAGACTGGCGGCCTGATACGTGTCGGTCAGCACCAGCGTCTGATCAGGCTGGCGGGCGAGGTGCTGATCGATCGCCGCGGCGACGAGATCCCACCGATCGATGCCGGCCCGCGGAGCCAGCGACCCCCATCCGAACAGCGCTATCACGAACAGGGCCGCGCTCACAAACACGGTCAGCCCGGCCGCCGCCCAGAGCAGGCGGGGGCGCGCGGCGGCCCAGCCCGGCCACAGCGCGCCGAGCGCAATCGCGGCGGACAGATAGGCCGGCCCCGGCCAATGCGGTTTGGCTCTCCCATCGAACGCGGCGGCAAGCATCACGATGAGCAGCGGGAGGGTCATCCACGCCAGATAGCGCCAGGCGGGCTGAGACCAGCGCTGCAGCGCCACGATTCCAGCGCCGACGAGGAACGGCACCAAAAAACCATAATAGCCGACCTGCCCGACAACAAACAGCGCCAGGTTCTCTGGAATCGAGCGGTCAAGGAGCCAGGGTTCGCGGTTGAGCGTGAGCGTGACCAGCGCCCAGTCGTGCCGAACGTTCCACAGGACGACCGGCGCGACAAGCGCGCACGCGACCAACCCGCCGGCGTACAGCCACGGATCGCGCAGCGCGCGGCGCCACTCGCCGCTGGCCCAGGCCCCCACCAGACCCAGGACAAACGCGAAGCCCGTGAGCTTACTCAGCAGCGCAAGGCCGACGGCGGCGCCTGCCGCCAGCCACCACCCGCCGCCGGTTGCGAGCGCCCGCCAGCCGGTCCACAGTGCGAGGACCCAGAACAAACTCAAGGGTACGTCGGGAAAGGCAAACGCGGTCCCGATGGCCATCGCGGGCATCGCCAGGTGAATCAGCGTACCTCGCAACGCCACCTCGCGATCGAACAGGCTCCGCGCCGCGAGGTAGGTGACCAGCGCGGTGGCGGCCGCACAAAGGATTGGCACTACGCGCAGCCCGAAAGGCGCGGTGCCAAACAGTCGCGCCGAGACCGCCACCACGGCCGCGATCATCGGTGGGTGGTCCGGGTAGCCCCACGCCAGGTGCCGTGCCCAGAGGTAGTAGTAGGCTTCGTCGTCGGTGATCGGCAGCCGCGCGGCCAGGATGAGGCGCACCACCGTCGAGACGATGATGGCCGCGGCAAGTGTGCGAGCGTGAGGCGTGAGTCTCATCCCGGCCGCCGGGAGGTCCCGGAGACCGCCGCATCAAGCAGCCGCCGCGCGCGCCGGAAGATCGCGTCGAGCATCGCCGGCGTCAGTCGGCCGGTCAGGGTATTCTGCTGACTGGGATGATAGGAGTCGAGGAGCACCAGCTCCCGCGCACTCCATGACAGGTGCGCCTGCGCCCCGTGCCCGAACCGCGGCTTTGGGCGGGGCACGACGGCTCCCGCATCGGCCGCGGCCCGCAAGAAGGCCTCGTGCGCCAGCTGCCCCAGCGCCACCACCACGCGCAGGTGCGGGAGCATCGTGAGCTCGGCCACCAGGTAGGGACGGCATCGCGCCACCTCTGACGAGGTCGGCGAGTTGTCCGGTGGAGCGCAGCGGATCGCTGCGGTGAGGTAGAGGTCTGTGAACACCAGCCCATCATCGCGCGCGAGCGACGTCGGTTGCGACGCGAACCCGGTGCGGTAGAGCGCGGCCGTGAGCGTGGCGCCCGCCGCATCCCCGGTAAACATTCGACCGGTCCGGTTGGACCCGTGCGCTCCGGGCGCCAGCCCCACCACCATCACGTGCGCGGCCGGATCCCCGACGCCCGGAACCGGCCGGCCCCAGTAGGTCCAGTCCTGGTAGGCGCGGCGCCGGGTGCGCGCCACGGCCTGGCAGTGCGCGATCAGGCGCGGGCACTGACGGCAAGCGATGACGACTCGCTCGAGTCCGGTTAGGCCGCGCGGGGTGCGCGGGCTCATGGCTCTCCCGCCGGCACGTTGGCCTTGAGGACCGCCACGGTCTCCAGGGCCGTTGCCAGGCCCTCCGCACGCTCCGCCACGATCGTGCAGAGCGCACCGGGGTGGTGACGTCGAGGGGCACTCGAGCCGTAGGGGGCATCGAGGGCCGCTCCGTCCGGGGCCGCGAGGATGCCCCGCAGCACTTCCAACGCGGCAGCGGTGACCTGCACCTGCTGCATCAGCGACGCGTGCCCCGCGCGAATCTCTCGGGCGATGGGTCCGCCGCGGGCATCGAGAAACGTCTCCTCTTCGGCCCGCTCCGCGGCGCGGCGGTCGATCTCATTCAACACGTGCGAGAGGGCGTCGAGCCCGGCGGTCAGTGCCGCGGAAGGCGCGGGACGCGCTCCAGTCACCGGATGGTACTTCATGGTGCCGGCCAGCCGGCGCAGGGTCACGGCCGCCTCCCGGAGACGGCGCGCCAGATCGGCCTCCATAGCGGCCCGGTGGGCGATCTCCGGTAGGATGGTGTGCGGCTCCTGATTCATGGTGCGAAACCTCGGGGTATCGTAACATCGCCGGCGTCCGCGGGGCAACGGCGGGAACGCCTCACGCGGGCCGCCCGTATGGTGGAAGGACCGCCCTACGGTTGGGCAGAACCGTATACGACCATGCGTATTCTGCGGCTTGTGGTGCTGCTGGGGGTGCTGGCGGCCGTCATCTTTGGCGTGACCCAATGGGTGTCGTCGAGGCGTAACACCACGCCTGCCGTGGGTGCCACCCAGGCGCCGAGACCCGCGCCACTGGTCAGGACCGCGGCGGTCCAGGCATCGCAGCTCGTCGAGCAGAGCACCTACCCCGGCGAGGTCCGCGCCTCGCGCTCGGTGGACGTGGTCTCGCGCATCGCGGGCCGCCTGGCGATCGTGGCGGTTAAGGAAGGATCGGCGGTGGCCGGCGGCGGGCTCATTGCCCGCATCAACGATCCCGAGGCCGAGTGGGCGCTCAAACAGGCCGAGGCCGCCGTCGACGTCCAGCGGGCACGCGTGGCGCAGTTGAAGGCCGGCGCTCGATCGCAGGAGGTCGCGCAGGCGGAAGCCGCCCTCGCGCAGGCCGAGGTGTCGCTGGCGCAGGCGGAACGGGATCTGGCCCGCGCACAGCAGCTGTTCAACGAGGGGTTCGTGGCCCGCGCGACCGTGGACCGGGCCCAAACCGACGTCGAGTTGGCCCGGAGCCGGGTGCGGGCCACGCGCGAGCAACTGGCGCTCGTCCGGCAAGGCCCGCGGTCCGAGGACATCGACGCCCAGGCCGCGCTGCTGCGACAGGCCGAAGCCGTCGCCGCGCAGTCTCGTACTCGCCTTCGGGAGCTGCGCATCACCTCACCCATCGGCGGGGTCGTGACACGCCTGAACGTCGAGACCGGTGAGGTCATCTCGACGCAGACGGTCGTCGCGACCGTCGAGACGATCCGCCCGATCGAGGTCCACGTGTTGCTCCCCGAGACCGACATGCCCAAGCTGCGCAAAACGAGCACGGCGCGGCTCGTGGTGGACGCGCTGCCCGATCGCAACTTTGCGGGCACGATCGAGCGGGTGGCGCCGTCGCTCGACGCGGCCTCGAGAAGTGCCCGCCTCGTCGTCGCCGTCCCGAATGCGGACCTGACGCTACGGCCGGGGATGTTCGCCCGCGCCACGGTGGTCTTTGACGAGCGCGCGGCCATCATGATCCCAAGCGACGTACTCGTGCGGCGGGGCGACGCCCCCGTGGTCTTCGTCTTCAAGGAAGGCAAAGTTGAGGAACGGACGATTCGGATTGGCCATGTGCAAGCCGGTCAATCCGAGATCCTCGAGGGGTTGCGTGTTGGTGAGCAGATCGTCGTCGCCGGTCAACAGGGGCTGCGGGGCGGGATGACCGTTCGCACTGGAACGGGCGCCCGACAGCCGGCGCCGGCGGTGAGTCCAGGGAGGTAACCAATGATCCTCTCGCGGCTGTCTATCGCCAAGCCTGTCACCACAGTAATGTTCTACCTGGCGATCGCCTTCCTCGGCGCCATCGCTTTCTTCCGTCTGCCGGTCGACCTGCTGCCCGACATCTCGTTTCCCACGATCTCCGTCAACACAGACTACGAGGGCGCTGGCCCGCGGGAGGTCGAGCGCGAGATCACGACCCTCCTCGAGAACGTACTGAGCACGGTGCCCGGGGTCACGCAGATCTCCTCGAACTCGGTCGAGGGCCGCAGCTCCATCACCCTGCGATTCGCGTGGGGCACCAACCTCGACGTCGCGGCCAACGACGTCCGGCCGGCCATCGACCGGGTGCGCAACGCCCTGCCGGACGGCGCGGATGCCCCGCGCGTGGCCAGGTTCGACCCCAACCTCTTCCCCATCGTCCTGCTCGGGATCGAGGGCACGGGCGACATGAGCGTGCAGCGTGACCTCGCCGAGAACGAGATTCGGCCGCGTCTCGAGCAGGTCGAAGGCGTCGCGTCGGTTGACGTGCGCGGCGCGCGGGCGCGCCAGATCCACATCGACCTGGACCGCCAGCGGCTAGAGGCCCTGAAGCTCTCTGAACGGGAGATAGTACAGGCGGTCGGCGCCGAGGCCGTCACCGAGCCCGGCGGCGACGTGCGCGTCGGGTCTCAGCGCCGCGTCGTGCGGACGGTGGGACAATTTACCTCCGTGGAAGAGATTGCCCGGACGGTCGTGGCGACCCGGGGCGGCGCCCCGGTGTTGGTCGGAGACGTGGCTCGTATCACGGACACGGTCGCGGATCCCACGGCGCTGGTCCGCATCGACAGCCGCCCCGCGATCCTGATCGCGATCTCGAAGCAGTCCGGCAGCAACACCGTGGCGGTTGCCGAGCGCGTCTTCGGCGTGGCCGAGCGGTTGAACGAGCAGTTCCCGCAGGCGCGGCTGGTCACGGTCAGCGATGGGAGCAGGTTCATCAAACGGTCGATCGCCACCGTACGTGAGGCGGCGATCATCGGAGCGTTCTTGACCGTCATCGTCATCCTGTTGTTCCTGCGCAACGTCAGCAGCACCGTGATCATCTCGACTGCGATCCCGACTTCGATCCTGGCGACGTTCCTGTTTATGTTCGGCGGCGGGTTGACACTCAACCTGATGACGTTCGGCGGGCTGGCGCTGGCCGTCGGGATGCTGGTTGACGACGCCATCGTCGTACTCGAGAATATCTTCCGGTTCCGTGAAGAGGGCCGGCCCCCGAAGCTGGCCGCCGATGAGGCTACGGCTCAGGTCGGCACGGCGGTCATGGCCAGCACGCTGACGACAGTGGCCGTCTTCCTCCCACTCTTCTTCACCACCGGGATCGCCAGCGTCATGTTCCGTCCCCTGGCGTACATCGTCACGTTTTCGCTGCTCTGCTCACTCGTGGTCTCGTTCAGCCTCACCCCGATGCTCAGCTCGCGCGGACTGATCCTGGGGCACGGCCGGGGCCGGGCCGCCCGCGTTGCGGCCGCCTCCGAGCGAGCCCTCACCGCGGTCGAAGACGGCTACCGGCGGGCTCTGGTGCGGGTCATGCGGCGGCCCTACATCGCCTCAGCTGTGGCGGTCCTCCTGACCGTGGTTGGGCTTTCGGCGCTGCCGCTCATTGGGCGAGAGACATTCCCGGCCACCGATGAACGGGAATTCTTCATCTCGATGAACCAACCACGCGGTACGGCCCTTGACGTGTCCGACCGCCTGGCGCGACAGATCGAGCGGATGTTGATCGAGACTGAGGGCGCTCGTATGGTGCTGACCAACGTGGGCAGCACCTTCAACGCGACCGGGACGCACGTCATCAACTTCCGCGTCAGCCTCACCCCGGAGGCCCCGCCGACGCAGCTGGTCATCAACGACCTCCGCCGGCGCATTCGGGTCCCGGGGACGACCGTCTTCTTCCGGCCGTTGAGCTCGCTGTTCTTCTTCCGATCGCCCGACCCGATCAGCATCGACCTTCGCGGCTTCGATCTCGAGGTGGCGAACGCCACCGCGCGGCGGTTGCGCGGCGTGCTCGAAGGGGTTCCCAGCGTCACCGACGTGCAGGTCAGCCGGGAGGAGAGCGCCGAGGAATTCAACGTGATCGTGGACCCCGTCAAAGCGGCGTCGTTCGGCGTCAACGCGAGTCAGATCGCAACGTCGGTGCGCACGTACGTCGGGGGGAGGACCGCCGCCCTCTTCCGTAGCGGCGGCGAGGACATCGATGTCGTCGTCCGGCTGCGCGAATCCGACCGGGTCAGTCCCGATCGTCTCGCCGACGTGCCCATCTGGACGCCCAAGGGGGTCGTCCCCCTGCGCCTCGTCGCCGACATCCAGGGCTCCCCGGGGCCGACGCAGATCCAGCGCCGGAACCGCCAGCGCATCGTCACGTTGACCGGCAACATCTCCGGCCGCGACGCCGGCACCGTGCTGCGCGAGGTTCGCTCGGTGTTCCTGGCCGAACGGCTGCCCGCGGGGTTCTCGGTAGCGTTCAGCGGCGAGTTCGAGGATCAGCAACAATCGTTTGCCCAGTTGTTCACGGGGTTCCTGATGTCCCTCGTCCTCGTCTATATGGTCATGGCCTCGCAGTTCGAGCGGCTCCTGGAGCCGTTCTTGATCATGGCGGCGGTGCCGTTCGCGCTCGTGGGTGTGGTGGGGGCGCTGCTGTTGACCGGGACGACGCTCAACGTGCAGTCGGGTCTCGGGGCCATTGTCCTCGTCGGCATTGCCGTGAGGAACGCGATCGTCATGATCAGCTACTCACTCCAACTTCAGGACGAGGGCGTCCCCCTGCTGGAAGCGCTGGCGCGCGCCGGGCAGCGGCGGCTCCGGCCGATCCTCATGACGACGCTCACCACCATCTTCGGTTTGTTCCCGCTGGCGATCGGTTTGGGGGAAGGCGCCGAGCTGCAGGCGCCGCTCGCGCGCGCCCTGATCGGCGGGCTGGTCACCTCGACGGTCGGCAGCCTGCTCCTCATCCCGGCGTTCTACGTCCTGATGGACCGGGCGTTTCAGTGGGCTCGAACCCGCCGCGAGATGCCGACCGGGGCCGTGGAGCCCACCGAGGGCAAGTAGCGCGTCGGGGAGGCGCGGCTAGGGCGTCCCCGGCAGGTCAACGCGAATCCAGCCCAGCACCACGGCGAGGGCCAGCAGTATCAGCACGCTGGCGACGACCAGCCACTCCAGCCGGTTGTTGGTGGTGACCTGGGCGACGAGCCGGCTCAGTCTCCGCATCACAACACCTCTCTGAGGAGCGCGGCCATGGCAGCGACGTCTGCACCCGATTGCATCTTCTGCCGGATCGTCGGCGGGACCATTCCCGCGAGCATCATCCACCACGACGACGACATCATCGCCTTCATGGATATCGGGCCCGTCAACCCGGGACACCTGCTGGTGGTGCCCGCCGCGCACGCCGCCTCGCTCGCGGAGCTTGGGCCATCGGACGGCGAGAAGATGTTTGGCGTAGCGCACCGGCTGGCCGCCGCGGTGCGGCGGTCAGGGCTGCGGTGTGAGGGGATCAACCTCTTCCTGGCGGATGGCGCCGCCGCCGGCCAAGAAGTCTTTCACGTTCACCTGCACCTCGTTCCCCGCTTCCGCGGTGACGCGGTGCGCTTCTCGTGGCCGCGCACCCAGCCCTCCCGCGAGGACTTGAACACGCAAGCCGCCGCCATTCGGTCGGCGTTGTAGATCCGCTCGCCGCCGGGATCTCGTGTCGCCGACCGAATCTACCGTTGGTCGAGGACGAAGTTGTACGTGCCCACCTTGCCGGTAGGCGCCTCGCGCACCGCCAGCAACAGCCGCCGATTGAAGATCCCATCAGAATCGTTGCGAGACTCGCCCGGGAAATAGAGCTGTGTCGTGAGGATCGGCTGATTCGCCGCCTGCACCTTCACATGATAATGCCGGGTGCGTCCGGTATAGAGACCGGGAACGATGGTCTCGAGATAGTAGCGGCCGGCCTCATCGGTGAACTGATGGCCGCGCAGCCGGAAGCCGGTGTTGTCGTATTGCCCCCGGTCGTCCGCGTGCCAGAAATCCACCAGCGCGCGCGGCACCGGCCGGCAGGTCCGCGTGAGCACGAACCCCGCGATGACGATCTTCGTCCCGGTCACGCCCGGGTCCATTAGCGACGTGCGCTGCGGCGACCGGGGCTTGAAGAACGGCCCTTCGGTCTGTGCCACTGTGACGTCGTCCGGGTCGGGACACGCCGGGGTGGCCGGCAGCACTTGCTGCGGGGCCGCCAGCACGTCGGCGGTGGCCAGGCCGAGGGCGCTCCGGACCGACGAGGCCAGCAGGTAGGCCGCCGGGACCGTCAGCGTGGTTTCGAGGAACTCGCGGCGAGTGGACTTGATCCGCCGATCGCTAGTCATGGGCCTCTCCCCTTTCCTATTGGGGTACATCATATAGTAGATGGGGGGCAGGCCGATGAGAACCCTTGCGACCACCGTTGCCATGCTCGTGCTCCTGGGGGGACTGGGGACGCCCGCCCAGGCGCAGGCCCCGGCCCTTCCGTGCCGGGCTGAACACGCTCCGCTTTCGGCCGCCGGGGCGGTCCAGCAGCGCGCGCTTCCGCATTTCATCGAGGTCGAGCTCACCTTGCAGAACAGTGGCCCGACGCCGGTCCGCATCGATCCCGCGCGGTTCGTGTTCACACCCGACAACGGGCCTGGCGTGGCTCCTGCCAGCAGGGATGAGGTCGTTCGTGCTCTCCATCGTCCGTCGCCGGTCTCGGTGAGCATCGCCGGGTTCATCACCATGGGAGCGGTCGGCGTCAGCATCGGCGTGGGACCCTTCGACCTGCAGGTGCACACGATCGAAACACGGCTCCTCCGTCCGATGGATGTCGCGCCGGGCGGGATCGTCAAGGGGTCGCTCTACTTCCGACCGGTCGCTTGGCCGGCTCACTTCTCACTTGTCTTCGAGGAGCTGAACACAGCGTCGGGGAAGGCGCCGCTGGCCCTGACGCTGCACTGCGCCATGCCTGTGCGGCTCCTAGGATCCCCCGGGCTGGTCGCTCAGTCGAACACGACACCGCGTACGATTCCCCTGAGCGCGCGGGCGGAGACCGGGCCGCTTGCGGTCAACGTGTCGAGCATCGAGCTGACCCGGCAGGCGACCACCGTCAGCGTCACCATCGAGAACGCGGCGGCCACTGAAGCGTCGCTCTTCGTCGCGATCGGTCAGGCGCAACTACTGGATGCGGGAGGCAAAGTGTACGCGGTTCGCATGCTGCGCAGCGATCTTCCCGAACGCGTCGGCCCGCGCGGCCGGGCGCACGGCCGGCTAGTGTTCGAGCCGCTTCCCCTGGAGGCGGCCGTCACATCGAGCGTGTTCCTGTTACCGGGAGCACGCGTGGGCGACGACGTGTACGACCTTCGAGTGGATCTCCGCTTCTAATGACCCAGGGCCGACGCATCGAACCCGCGTCGGCCCTGACCTTTGGTGCCCCCAGCGGGATTCGAACCCGCGTCGCCGGCTTGAAAGGCCGGTATCCTAGGCCAGCCTAGACGATAGGGGCAAACCGAGCCTCAGTATAGCACGCGACGTCGCGACCACGTCGCAGCGTCACATCGTCCCTCGCACCGTGCCGCCGTCCACCTGATACGTCCCGCCGGTCAAGAAGCTCGCGCGCTCAGACGCTAGGAACACCGCCAGGTCCGCGAACTCCCGCGGCTCACCCAGCCGCCCCAGGGGGATCTGGGAGATCCACAACCGCTGCCGGGCGTCCTCGAACGTGGCCCCTTCGCGGGCCGCGTACTGCTGCGTGAGCTCGACCAGCCGGTCCGTTGCGATCGGTCCCGGGCAAAGCGTGTTGACGAGAATGTTGTGCGGCGCCAGCTCGATGGCCTGGGTCTTGGCCAGGCCCACGACCGCCAGCCGCACGGCGTTCGAGAGCACCAGATTGGGCAGCGGCTGCTTGACGGTGAACGACGCGACGTGCAGGATGCGGCCCCACCGCTGCTGCTGCATCGTCGGGATCACGGCGCGTGAAAGCCGCACCGCGGACAGCAGCAGCGTCTGCAGCGCCGTTTCCCACTGCGCGTCGGTCAGACCGGCCGCCGGGCCGGACGGCGGACCACCCGCGTTCGTGACCAGGATGTCCACTCGACCCCAGCGGGCGAGCGTAGTGGCTGCGAGGCGATCCACGTCTTCGGCGCGGCTGACGTCACCGGGCACCGGCAGCACTTCCCCGCGCGCGGCCGCCGTGGCCGTCCGGGCGGCGATCGCCTCGGCGGTTTTCGCGAGCGCTTCGGTCGAGCGCGAGCAGATCGCCACCCGCGCGCCCTCTGCGGTCAGCCCTTCAGCGATCGCTCGGCCTAGGCCGCGGCTGGCGCCGGCCACGATCGCCACCTTGCCCTGAAGTCCCAGATCCATTCGGAGGCCCTCCCGTTCTGGCGATCCAGATGACGCTGCGGCGGAGCGCGGCCAGACGGGACTTGGCGACCGGAACATATGTCTCCTTCCCATCATCCATCAAGAGACTCCACACATGACGCGACCAGGGCACGAGCGCGCGCACCCGACGCATGTTCACGAGGTACGCACGGTGGGTCCGAAAGAAGCCGTGAGATACCAGGAGCGGTTCGAAGCGCGTCAGCGGCGCACGCACGGCGTGCACACCGTCGTCGGCGTGCACGAGCGATGTGCCGTCGCGTGCCTCCACGAACCGAATGGTCTCTGGGGCGAGCGCCGCCTGATGATCGCCATCGGGTACGAACAATCGGGGCACCGGCGGGATCGGAGGCGCCAGACGGGCGCGCGCCCGGCGGACGGCGTCGGCCACGCGCCCGGTCGTGAGGGGCTTCAACAAATAGTCTACTGCATTCAACTCAAAGGCGGCCGCGGCGTAGTCCGCATATCCGGTGGTGAAGACGATGCCCGGCCCCGCGAGGCCCCCTGGGGAGCCTGCCATCAGCCGGCGAGCGACCTCGATGCCGTCGAGACCGGGCATGCGCACGTCGAGGCACACGAGATCGGGGTTGGTCCTGGCGACTGCGTCAAGCACCTGTTCTCCAGCGGCGCACTCCGCGATCGTGCGCACGCGACAGTCCGAGAGCAGTGCGCGCAGGTGTCCGCGGGCGCCGGCTTCATCGTCGCCGATGACCGCGCGCATCGTGGTCGTTCCGGTCACGGCGCAGCACCAGACGTACTCGGCGCGCGTGTCGCGGTCCGGGGCGCAGGAGTCGCCGGGATGGTGAGCGTGGCCAGCGTACCCCGACCCGGCCGGACCAGCACACGCAGCCGTGCCTGGGAGCCCCACAACGCGGCCAGACGCTGCCGGGCGCCAGACAACCCCCACCCGGTCGCGGCGCGGGCCGGCAGCGGTCGGAGGAAGCCCGGACCGTCGTCGCTGACAACCAGGTGGAGGACTCCGGCGGTGAGTCTTGCGGACACACGCACGCGGCCGCCCTGCAAGCGTCGCGCCACCCCATGGCGGATGGCGTTCTCTACCAGCGGATGCACGATGAGCGGCGGGACGGCGATCTCCAACGTGTCCGGGGGACAGCGCATATCGAATCGCAGGCGGCCGCCCATCCGCGCGCGCTCCACTCCCACGAGCGCACGGACCACGGACATCTCGTCCGCCAGCGGCACGAGAGCCCGCCGCTCTCGAAGCAGGCCGCGCAGGTACGAAACGAACTGCGCCAGCAGGTCCTCGGCGGCGTCCGGGCGCCGCCGCAGGAGTGACCCGACGGTGCTCAGGGTGTTGGCAAGCCAGTGGACGTGCGCGGCCGCCTGCCAGACCGGGAGTTGTTGCACCCTGTGCGCTGTCACACGAGAGCGGACGGACGAGCCCACGGAGACCTCCGGTTTCACGGCGGCCGGGCGGAAGGTATCGTCTCGAGGCGCGCCGGAGCGTCTTGCAGTCCGGAGAGGGGGACCGGCCGGGTGAAACCGTCTCTCGGTTCGAGCACAGGCCGACGGAGAAACGGTTCTGCGCGGGGCGGTGCCCCGATGGTTCGGGACTGCGATCTGATGGTCCTGCCGGAGCGCCGGGAGAGGCTCGACCGCCCTCGGACCGGCTCCCCGTCCACGAAGCGGCGCAGGCGCTTCAGCCCCCGCGCCTGGATCTCGGCGATTCGCGTGATGGAGAGTGCCAGCCGCGCAGCGACCTCTCGCAGCGTCAGACCATGGACCAGCCGCAGGATCAGGACCCGCCGGTCGCGTGGCGGGAGGGCCGCCAATCCGCGCCAGGCGCAGCGCAGCAGGTCGGCTTCGATGGCCCGCGCCTCCGGGCCGAGCGAGTCGTCCTCCGGCACCCCCAGGGCGGTGTCGAGCTCGAGAAGCTGCACGCCGCCGGCCTGGTAGGGACCGCCCGCAAGGGCGATCGCGCGCTTGCGGGCGCGGCGCACCCGACGCGGCAGAGGATCGCGAGTGCGCAATCCGTCGAGGATGGCACCCCGAATGCGGTACGCGGCGTAGGTGGAGAAGCTCACACCACGAGAGCCATCGTACCGGCGTGCCGCGTCCAGCAGGCCGAGCACTCCGTCGCTGATCAACTCGTTCAGCTCGACCGTCGATGGCAGTCTGCGACTCAAGACCCTCGCAATGGCACTCACCAGCGGCAGCTGCTCAACCACGCGGACCGTACCGGCACAGCCGTCAGTGTCCAACGCCCACCCCCGGCGCCGCCCCGCTGCGGTCACGGCGCAGCCTGCATCATGCCTGACGGCGGTGCTGACCGGACACCTGAGGCGGCCACTGGGAGCGAACCCCCCGCCAGCGGTCGCGACGGAGGCACGAACGGGAAACGTGCATCCGCCGACGGATCCGTGCGCTATGATGGGGACATGCAGATCGCCATCGGAGGCGTGCGGATCGGCTACGACCAGGACGGTAGTGGTCCGCCGGTCGTGCTCATCCATGGATTCCCAGTGAACAGAACGATGTGGCGCCCGCAGGTGGCGGCGCTGCGCGATCGCTTCACGGTCGTCACGCCGGACCTGCGCGGGTTTGGGGAGTCAGACGTCCCGACCGGTACGGTAACCATGGACACCTACGCCGCCGACATTCTCCAGTTGCTCGACGCCCTCGGCCATCAGCGGTTTGTGCTGGGCGGGCTCTCCATGGGCGGCTACGTGGCGTTTCGGATCGTAGCCGCGGCGCCGACACGCGTCCGCGCGTTGATCATCGCCGACTCGCGGGCCGCCGCGGACAGCGACGAGGCGCGCCAGCGCCGCTACGCGGCCATCACCCGCATCCAGAACGAAGGACCCGACGGTTTCCTGCGCGACTTCCTCGGCCCGCTGGTCGGCGCCACGACCAAGGCCCAGCGGCCGCAGGTGGCTGAGGCAGTACGACAGATCACCGGCACGCCGCAGGCTCAGAGCCTGACGGCGGCCTTGGCGGCCATCGCGGAGCGGCCGGACAGCCGTCCCCTGCTGCCATCGATCGCGGTGCCGACTCTGGTGGTCGTGGGTGAGGAAGACACCGTGACCCTGCCGGCGGAGTCCCAGGCGATGGCGTCAGCGGCGCCGCACGCCCGTCTTGCGACGATCCCGGCGGCAGGCCACTTTTCCAACCTGGAGGTCCCGGAGGCCTTCAACCGAATCGTGCGGGAGTTCCTGGAAGCCCTCCCCTACCCGCGCGCCTCGACCGGCACGTAGGCGCGCTCGCGCGGTCCGATGTAGTCCGAGGCCGGCCGGATGAGCCGGTTGTCAGCGTACTGCTCCA
>Ga0187892_10008482_pt1 | contig 14049 bp, 11 predicted proteins | sample MA1701073metaG_FD_139345 | JGI IMG/M metagenome (GOLD analysis project Ga0187892, IMG submission 139345) | Bio-ooze microbial communities from a basaltic lava cave in the Kipuka Kanohina Cave System on the Island of Hawaii, USA - MA170107-3 metaG ...
CCCATCACGGCGACGTCGAGGCTCCAGTCCCTTCGCCCGAGCGTCGGTGTCGAGAGGCCGTACACCGGGCCGTGCCCCTGCGCTTCGATGGCTCCCGGCGCGAGCACAGCAGCCAGCGCGGCGGCCGAGGCAACCAGTGCGAATTCACGCATGCGTCACGTTGCGACCCAGCCGAGAATCGGGCCCAGCAGGAATGCCACGAAGAATGCCAACCCGTAGAGCAGCACCGACACCCACCACGCCGCTCGTGTCGCTCGACTCAACGCCGGCGAGCACGCGGCACCTTCGGTCGCAAGACGAGGCACCAACCAGCGCAGATACATGCGGCTCGAGACGATCAGCAGCGCCGCAGCACCGAAAACCCATTCCTTGCTCCTCGAGATCGCGACGAGCCAGGGCGCCGCGGAGATCACCGCGGCCACCGTCGTGCCCAGGCCGAGGAGTACGAGCAGCGACGGCAGCGCACAGCACAACAACGTCGCGAGCGAACCCGCGAACGCGGACCAGGCTGCGACGCGGCCACGCGCCATGCGCGATTCTCCTACTATCGAGTTCTGTCAGTCGCTCGACAATGAGAGATCACGCGGGCCGCCCGATCCCTTCCAAGCGAAGCGTCTCCGCGTCCAAGCCACGACCGGCACAGCACTCCGCTAGCCGGCCGTCGACGGCAACTGCGGGAACCGACCGGATTCCGAGGTCGCCGGCTCTGCGGACCACGTCGCGATCGCGCATGTCCTGCGGGATCACGTCGCAGGAATCGCAAGCGATCTGTTTGACCAGCGCAACCGCGTCATCACATACACGACAACCGGCCGTGAATACCTCGACCTTGCGACGCGTCATATGCCCTCCTTGCGCCGCCTCGTAATGCGGCGCGACAGTGACTGAGATTCAATGATACCGCAGATGCACGAGTCGGAGTCCTGCATCACCGTCGGCTTGCTCAATGCATCGACCAGGGTGGCTCGCAGAGCACGCAGGTCACGAAGCCGTGCGTCGACCTGACGAAGGCGCACTTCGAGTGTCGCACGTACGTGCTCGCACGGTGGTCCGCCGTCCGCCGCCGCGCGCAGCACCTCGATCACTTGATCAAGCTTCAGGCCGATGGCTTGTGCCTTCCGGATGAAGTCCAGCCGCTCGACTGCGGAACGATCGTACAGACGATATCCCGCCTGCGTCCGCCTCGTCGGTGTCAGCAGCCCTCGCCGCTCGTAGTAACGCAAGGCGTCCGGGCTCGTGTCCGCGACCCGGGCCAGCTGGCCAATCGTCAGTTCCTGCGTCTCGCTCGCGCCTCCTCGGCGCCCGGTGCCGGATTCTGCCATGGTCCAAACCTAAACCCTTGACCGTGCTCCAAGGTCAAGGGGAGGGTCGCGATCCAGCCGCTCCGAGTGCAGAAATCGCGTCATCCAGTCGGTCTGGCCACTGCAAGTCGATGCTCACAGACCTTCAGGTGGATCCAACGATCCACCGTGGACAGCAGCGGTGTTGCTGCCCGTCGTGGTTGCAGACGCGATTCAGGCGATTTGTCGATGACCGCACGCTTGCGGGACAGGAAGTCGGACACGCGTGCACGGGTGCCGCTCGTGGGTTCTACCTGTGTCCCTGGCGTTCCACCAGTCAGACCGAATCCACTGCTCGGACGACATACCCGAGAACGAAGCTTCCGAATGGCGTCGGATCTTGCCCAACGGTTGCCGCCTCCAGCGTCTCGAAATATCGAATCCGGTCGTCGCTTCGGATTGTGATCCACGGGAAGCCCGCAGTCATGAGGCAGAGGTTCATCAGGAATCGTGCGATCCGACCGTTGCCGTCCGGAAACGGGTGAACCGCCACAAAGTCCAGATGAACGAGCGTTGCCCGGACGATCGCTGGCTCGCGAAGTGCGTTCGCCAACTCGATGTGCTGCTGCATGAGTTGTGGCACCTTCTCCGGCGATGGAGGCACGTAGCGCGCACCACGCAGCCAGGCCGGGTTGCTGCGCCAGCCGCGCAAGGCGTCGGCATCGATGATGCCGGCCTCGACAGACGGCGAGAAGAGATCCTGGTAAAGCGTCTGGATCAGCTGCTCCGAAAAGTCGAGGCTTCCGTCGGATTCGTTGATGATCGCGATGCAGCGATCGAATGTTGCCGAATAGCCTTTCACCGCCATTCGTGCCTTCACATCCTCAGGATCGTGGCCGCCGACGTGCCGTCCAGCAATCACGGCCGAGACTTCTTCGGGCGTGATTCGATATCCCTCGATGGTGGTGGAGTGGTAGGCGTCATAGGTCTTCGCCGCCGCCGCTTGCCGCACCAGCCGCGATCGGTCGAAACGCGGCGATTCGATGTGTGAGGCAAGGTCTTCCCGGATCTGGTCGAAGAAGCGGCGGAACGTCACCTCGTGTCGAGTCAACCACGGAGAGCTGGAGCGCGCCTGCGACACCAGCCCTGGAATCACGACCTCCGAGCCGACACCCGTGCGTGCACGGCTGATGTGCTCCCCGTGCTCGACGGCAAGCAGGCCGTCGAGCTGTTCCGCGAGACGCCCGTTGCCGGCATCGCCCGCCATCTCCGCCAGGCGCCGGATGACCAGCGGGCGTGGCATGCGGGACCACTCCTGTTCGAGCGCCGGCCTGGAAACGATCAGAGAACGAAGCCAGATCGCGACCCGTTCCAGATGGGCCCGCAGCGTCGTCAGCGGAAGTGCCAGCAGCGTCCGTTCCGGTCGATCCACCAGCAGCTCTGCCCCATCCACGACGATCCTTTTCGCCTCCTCCAGGACGACCTCGCCCGGCATCGCCTGCAGCTCCAGCCCTTCACATATCTCGAAGGTGTAGTTGCTTCGACTGCTCCCGTGACGGATGCGAAGGCGGGCGGGCGGCGTCGCGTCCTCGATGTACAGCTGCACCGCCGATTCTCGTTCGAGAATGGCGGGCTCGTAGTTCCTCAGAACCGCCTGCACGATCCGCCAGTAGTTGCGAAGGCACAGGTCCCGGTCCGGCTCGCGCTCGGGCGTCTTCAGGATCCAGGCTTGTCCCCCCGCCGCTTCCATTGCATGGCCACCACGGAGGAGCAGGCCGCGCCCCTTTCCTCGCGGTTGTTCCGACCTTGCGATGACGAGGCGGTCGTTCTGGACCTGATCCCTCCACCACCCGATGGCCGCGTCCCTGCTTCTGAGCGTCGGTCCGGTCAGTCCTCACCTCCGGGAAGGTACTTTTACTCTAACAGCCTTGGTACGATAACTCTATTACGTCTGGTACGAACGCTCTAATCAGACGGTTACGATCGCGACAGGATGAGGCTGGGTCAAGTGCGAGGCGGGCGGCGCGTGCCGCGAGCAAGGGATGCGAAACGGCCGCCGGAAGGCGGCCGTCTGCTCGCGCGAGAGGCTGCTAAGGTTTCTGCTATGGTTTGAGTCCGTTGTCTACCCGAATCGACCTCCATCGATGTCGGCCTGATCCCGGCAACCTCGTTGAAATCAGGACCTTTTCTCGGGATCTGCCCTGACTCCCACCGAAATGGGGTTCAGGGGGTCGCGGGTTCAAATCCGGCCGTCCCGATTGACGCAGCAGGTCCATCACCCAGGCTCGGGCAGACTCGCCATCCTGCGCGAGTCCTGCCCGGCAATCCCGCCCCTCCATTGAATCGGCTCGCCGTTGCAAGGTACGGTCCGGCTCCTTGTCGCGGGCAAGCCGGGCCGGCGCCGGCTTGCTGCGGAACGAGTCGTTCCGGCACTTTCACCAGCAATAGCAATGCGAGAACATTTTCGCGTGGTCTGGAACGTCGCCCAGGATGCCGCCAGGGGTGGTTTCTGGAAGGAAGCGCGGCCGATTGGCGCGGACGTCAACGAACATGTCACCACGCTGCTGGGTGTGCTGGTCGGCGGCGATGGCCGGCTCACCGATCCGGAGCTGGAACTGTTCAACGACCTCTTTTCCGAGGTGCTGGGCGGCCGCCAGACATTCCCCGTGTTGCGCGCGCTGCTCAATGAACGCGTGGCTCAGAAGCCCGAGCTCACCGCTCGCCCGCCCGCGTTTTTCGAAGCGATCCTGCGCATGGATACGGCCGCGCGCACGACCACGGCGCGCAATGTCGTGCTGTCGCTGCAGGAGATTGGTCGTGAGGCCGCAGCACTGGATGGTGACATCGGTCGTGGCGAACTGGCCGCACTCACCGACTACATCCTGATGTTACGCGAGGCCACCAAGCCGACCGAGGCGGCCCCGGAGACCACGCCCGCTCAAACACCAGCAGAGACTCTCGAGGCCCTGCAGGCGAAACTCCACCGGCTGGTCGGCCTCGAGGCCGTCAAGCGGCGCGTCGACACGCTCGTCAACATGATTCGCGTCCGGCAGCTGAGAAAGCAGCATGAGCTGCCCGTGACGCCCATCTCGCTGCACATGGTGTTCAACGGCAATCCGGGCACCGGAAAAACGACCGTCGCACGTCTCATGGCCGGCATCTTCCGCGCCTTGGGCGTCGTGGCGAAAGGTCAGCTCGTGGAGGTGGATCGCGCGGACCTCGTCGCCGGATACGTCGGTCAGACCTCACTCAAGGTCAATGAGCGCGTGGAAGCGGCGCTGGGGGGTGTGCTCTTCATCGATGAAGCCTATGCGCTGGTGGCCGGGCGAGGTGAAAGCGATTTCGGCTACGAAGCGGTTGATGTGCTGGTCAAGGCCATGGAGGATCACCGCGACGATTTCATCGTGATCGCGGCCGGATACCCGGACAAGATGCGCGAGTTCATCGACTCGAATCCCGGCCTGCGCTCCCGGTTCGCCATCTTCATCGAGTTCGCCGACTACCGTGCGGATGAACTGCTGCTCATCCTCGAGCGAATGGTCGAGGATCACGGCTACACGCTCACCGAGGCGGCAACGACGCGCGCGCGTCAGTTGTTCACCGGCCTCGTCGACCGGAAGAGTGAGAGCTTTGCCAATGCACGCGATGTGCGCAACGTCTTCGAACGCGCGCTGGACCATCATGCCAATCGCCTGGCGAAGATCCCCGAACCCTCGAGAACCGAGCTCATGTCGCTCGAACCCGGCGACCTGACCGAAGCCCCGGGCTGATGGCCGCTCGCTGGCTGACGCGATTCCTCGAGGGCGTGCTCTTCGGGATTTCAGCCCAATGACCCGAAGACCTTCGCCGCGGTCGCCGCACTCCTCACGCTCGTTGCCATCCGCGCGTTCTGGATCCCGGCTCGCCGCGCGACGAAGGTCGATCCGCTGGGGGCGCTCAAGGCCGAGTAGTTCAGCCCTTTTTCTGGAAGCCGGCCGGTACGCGGAACATGTCGTCGGCCAGCGCCGCGCGCTCGATGCTCAGGACCTCTTCGATAGTGAGGCTTCCGCGGCCGAGCGTCTGGACCAGCACGGGAAACCCGTATTGGGCGAGCAGGGCCTCGGCTGCATCCCCCTGGCCTTCATTGGCCATGCGCCGGAACGACCATGTGAGCCCCGGGTGGTCCTTCGTCATCCAGGCGCGGATCACGGAATCTTCGGTGCGCACCTCGTAACCCGTGGTTTGCATCCCGTTGATCGTGCGTTGGCCGAGTGCCCGCGGCCTGGCAGACGTGGCCGATGAGGCGTCGGGTTGTGCGGTCTCGGCGGGATACTCCGCGTAAGCGCGCTCCCGGGGAAAGACCAGCCACATCATCTGGCTTTCCAGATCCCAGATGAAATACTCGCCGGCCTCGGCGACCCCGCCGTCGACGCGGATGCGCTTGCCTTTCATGAGCACCGTGCTCTGCATGGCATCGACGCCCTCGCGCTGAAACAGCGTTGCGATCGGCGTTTCGAGCACCGAGGTATCGTCCTCTTCGACTTCGATCTCGGCTGCACGCACTTTCAGCCGGCCTTCGAACACTTGCGCGTCAAGACCGACGGGCAGCAGGGAAAGCATCAGGGCCGAAGTGAGCGCGAGCCGTTGACCGATCATGACCGCCTCCTGTAGCAGGTCGGGGGAAGTTGGACTGTCACCCGCCGGCGGGCAATGCGCCCCCCTTGAAGGCGCGCCGCCCACCGCGCTGAGCCGGGCTCAGCGATTTGCCGACTCCGCAGATGCAGTTGCTGTCGTAACCGTACGTGTGTCGCACCGAGGCACGCGATCACAATGGAAACCGCCGCCAGCACTGGCACGAAACGCATGGTAGTGACCATTATGCTGTCCCGATCGCGGAGGTCCTGACATGAGACGTCAACGCCCGACGCTTCTTGCCTGCTGCCTGTCGTTCTTCGCGGGTGCCGGCGCCATGTGGGCGCAACAGGCGCAGAGCGCAACACGCCGCGAGCCGCAATTCGAAAACGAGCACGTGCGCGTGTGGAAATCGATCATCATGCCCAGACAGCCGCTGGCCCTGCACCGTCATGACCACGGCCGCACGCTGGTCGCGCTCACGAACGGCAAGCTGGATGTGGTCGACAAGGACGGCAACACGCTCAAGACGTTCGACTGGGAGCGTGGCAAAGCCTACTGGCTGGATGCCGATCCGCCGGGCCAGACCCACGCCGACGTCAATAACACAACCACTCCTGTTGAAGTCATCGTGGTCGAGTTGAAGAAGGACAGGCCGTAGCGACGTCGCGATTCGACTCCGAATCAGACGTCGCCGCGGCGTGTCCTCCGCGCGCGTGATGGCGGAACGCGCTACCGCCCCCTCGCACGCACGGGGAACGGCGGCCGCTTGTACACCGGCGGCGGATTCTTCCGCAGCTCCTCCAGGATCACCTCGATGGCTTTTTCCAGCTGCGGGTCGCGGCCTGCGATCACGAGCGCCGGCGTCTGCTCCACCTCGATGTCCGGCGGCACGCCCACGTTCTCGACAATGAATCCTTCATCGGTCCAGATGCCCAGGTTCGGCGATGAAACGCCGCCATCCATGAGCGGCACGCTGGTCCAGTGTCCGACGAGCCCGCCCCACGTCGTCTTCCCGACGATCGGGCCCAGTCCGAATTTGCGCCACATCCAGGGGAAGAGGTCGCCACCCGAGCCGGCCATTTCGTCGGCCAGCAGCACTTTCGGTCCCTGGATCGAGGCGGTCGGCGTCTTGAGGTCTTCGCCGTACCGCATCGCCCAGTGGCTGATGTACGGGCGGCGCAGCATGTCGATGTAGTAGTCGGCGATCAGGCCGCCGCCGTTGAACCGTTCATCCACGATGATGGCGTCCTTGTCCGACTGCGGATAGAAGTAACGCTTGAAGTACTCGTGTCCGCCCGCGCCCGTGTTCGGCACATAGACGTACGCCACGCGGCCATTCGTGGCCGCGTCCACCTTCTTGATGTTGCCCTCGATCCAGGCACGGTTACGCAGCTCGTTTTCGTTGGCAATCGGGACCACGGTCACCGTGCGCGATCCGGTGCCGTTGGCGTTCGATGCGACCGTGATCTGCACGTTCTTGCCCGCCGTGTTTTCGAACATCGCGTACACACTGGTAGGCGGCCGGAGGTCGCGTCCGTTGACGGCAATCAGGTAGTCACCCGCCCTGACGTTGACGCCCGGCTCAGTGAGCGGTGCTCGCATCTGCCGGTTCCAGTTCAGGCCGCCATACACTCTGGCGAATCGGTAGCGGTTGTTCTCGATCGCGTAGTCCGCACCCAGCAATCCACCCGGCACGGTGCGGCGAGGCGGCGCATCACTTCCGCTCGAGCCATGGTGACCCACCGCCAGCTCGCTGACCATCCACTGAAGCACGCGAGTCAGATCGGAGCGCGAGGTCAACGCGGGCAGAAACGGCCGGTATTTCTCGCGGACCGCCGGCCAATCAGCGCCGTGCATGTTCGTGGCGTAGAACAGGTCGCGGTTGATCCGCCACGCTTCCTCGTACTCCTGCTGCCACTCGGCGCGCGGATCGATGTAGACCTCGAGCGAGTCCGTGGCCAATCGCCCGTCGGCGGGCTGCGCGGCGCGTGTCGTCGGCACGATCGCCCAGCTGCTGCCCGCGCGGTACAGGATCCTCTTCCCATCGGCAGAGATGACGTACGCATTCGCGTTGGCAACAACGGTCTCGGATCGGCGCTGTGCCAGGTTGAATCGTTCGAGCGACGTGCGATTGGCGGTCGCGTTCAGATAATAGACCTCACCCGCTGCGCCGCTCTGCAGTGACGAGTAGTTGCCCGGCGGCACAGGCAGATCGAGAATCCGTTGCGGCAGGTCGTCGAAATCGATGCGCACGGTTGCATCGCCGGTTACGGCCGGCCCGCCAGTCTGGGGTCGCGGCTCATCTGCGCGCACGGCACGCGCCGAGTCGCCCTCCTCATCGCTCTCCCGCGCCAGAGGCGACGGAAGATCCTGGCGCAGCACCGCGAGGTAGATCGAATACCGCGACTCCGGGTCGGCGTTCGTCATCATGAACCACTGGCGAACGGGCCCGGCATCCGTCGAGGCCAGCAGGTACAGGTACTTTCCGCTCCGGTCGAAGGCAGGCGTGATGACATCGCTCAGGCCATCCGTGACCGGCCACGACTTGTCCTGATCGACCGAGTAGACCCATGCGCGGTGCATGTATGCGCGGTTCGTGAGCACGTAGGCGACCCACTTCGAATCGTGCGACCACACGGGAGTCAGGGTCCTCGCCTGCCCCACGATCGGGTCGGCGTTGATCTTCTTCGCCGCGCCGGTCGCCATGTCGAGGACGTACAACGTCTGGGAGATGTCGACGTAGGCGATCTTGCGGCTGTCCGGCGACCACGCCATACGCTCGTACAGACCCGACCCGGTGAGCTTGAACTTCTGTGGCTCTCCGGAACCGTCCTGACGCCGGACGTGAAGCTCGTATTCACCGGAGGCATCGGAGAAATACGCGATCCGCGTTCCATCGGGCGACCAGGTCGGCGCCCTGTCGTTGGCACCCGTGCTGTTCGTTACGTTGCGCGCGTCACCTTTCTCTGCGGGCACGGTGACCACTTCGCCACGGACCTCGAACACCGCGCGTGCGCCGGACGGCGAGATCGCGAAGTTGCGGATCAGGTTCGATCCGCGCACGTAACGCGGCCGCGTGAGCACGAGATCGGTGGTCACCTGGATCGGCAGCTGCCTGCTCTGCGCTGTGGCGGGGTCGAAGACGTGGATGTAGCCCGCCCGCTCGTACACGATCCTGCCCTTGCCAGCGGACGCGTCGATGACCGGGAAGTCGTCGTATTGCGTGAGCTGTTTCACAGCTTTCGACCGCGGGTCGTACGAGAACAGATTGAACTCGCCCGCACGATCGGAACGAAAATACATCAGGTCGCCGATCCACATCGCATCCGTGTCGTTGGAGCGGCCCCGGGGCTGGGGGATCTCCTCTACCGCGTGGCTACCCGTATTGTAGACCCAGATCCGGGACGTGCGGCCGCCGCGATAGTTCTTCCACGTGTTGAACGCCTGCCCCAGCGGGTTGTACGCGATGTGCCTTCCGTCAGGCGAATACGTCGCCTTGTTCGCAACGGGAATCGGCAGCTGCTCCGGGAACCCGCCCTTCACCGGCACGACATACAGCCTGGGCTGGGATCCGGTGAAGGCGGCACGCGGTGACCGAAACAGGATGCCCGAGCCGTCGGCCGTGAAGCCTTGCACCACGTCCGCGCCCGGGTGCCAGGTGAGGCGGGTGGGCGCGCCTCCTTCCACGGGCACCACGAAGACGTCCGTGTTCCCGTCGTATTGCGCGCTGAATGCGATCAGCCGCCCGTCGGGCGAGAAGACGGGGCTCGACTCGATACCGCCGTCGCTCGTGAGCTGCTTCGGACCGGTGCCGTCGGCGCTCGCTACCCACAGTTCGCCGGCATACTGAAAGGCGAGGTTTCGCTCGCTGAGCGCAGGTCGCGAGAGCATGCGTGTTCCCTCAGCGGAGGACAGCGATACCGTCGTTCCGTTCTGGCCGGCCAGCGGAGCGTGCGGTGCGGCTGCCGTGGAGAGCAACAGCGTGAAGAGGGCGATCCGGCAGGGCTGAGCGAGCATGGTTGCCTCCGGAAGAGGTTCAGCGGCCGAGTGCGGTCGCGTGCCAGCAGTGTGGTGACGCGAAGCCGGATGCGCCAGCCGTCCGCTCAGGCCGTACGCGCATCACCCCGGCCAGCCGAGGTCCTCACTTTCCGCAGCCCCCGAGAACCGAGCTCATGACGCTCGAAGCCCGCGACCTGGCGGAAGCCGATTCGATGACGAATTGATGCGCTCGGAACAACACGTGCCGGTCGAGGCGCGAATCGCGCGCCCCGGCTATCCGCTCACTCTGCCCGCTGTGAAATCGCCGGATCGACCGCGGCCGCCCGGCGCGCGGGAAGCCAGCACGCGACGAGCGCGACGGTCCGCAGGACCTGATCACGGAGGGTTGTCGCCCAAGACGACAGGAAGCCTTGGGACGCGACCCCCCGTGGCTCGCACCGCGTCTGGGGGTAGCGAGGAAACGCGAAAGTCTACAGCACGTCGACCATGACATCCGGCGCGGCCGAACCCAGGCGCGCATCGCAGGTCACGAGCGGCGCTGCGAGCGCTTCCGCGAGCGCGACATACGCGGCATCGTGCACCGTCATGTTGTGCCGAAGCGCCCACATGCGCTGCAGCATCGGTTCCATCGGGTGCCTCTCGATCCGGATGTCGAGGAAGTCGTCGAGGGCAGCGCCTGCACGTGCGGCTTCGAGATCGCCCGCGAGCGCGTAGCGCCGGAGCACTTGTGCAACTTCGACGTCGATCAGATGCGGTGCGTGCAACACGATGTCATCGCGCAGAACGCGATCCGTGATCGCAACGGAGCGGCGCGTGCGCAGCAGCAGTTCAATCACCGCCGATGCATCAACGACGATCGCGTTCACGACGCACAGCGGTCGCAGGTTCCTCGGACAGCTCTACCGCCGTGCGGCCCTCGAGCCGCGCGCGGAGTTCCGCCGCCGTCGGACGCTCCACCAGCCTGCGCGCCTCCTCCAGCAGAAAATCGGAAAGCGTCATTCCGGCCATCGCGGCGCGCGCCTTCAACCGGCGATGCAGACTGTCGGGCACATTGCGGATCTGGATCATCTTCGACATGTGCATAACATGCGAACATGTGCATCACATGGTCAAGAGTGTCCCAACGTGCGGGAGCCAGCGGTCGCCCGGCGGGAAGCCGGCGGGAGCCTGTCGCGGGGCGAGCAGGAATCGCATACAATATCCGGTCCCTGACCACTCCCACGGGGCAGCTACTGGCGCTGTCCCCGTTCGTTTTGCGGCGCCGGACTGGGCGCTGGAACCGTCAGACAGGAGGGTTCCGATGGAGCTGCGTAGCGTTGCTTCCCTGGCGGTCCGTTACCGGACGATGAATGCGGCGCTGTGCGCGGCGCTGCTGGTATGGCCGCGGGTGGCCGGCGCGCAAGGTACGCTCGAGGACTACCGGCGTGCGGCCACGATCAACCAGCGATTCGAGAATCTGACAACCGGTCTGACTCAGGGTCTGGCGTGGATCGGCCAGACGAACCAGGCGGTGTACCGGGTCTCGGTGCCGGGTGGGAACCGGTTCGTGAAGGTCGATGCGGACCAGTGGAGCAAGCAGCCGGCGTTCGATCATGCGGCGGTTGCCAGCGCGCTGTCGAGTGCGGCAGGTGAGCCGTACACGGAGCTGACGCTGCCCTTCCAGTCGATCACGTTCGTGGAGAATGGCACTGCGATCGAGGGCAATGCGGGCGCGTCGCGCTATCGGTGCGCGGTGGCGGGCACGTCGTGTACTCGCGTGGGCGCCGCGACGCAGGAAGCGGGTGGCCGCCGGGGCGGCGGAGGTGGTGGCGGCGGTGGTGGCGGTCGCGCCGGCGGGGCCGGCAGTGAGCCGCGGTGTCCGGGCGAACGCGAAGTTGCGCAGGGCGAGACGCGAACCGAGGTGTTCTCGCCGGACTGTCGGACGGTTGCGTTTGTGCAGAACTACAACATCGCGATCCGGCCCGCGCCGCCTGCCGGCGCCGCAGCCGAAGGTGGTGGTCGGCGTGGCGGCGGTGGCCCGGCGGCGGCACCGAATCACACGGTGCTCAGCACGGATGGGTCCGAAGGTGATGCGTATCTGGTCAACTCGATCGTGTGGTCGCCGGATTCGAAGAAGCTGGTGGCCTACCGACAAGTCCCCGGCTACGATCGAATGCCGTACTATGTCCAGTCGTCCCCGTCGGACCAGGTGCAGCCGAAGCTCGTACCCTACAATCAGGCGCCCGGGAACTTCGGCGGCGGAATCTACCGCAAGCCCGGTGACAAACTCGATGCCAATCAACCGGCGATCTTCGACGTCGAGACGAAACGCCAGGTCCTGATCGACCGAACGCTGTTCCCCAATCCGTACGCGATCTCGCGCCCGGTCTGGCGCAAGGACAACGGCGCGTATTCGTTTCATTACAATCAGCGCGGCCACATGATCTACCGTGTGCTCGAGGTCGATGCCACGACCGGCGCCGTGCGGCCGATGATCGACGAGGTGACGAAGAGCTTCTTCATGTACAGTGACGCCGGCCACAACTTCGTCTTCGACGTCGGCTCGGCCTGCCGCCTGGCCCAGGGACAGGGCGCCTGTGAGTCATACTCCGGCGATGAGCTGGTGTGGGCGTCGGAGCGCGACGGCTGGAACCACCTATACCTGTTCGATGGCAGGACGGGCCAGATCAGGAACCAGATCACGAAAGGGGAGTGGGTCGTTCGCGGTGTGGACAGCGTAGACGTGGTGAATCGTCAGATCTACTTCCGAGCCGGCGGGATGAACGCGAATCAGGACCCGTACTTCATTCACTACTACCGCATCAACTTCGATGGCACGGGCCTGGTCGCGTACACGGAAGCCGACGGCTCGCACACGATCACCTGGTCGCGGGATCGCCAGTACTACATCGACACGTACTCGCGGGTCGACCTGCCGACCGTGGTCGAGCTGAAACGCGCGAGTGACCGGCGCACGCTGGCGCTGGAGAAGGGAGACATGTCGGCGGCCGTGAAGGCCGGGTTCCGGCCTCCCGAGGTCCTCGTCGCCAAGGCACGCGATGGCAGAACGGACATCTGGGGCATAATAGTGAGACCGGTGACGTTCGATGCGAAGAAGAAATACCCGGTCATCGAGCAGATCTATGCGGGGCCCCACGGATCGTTCGTGCCGAAGACCTGGGGTGGCGGCCAGAACCTGGTTTCGCTTGCCGAAATCGGCTTCGTCCTCGTGCAAATCGATGGCATGGGCACGAGCAACCGCTCGAAGGCGTTCCATGACTACGCGTGGAGGAACATCGCGGATGCCGGCTTCCCGGATCGCATCCTCTGGCACCAGGCGGTCAACGCGAAGTACCCGTGGTACGACATCACGCGCGTCGGCATTTACGGCACTTCGGCGGGCGGGCAGAACGCGGCTGGTGCCGTGTTCTTCCATCCGGAATTCTACGACGTGGCCGTGGCCAACTCGGGCTGCCACGACAACCGCATGGACAAGATCTGGTGGAACGAGGCGTGGATGGGCGAGATGGGCCCGCACTACGAGGCCAACTCGAACGTGACGGCCGCGAAGAATCTGAAGGGCCGTCTCTACCTGACGGTCGGTGAGCTGGACACCAACGTCGATCCGTCGTCCACTCTGCAAGTGGCCGATGCGCTGATCCAGGCCGGCAAGGACTTCGACCTGCTGGTCGTGCCCAACGGCGGACACGGCGCCACCGGACGCGATGGCATACGCAAGCGCAACGACTTCTTCGTGCGCTGGCTGTGGGGCAAAAATCCGCCCGACTGGAACTCGGGCATCACGCTGAACGCGGGCGCCGCTTCCAACGGTGGCCAACTCGACTTCCCGGAGGAGGAGCCACCGCCGCGCGGGTTCTTCGAGGAGGATCCGACGTTCACGTACCCGATGTACTGGTGGTTCTGAATCGAAGACGCGTGATCGATTGCCCGCGAGTGCGCGGGCCTGCGCGCGATAGCGAAGTCAGTGCACGCGGGCGCGTGACGATTTGAGCAGCCCTCGCGAGCGTGCCATGGCGGCCAGGGCGGAAACCCGCTGGGCTTCCGCCCGCGCCACGGCGCGGCCGAAGCGCGTCAGACGGTAGTAGCGGCGCCGGCTGTCATCGCCGGGATCCGCCGATGCCGCGGTTTCCCGGATGAGCCCATCATCGACCATGCG
>Ga0187892_10008483_pt1 | contig 14047 bp, 11 predicted proteins | sample MA1701073metaG_FD_139345 | JGI IMG/M metagenome (GOLD analysis project Ga0187892, IMG submission 139345) | Bio-ooze microbial communities from a basaltic lava cave in the Kipuka Kanohina Cave System on the Island of Hawaii, USA - MA170107-3 metaG ...
ATGAGTACACTGGCTACTAAAACCGCTCATGCTGAGCGTAGCCCGAAGGGCGAAGTCGAAGCACGGGTAGGGCTTGATTCGTCGCCCTTCGACTGCGCTTCGCTACGCTCAGGACGAGCGGGAATGTATCCCACTGGGGGTGAGGGAGTGTACGAATCTTCTATGGTCTGATTTAGGCGGTGCGTGCACTACGCCCCAAGCCTGGGGGCCATTGGACATGTTGCGGGAGGCCGTCGGTAATCTTGTACCACGAGACTAACTCGCTCGTGTACATGTGTCCTAGAACGGTCAGCGGCGGGTCTCCATCGAGAGTGCCAGCGGGGATCGCCAACGAGTCATCGCCGGTCTGGCCATGCACCAATAGGTGAGTTCCACAGCGTGGACAAAACTCGCGATAGGCTTGGGGAGAGGATTCATACACCGTGAGCAGTTCCCGCCCTGTTTGCCAGATGAGCTGATCAGCACGGCAGACGACATGGGTAGAAAAGGCCGTGCCATGGGCTTTGCGGCACATGGAGCAGTAACAATGCATTGCGTTCAAGTGTCGACGCGCAATGGTATATCTGATACTCCCACACAGACAGCCGCCGGTGAATGACATCTTGGTCCCTCCTATTGTGAAATGGCTTGTTGTTCGCCTGTCCGCTTCGGTTTCACACAGAACCACAGCCTCCATCGCTACTGAGTGTTCATCCCGTAGCCTCCTAAAATGCATGAGCAAAGGCGTTCCACTGACACCGTGCGAGTCCCTGAAAGTTGATCAGATCGTACTCCAGGGCTAGTTCGTATTCAGACTGGAGATAGCGCCCGTTGAATGCGGGATTGTCAGTTGCGAAACAATAAGACACGTTGGCGTCATCGAGACGACGAATTGCTTCACGTACTGGTTGAAGGTCAGCGAACGTGCCGGTCTGGAGATAGGTACTGGGACATAATTCAAAACAGATGTGGCGACGGCTGAGATCGGTCAACAATTCGGGACGATGCAGCGGGATTTGTACGCCGTGCCCAATCCGCCGGAGATAAGGAAATAATTCCGGGTGGATATACTGCGGATGCGTCTCCGCGACATGAGCCGTAGCAGGAAGATGGGCGTTCGTGACCCGGCGCAGACAATCTGCGAAATGTGTCACCCGTTCAGCCACGCGATTTTCAGGACCGGCGATGTCGATGCCGCGCACGAGATCACGACGATGGAGTGCAAGATCGACGATGGCGTGATTGACCGCGTCTGACAGCAGCGAATGCAAACAGAAGAGGAGGCGAATATCGACGGCAAATTCCGGTTGTTTTGCTGCCTGGGCGACCGCTTCGAGCACAGGTTCCATTTGGGTGATACGCTCAGCTTCGTCTGCACTCGGGTCGGTGCGGAGGTAGGGGCAGAAGCGAAGTTCCAACAGTGAGGCGTGTTCAAACACGCGTGCGCCACGGGCAATGCGATAGAGAAAGTAGGCCATCGCTCCGGGAGTCTGGAGCGGTTCCACCAATTTGTGTAGTTCGAGATAATCCTCTAACGTGGCACGTCGCGAGGAAAAATACGCCCGTAAACTCTCGTAGTCCGGAAACCGTGCTAACAGGAGGTGAATCCAGTCGCGTTCTTGCGGCGTGATTCCGGCATCAGCGGTGTGATCGTGCAAATAGCCGTAGAGGATCTTAGGATGCACTGCGCCTCCCAGATGGCGATGTAGATCAACATAATCGGGTGTCGCAGCAAAGCGGGCCGGCGTTGGTTTCATCATCGTGTCCGACGGCGGCGTGCAGGATCGTCAAGCCAAGGATTCGGAATAAATGACTCCTTCGGATCAATGCGTGTTCCTGGAGGAACAACGGCATCGATACGATCCAACACCTCGGACGACAATCGCAACTCCGCCCCGGCCAGAACGTCTTGGAGCTGTGCGAGAGTCTTTGGCCCCATGATGACCGAACTTACTGCTGGGTGCTCTGCGGCAAATGCCATAGCCATGTGAGTAAGCGAGTGGCCTGCTTCACGAGCAAGCGTATTCAATTCCTCAATCAGGTCGTATTTCCGTTGCACCTCTGCTCGTTCTGCATCCCAGACACCCATGCGACCGAGACGGCCAGTGGCGCGGCTTCCCTCCGGGAGCGGTTCGTTGCGACGATATTTCCCGGTCAGCCATCCGCCAGCTAAGGGAGCATACACCATCACGCCGATGCCGTGACGTTGGCAGGTAGGAAGGACGCTCTCTTCGACTTTGCGGCTGAAGATCGAGTAGATGCATTGCTCACTGCGCACCCGCGCGAGGTGGCGCTGCTCGGCAACACGTTGGGTTTCGACGATCCATTCGGCTGGTGTGGCGGAAGCGCCGATCACGCGAATCTTGCCGGCGCGTTGCAGATCAGTCATGGCGGCGAGTGTTTCCTCCAGATCCGTATCCCAGTCGCGCCGATGAAGTTGGTACACGTCGATGTAGTCGGTCTCCAGTCGTTGCAGGCTGTTTTCCACGGCGCGCATGATCCAGCGACGTGATCCTCCGCCGTCGTTGACATTTGCGCCCTTAGCGGAGAAGAGTCCGACGCGACCGGGCGGAAAAAAGCACTTGGTAGCGAGGATCACGTTGTCTCTACGTCCCTTCAGTGCCTTGGCGAGGATGCGTTCCGACTCGCCCTCGTTGTAGGCATCCGCTGTATCGATGAAGTTTACCCCAGCATCCAGTGCGGCGTGTGTCATACGGATGCACTCATCGTGGTCCGGATTCCCCGTTGGCCCGAACATCATTGCGCCGAGACAGAAGTGACTCACCTTCATGCCACTGCCACCAAGTGTACGGTATTCCATAGGGCCTTCCTCCTTGATTTCTTATCGTTGCCTTTTACGGGTTCAGGACCAGTTTCCCGAATACACGACCGGCGACGAGATCAGCTAACGCCTGTTGGGCGTCAGAGAGCGGATACGTCTTACTAACGACGGCTTTGATCCTGCCCGCCGCGAACAAACTCGTAAGCGCCGTCGCGATCTCCGGAATGACAGGGCCGGCGTTGACTAAACTCATGCCCAGTAGATTGGCGTCCTTCATCAACGCGTACATGATAGCGAAGGAACCCTCTGCACCTTTCCCGGTGCCAGTGCCGATGATGACGATCCGCCCATCACGGGCAAGAATCGGCAAATCTTTTGCCAGATTGTCTGCTGCGACATTTTCGAGGATGACATCAACACCCTTACCATCGGTGATTTTCTGCACCTCTGCGGCAAAATCTTGCTCTTTGTAGTTGATGGTGACATCGGCTCCCAACGCGTGGGTACGTTCTGCTTTGTCTGCCGAACCGACGGTGGTCAGGACACGCGCGCCCGCAAGCTTGGCAAGTTGAATCGCCGCGACACCGACTCCTCCACCGCCAGCCGAGATCAGGACCGTCTCGCCAGCCCTGAGTGCCGCCTTGTGATGCAACGCACGATAGGCGGTATAGAAGGGGATGGGAATAGCTGCACCTTCAGCAAATGACAGATTTGCTGGAAGCGGAATCGCCTCACTTGCCGTCAGGCACGTTTTCTCAGCGTAGCCTCCTGTCAGCGCCCGGCCAAACACGCGGTCGCCTTTTTTGACGTGGGTGACTCCGGCTCCGACTGTTTCTACTTCTCCGCAGACATCGGTCCCTGGAATGTAGGGTAATGACAGTGGTTGAAGACGGCCTGAGAGCCTGACTAAGTCAGCCGGATTGATCCCTGCTGCCCGTATCCGAATCTGCACTTGCCCTGCTTGCACTTGAGGATCTAGTGCGTCCTCGAATCGTAATTGCTCTGGACCACCAAACTGGTGCGCGCGCATAGCTTTCATTGTTGTTTCCCTCCTTCAATTTACGGTCATTTCACACATTCGATGAAAACCACGGGTGGATGCTCGAGAAAATCGGACCAGTAATGACGCTCGGTATCATCCTGGACCGTAGTGGAAAGTTCCGGATCGTGCCAAGTAACTTGCCGAAATCCAGCGGTTTGAAATGCCAACTCATGGGTTTCGACACTCAAGTGATAGTTGGTAATCGCGAAGGATTCGTCATCGAGAAAGAAAACGTAGTCTACTGGGGCGCCCTCAATCAACGGTCCAGGTGTTCTCTTGATAAAACCGTACTTGCGCGTAGACGCGAAGTAATCTGCGCTCTGACGCGGATTGTTGTTCACCGTCACGAACCGGCAGCCTGGTTTCAGATGACGGGTGATCGCCGAACACATTTCCAACAATTGGTTATAGGTCTGAGCATAGTTGAGGAGATAAGCCGCGACTACTACGTCAAATGTTTCGTTCATCACTAATTGTTTTGCATCCTGCACGAGATAGTCAATTCCCAGACTGTTGCTCTCTTCCTCACGACGAGCCAGATCGATCATACCTTGCGACATATCAACTCCGACCACTCGAGCAGCCCCACGACGCTTGATGAAGCGCGTATAGAAGCCTTCGCCGCAGGCCAGATCGATGACGGACTTGCCTTGCAAGTCTCCCAGCAACTTGAAAAGCGTGAAATGTTCAAGGTGCAAGCGCCACGGCTGTTGCTTGGCGCGTTTGTATTCCGTCGCAATCTCGTCATAGTTCGTCGCCATTCAGAACTCCCTCGTCTCCTAGCAAAAATGAACAGCTCATCTCGGACAGTTTCTCAGTCGAAGGTGGAGCCTCGCTCTTCTGTTTTCTTGCCGTGCCTGAACTGTATCTTTTAATTCTTCCTTACTTCATCAGTGTCTTACTCCCTTGTTGAGCATTGCCGTATTATAAGCTTTATTCCTGGGAGTATGGGGTGAGTATTTGTGGAGAGGCTTCTTTTCTTACTTGTCGCCGTTTGGGTCACCTCCTCTAGTGACTCGTACCTGAGACTGTCGAAGAGCTTGATCACGGCAACGGTTTGAGAAGTACGCTGCCACCCTCTACAATTTGCACTGTCAGTTCGTAGCCGTACAGGGGGGATATGCCTACAAGCGGCATCACATCAACTTCATCTACTGAGACACGGCGTAATGCGCCATCCCATAGTACGGTTGCCTCATAAATGTCGAACACGCTGTCGTTGCCGTCCGCCAGGAGTGCTCGCCCACGCCTACGCCACGGTAATCCCAGGGCTGTGATGAGCGCAGGAGGTAAAGTCAATGAGCCATTGAACCCTGTGTCGATCACTACCTCAATCTTTTGCTCTTGCCCATTTGGATCACGCCCCGTGAGGTTGATCACCGCCTCTCGGTCAACGGTGACGATACCAGTGATCATGCTGCCAGTGATCCAGCACGTGGACCAAATCGTCGGACATAACGAGAGCCGACACGCCTCAGCCACATTTGCGCATTGGGATGACTTGCGAGGAGACGATCTGACGCCGCCAGTTCGTCCGTGTCAATCTCGTACGCCCCAGTTTCGATGTCAATTGCGACAAACTTTCCCTCATCCTCGGTCTTGAGGTGAGGGCGAATCTCGCGCTCGTAAAGGCTATCACCGCGTCGCGCGAACTCCTCTTTGCTGTAGCGTGGGTGTGGAGCAGACATTCCCTCTCTCCCAGTTAATCGTGAGGTTCTTTACTGTACAAAGATCATGTCACAAAAGATAGGAGGGCTAACGTTCCTCCGGTCACTTTCCAACCTGAGCCACTTGGTGCAGACCCACATGTTAGTGATGTGGAGGCTGGAGGACGATCTGCCGGACTTCCCTATTAGCGATCCCCCCGGGTACGCCAAAAGTATCCACTTTTCTGCTGGCGGTCGATAGCCAGATAGGCGGTAAGTCTCGAAGCTATAACGTGGTCGGAACAAATGAAGAACGAGAAGCGCTTAATCGTCGCTGAGAGTTCACGTAGTTCGCTGGGCCACCAGCTTGACGATGGATTGCGTGGAAATGCAAGGACTGACGTGTCAATAGGACGACACACTGGTTCCAATTGCGCCATGTCGAACACCTCGTATTCGAAGGCGAGTTCTGACGCGTTGGTGTCAAGGTTGTGCCTCTCTCTGATGTTCCGCGCCGAGGCTGGAATCCAGGAAGGAATCCAGCCTCGATTGATTGCTCCATCGTGCACGACCGCGTCTCGCGATGCGTACGACTTTTCCTGCACGTCAAGTGGGTCGCAGGAGAAGGTGAGCACTAGTGCCATCATAGCTATATACAGCCGAGACAATCGCATCGCATGCGCTCACTCATCTTTCACAGGCAGGATGGTTAGTTTGTTCTCAAGGGCAGGGTTCTTTTCTTTCTGTCCTTCGCTCCTTAATACAACACCTGCGTATCTTTGAGTTTGGCGATCGCGTCTTCGGAGCAGCCGAGGAGGTTATGCATGACCTCGTCCGTATGTTGTCCCAACAATGGGGCAGGGGTTCTCACCCCGTTGGGAGAATGCGTGAGGAGCCAGGGAATGCCAGTATAAGTACGCACGCCGAGTTCGGGATGCGGCAGGCGAGCAAAAAAGCCGCGTTCGTTGAGGTGCGGATCGTTAGCGATGTCCTTGCTGTTCATCGACGGAAACGCCGCCACGCCTACAGCTTGTAGTGTCCGAGTTATCTCCCATTTGTCACGCTGTTCTGTCCAGGCCGTAAGCAATTGTTCTAACGCTTCTTCATTGGATTTTCGATCACGAGCTGTGAGAAACCGCTCATCAGTGGCGAGTTGAGGAGATCCAAGCGCACGACACAATGAGTGCCATTCCTCATCGCTACCGCAGGCGATAGTGACCCATTCATCCTTTCCAGTACAACGAAAACAATTATGTGGTGCCATCCACGGATCACGGTTCCCTTGGCGTGGTGGCTGGGTACCGTTCATGGCATAGTCCATCCAGCCTTCAGGCATGAGCGCAGCTACGGCCTCCCACAACGAGACATCAATATATTGTCCTTGGCCGGTGCGTTGTCGCGCCGCAAGTGCAGCACAAATAGCGACCGCTGCATTAATGCCCGCATTGGGGTCACCGTACGAGAGCCCAACCTCCTGCGGAGGGCCGCCTTCATAGCCAGTCAACGATGACAAGCCAGTGAGTGGCGGAATCGCTGGACCATAAGCCATGTAGGAGCGTTGCGGTCCCGTATGCCCATAGCCAGAGATCGATGCCACGATGAGGTCTGGCTTAATTTTTTTGAGGTCGTCGTAGCCGAGGCCCAGACGCTCCATTACACCCGTGGCAAAGTTATCGACTACGACATCGCTCTGACCGATCAACTCTTTGGCGATAGCGAGACCTTCGTGTTTTGTCACATTTAGTAACAGGCTCTTTTTCCCCTGACTCCATTGATTGAACAGTGGACAGCGATTGACGCCAGGTTCTACATCCGGGGGATAGAGCGGTAATCGTCGTGTGAGGTCGAGATGCGCCTGCGACTCAATCTTGATGACTTCAGCACCGAGGTGAGCGAGATGCATGGTGCAGAAGGGACCAGCCCACACCCAGCTAAAGTCTGCTACTCGAACGCCTTCGAGGGGAAGACGGGAGTCAGTAGTTCGGAGTGCAGAGTTCGGAGTTCGGAGTGTTTCTTGCTCCGACAGACTTGTTTTGACTTGTTCGAGACTTGCCTTGACTTGTCCGAGACTTGCCTTGACCTCTTCGTTGTGTTCTCCGAGCAGTGGCGCAGGGCGACGAATTTGCCACCACGGTTCACGGAGTTGATAGGGTGGTCCCAAGTGGGTGAGGGTTCCCGCACGAGGATGGGTAACGTCGATGAAGAAGTTTCTCGTGCGTAAGTGCTCTTGCCCGGCCATTTGTTCCATCGTCAACACCGGCGCGAAACAAATACGCTTCTCCTGTCCAGCGCGAAACAGGTCAGCCACTCGCCATTGCTTGAACCACTCTTGTAGGCGCGGCTTTAAGACCTCCTGATTTTTTGTCCGTTGCGTACTATTACGAAACAAGGGCGAAGTGCCCCACTCAGGATTCCCCATCAATTCGAGCAGCCGATGCCACTGATCTTCCTCTGCCACGGCAGCAAAGATAGACCCATCCTGGCAAGCGAAAATGCCCCACGGGTCCTGCAAACGTTTCCCCAGGCGCGAGTTCACTCGTCCGAGAAAAGAGTAGGTGATAAAGTGATGCTCGAGAAACGAGGCAACATACGCTTGAACAGAAAGGTCGATGTGTTCTCCCGTGCCCGTCTGTAAGGCGCGATAATACGCCGCCAGTGCAGCGGTAGCCGCTGCTAAACCACCCTGAAAGTCAGCCTGATGACCAGCAGCCTTGAGTGGAGGCAGCTCTGGACGATCTGAGCCTCCGGGACTGTGCCATGCCCAACCCCCGCCGTGTACCATCGTCAGCTCGTACGCCTGGTAGTCCTTGTGCGGTCCGGTCAGTCCAAACGGTGTGAGCGAACACATGACGAGGCGCGGATTGATCTCACGAAAAGTGTGGTAGTCGATACCAAACTCGGCCATCTGCGCCGGGGGATAGTTGTGAATCAGGAGGTCAGCCCAAGCCACGAGGTTCAACAGTGAGGCGCGATCCTGCTGTAGATTCACCGTGACTCCCCGCTTATTGGTGTTGAGCGCGAGAAAGAGTCCACTTTGCTCTCGATCGACGACCCCGCCTGGAAATGGACCACGCTTGCGGGCCCGGTCTCCGGTAGGTTCTTCCACTTTGATCACCTCGGCACCCAGGTCAGCCATGAGCTTCGTTGCATAGGCTGCGGAAACCAGGTGTCCGAGTTCCACGACTTTCACCCCTTGTAGTCCTTGCATGTATCCTCCCTCCTTTAGTGAGACACGCACAAGCAGAAATACCATCCATTTTCTCCCTGCTGGACCGTGCTATAGCCAAGAGTGGCTGGAGACGCAATCGTGTAGGAGTCCCGCAAAAACAAGGATTGACAGGGGCGGGACAGGCAGTTACTCTATTCGCTTGAAAAAACCTGTAGCTGTCAGGATTTAGCAGGGAATGAGTGTTTTAACCACGAAGGTACTGGTCCTCAATCGATCCTATTTCCCTGTCCACGTCACTTCTGTCCGCCGTGCCCTTTGTCTGTTGTATCAGGGCATTGCCAAAGTGGTTGACCATCAGTACCGGACTTTCGACTTTAATAGCTGGAGTGACATTTCTTTCGCTCTCCACGACGATACGGTGAGTTTAGTGGATCGCGTGATCCGCGTTCCGCGGGTCATTTTACTCGTCGCGTACGATCGCGTGCCGAAGCGCCAAGTCCGGTTTAGTCGCTTTAATGTATTTGCCCGCGACAAGAACACCTGCCAGTATTGTGGCGAGAAATTCCCGCGCTCGGAGTTGAATCTGGACCATGTTATCCCCCGGTCACGAGGTGGACTTTCAACCTGGGAGAATGTGGTGTGTTCCTGCTTTACCTGTAACCGAGTCAAAGGCGGACAGTTGCCCGAAGAGGCACGCATGCGACTGATTCGCAAGCCATTTCGGCCGGAGTGGACCCCCTTCATGTTGGAAACGTTTAGCTTCAAGCGCTACCATGAGTGGCGCCCCTATTTGAACATGGTGGATGCTGCTTATTGGAACGCGGAACTGGAACGGTAGATTTCCCGTTGGCCACAATATATAGTAGGTCCCAGACCTATCGGTCCTTATCCATTGAGTTGTCCCTGCTCAGTGATACCCAGAAGCTGGTGGGGCATTGGAGGCGTTGTGGGGAAGATGCGGATTAAGCAGTTAGAGCTGCTGGGGTTTAAGTCGTTCAAAAACAAAACCGCCCTGAGCTTTCCAGCTGGCATTACTGCGATTGTCGGACCGAATGGCTGCGGCAAGTCGAATGTCATTGACGCGTTGCGGTGGGTGCTGGGTGAGCAAAGTCCGCGACATCTCCGCGGCCAGGAGATGAGCGATGTGGTCTTTGCCGGTAACGAGAGTAATGCCCCGCTCGGCATGGCCGAAGTCAATCTGTTGCTCGAAAACGATGCCACTGATCCCATTGTCGGGAACGGTGGTGTCGTCGGCACCCAGTGGACGGAGATGATGATCTCTCGTCGTTATTTTCGTTCTGGCGAGTCAGAGTATTGTATCAATAAGATCCCCTGCCGTTTGCGCGACATCGTTGAATTTTTTCTTGGTACTGGTGCAGGAACTAAAGCCTACTCGATCATTGAACAAGGGCGAGTCGATCATCTCATCAACGCGAAACCCGAAGAGATTCGCTCGCTGATTGAAGAAGCCGCAGGGGTCAGCCTATTCCGCAGTCGGCGACTGGCGGCCGAACGCAAGATGGAGCGGACGCAAGAAAACCTGTCTAGAGTAGCTGACCTGCTGCGCGAAATGGACCGACAATTAGCCTCACTGCGACGACAGGCAAAAAAGGCTGAACAGTACCGCACGCTCCAGGGCGAATTTAAGGTGATCGACTTGTCGCTGCTCTGCCGTACTTATCGAGTGCTTGCGGAAGAACTGACCGCCCTTGAATGCCGACGGGAAGAATTGAGACAGCAGGAAGAACAGCTTGTCCAGGAAGAGCAGCGGTTACAAACAGAACGAATGGCGACTGCTGCGATCCTGAGTCAAGAGGAAGCTGCGCTGCATGAAGTTGAAGAGCAACGTCGGACGCTGGAAAGTGCGCTGCGCCAGGGCGAACAAAAGAAACAATTTCTTCTCCAGCAGGAGCAGCGCGCTACCGCTAGAGTGACCACGGCTGAAGAAGAAACTGTAAGTCTAAGAGAAAAGCTGCAACAGGTACACGAGGAGATCGGGGAGTTAGACGCTCGCTCGATGGAAATTCAGCAACTGTTACAAGAAGATGATGCATTGCTCCGTACCTACGAGCAGGAAATTGGTGCCCAGCAACAAAGCTTGGGAGAACGCGAAGCTCGCGCTGAGGAGATTAAAACCGAAATTGTCGATCTTCTGACCCAAGAGGCGCAGATCCAAAATGCGCTAAGCTATGCCCGGCGTCGAGCATCTGAGGTCGAGCTACGCTTGCAGACTTTGGTGCGAGAAACGGAACGAGTCGGACAATTGCGGGTAGAGACAGACCTCATGTTGAGCGACGTCCAAAGCCGCGCGACGACAATTCGTGAACGGTTGACTGTTGGACAGCGACAACGCGCGGAGAAGACCGATGGATTACGAGAGACTGTCAGTGCTGCTGAACAGCTTGATGGCGAACTGACCGCAGCCTGGGCCAAACAAGCGGAATTACGGGCCCGACTGGTCACCCTCGAAGAGTTAGAGCAGGGCTATGACCACTACTCGCAAGGAGTACGGTCGATCATGGCCGGAATGTTAGGGGAGGGAGGGGAAAGCGGGATTTGCGGTGTCGTGGCACAGATGGTTGATGTTCCCCAGGAATACGAACGGGCAGTTGCTGCGGTGCTGCGCGACAAACTCGAATACATCATGGTCGCGGACGCCGAAAACGGCCTCACTGCGGTTGAGTATCTTCGCCAGTCGCAAGCTGGACGTGGCAGTTTCATCCCGCTCAGCCCAAAACAGGGGAACGGTGGCACTCCTAATGGCAATGGGAACGTGAATGGCAACGACTCCCATACGAACGGTCATAACGGTCATGAGACTGAGTTTAATGTCCAGACCGTTGGAGAAGGCACATCGTTGCTGATTGAATTGGTGACGGTGGATGCCCGCTATCGTGAAGTCGCAGAAACGTTGCTAGGCGATGCGATCCTCGTTCCCGACCTGCGCCGCGGCATGGCGTTGTGGCAACAAAGTGGGATGCAGAACACGTTTGTCACGCGTGATGGGGAGGTAATCACCGCGCAAGGGGTCATCAGCGGTGGGAGCGAAGGATCGGCCGAGCAGGTGCTGCTCGAACGCCGGCGTGAAATTCGCGATCTCCGAGAAGAAAGTCGCCGGCATGAAGTGGTAGTCTCAGCATTAGTGCAGCGACGCCAAGACATGAAAAAGAAACGACAAGAGATCGAGGGAGAAATTGCCCTGCTAGAAGCCGAGGCCCGTACGTTGGGACAAGAGAGTGAAGCGCTCCACCGCGAAGAAGGCAAACTCGAAGGCGAGCGTCGTCGGTTGTTGGATAAATATGAGAGCGTGACCTACGAGCGGCAGACCCTCGACAGTGAGATGCTAACCCTGCACCAAGAGATTTCCCAACGTGAGGAACAGGAAGAAGTAGGGAAAAGAAGGCGGGGAGAACGAGAAGCGGCACTGACTATAGCCCAGGAAGAAGTTGCTCAGGCCAAAGTGAGTGTCGAACGACAACGGGTCTTGAGTGACGAATTGCGCGTCCGAACGGCTGAACGGCGAGAGCGGCTCGAAGGGATGCGTGGTCAACGCAAAAGCTTACAGGACCGACACCAGGAACTGACAGAGCGGCAGACGGTTCTTCAGCAGGAAATCGAGGCTGCGAGCGCAGAAATCGAGCGTATCCGTGGCACCGTTGCTGAACTCGTAGCGCTGTTGACCCAAAATGAAGACGATCTGGCACTGGCCGTGGAAGCGGTTTCCGGCAAACAGTCTCGCTGTGGGCAATTGCGAGAGCAGAACCGCGCTCATGAAGAAGGTCTTGAGCAGGTGCGTGTGAGTCGGATGCATGTCCAAGAAGACAAATCGCACTTAGACATTGCCAGTGCAGAAAAACGCGTTGCTCGTGAACATCTCGAAGCGACTGTGCAGGAACGCTATGCTGTGGCTATTGTCGCTGTACTCGGTCAGTATGCCGAGCTTCCTGGTGAAGTGACCGAGGTCGAAGCGCGCCGCCAAGAAATCCGTGAGAAAATCACTCGATTAGGTGAAGTGAATCCTGGTGCAGCCGCCGAACTGACCCAGGAAGAGGAGCGATACGGTTTCTTGAAAACTCAGGAGGCTGATCTACAACACTCGCTGCACGACTTGCAAAATACTATCGCTAAACTGAACCGCGAGTCGCGAGAGCGATTCCGTGAAACTTTTGAGTTGGTCGATGTCAAGTTTCGTGAGGTGTACGCCGAATTGGTTGAGGGTGGCAAGGCGCATATTAGTTTGACCGATGCGGAAAATCTGGCTGAAAGTGGGGTGGAAATTGCCGTACAACCACCGGGAAAACGCCTCCGGTCTTTGCAATTGCTCTCTGGCGGAGAGAAGGCGCTAGCGGCGTTAAGTTTTACCTTTGCGTTATTTCTCACTCGTCCTAGCCCCTTCTGTGTGCTTGATGAAGTGGATGCTCCGTTGGACGATGCCAACGTAGGGCGATTTAACCAGTTGATTCATGAAATGAGCGAAACGACGCAAATTGTTTTAGTTACTCATAATAAGCGCACGATGGAAGCGGCCAGTACCTTGTATGGCGTCACTATGCAGGAAGCTGGTGTATCCACTGTAGTGTCCGTGAGTATGTCCTGATGGCAAAATGGCTCCCGTGGCGAAAGAAGTCGCCGACAACCACAGAAGAGGGATCGGTTGCGTCCGAAACTGCATCTCCAACTGCCTCTTCATTGGTGAAGTCTCCTCTTGTTTCTGTGCTTGAACCCTCTACAGAGCTGGAGAGCAAAGAAGGACTAGCCGACAGTTCGGAAGAGAAACCGTCCCAATCCCTAGGAGTTTGGCGACGAGGACTTGCTCGCCTCCGGCGGGTGTTGACCACCCCACTAGGGGAATTGTTTCGTCGGCGTCCCATCAGTGAAGAAGTGTTCAGCGAGCTGGAAGAAGCGTTGCTTGGGGCAGATGTTGGGGTACAGACGACGACCCTGTTGCTTGAACGATTACGCGAACGGTGTCGGCGTGAAAAGCCGGAAGATGCCAGCGTTCTCCGTACTTATCTAAAGGAGGAGATTCTCACGCTACTGCAAAAATTACCTACTCCTCCCTTAGTGGGAGAAGCACGCCCGTGGGTGATTGTCATGGTTGGGGTCAATGGTGTTGGGAAGACCACGACTATTGCGAAGTTAGCAGCGCGATTTTGTCGTGAGCAGAAAAAGGTGTTGCTGGTGGCGGCAGACACCTTTCGTGCGGCAGCCAGTGAACAGCTAGAAATCTGGGCCGATCGGGTCGGGGTTGAGGTCGTCAAACACCAAAGCGGCGCATCCCCTGCTGCCGTGGCTTTTGATGGTATTCGCGCTGCGGTAGCCCGCAAGGTTGATGTGGTCATTGTCGATACGGCTGGCCGACTTCATACCAAAACTCCCTTAATGGAAGAACTCAAAAAAGTTCACCGGATTATTGCCCGTGAATTACC
>Ga0187892_10008484_pt1 | contig 14047 bp, 13 predicted proteins | sample MA1701073metaG_FD_139345 | JGI IMG/M metagenome (GOLD analysis project Ga0187892, IMG submission 139345) | Bio-ooze microbial communities from a basaltic lava cave in the Kipuka Kanohina Cave System on the Island of Hawaii, USA - MA170107-3 metaG ...
GAGTGGCGGAGCGAAGTTGCTCGAATACAACGTCCGTTTCGGCGACCCCGAAACGCAGGCGATCCTCGTCCGCCTCGAAACCGATCTTGTCGATATCTGCGAAGCGATGCTCGATGGCACGCTCAGCAGCTTCAACATCGAATGGCGACAGGGAAGTTCCGCCTGCGTCGTCCTCGCTTCCGAAGGCTATCCGGCAAAACCTCGAACCGGCGACGTCATCAACGGCCTCGACAAAGTCACCGACGCCCAAGTCTTTCACGCCGGCACCGCGACTACAAAGGATGAAGGAAAAAGGATGAAGGATAAAGATGTTAGTTCTGATTCATCCTTCATCCTTCATCCCTCATTCTTTTCCACGTCCGGTGGCCGCGTCCTCGGCGTGACCGCGACCGGCGACGACCTCGAGACCGCCCTAAACACCGCATATTCCGCCGTCGAGCACATAAATTGGCCCGGAATGCAGTATCGACGCGACATCGGCAGAGCATAACTAAAGAAAGATTTGCCCGCGAAATACGCGAAAGGACGCGAAAAAGAAGAAGAGCTCTTTCTTTCGCGTTTTTTCGCGTGTTTCGCGGGCAAATCTTTCTTAGCATTAGTATTCCGCTACTTGACCGCAGTACGAATCGTAATTCCTTCGCATCTCGTCGATCGAGTCGCCGCCGAATTTTTCGCGAATCGCGTTTGCGAGGACGATGGCGAGCATCGCTTCGCCGATGACGCCGGCTGCGGGAACGGCAGTGATGTCTGAGCGTTCGAACGCGGCGTCGCTACGCTGTTTTGTGTCGATATCGACGGACTGTAGCGGCTTGCGAAGCGTCGAGATTGGCTTCATATAACCGCGTACGCGAACCTCTTCGCCGTTTGTTATGCCGCCTTCGAGACCGCCGGCACGGTTTGTCCTTCGATAAAAGGCAGAACCGCCTGCGTGAGCGGGTGGCCGGGACGCAGAACCGAGGTCAACATTTTTTTCTATATTCAATGTTGAATTATTGTCAGCTGTCGTGCCCCCTGCTGACGCAGGGAGTTCTGACAATATCTCATCGTGAACTTCCGAGCCCGGCTTTGCGGCGTTCGCGACACCGGTGCCGATCTCGACGGCTTTGACGGCGTGGATCGACATCATGGCTTGGGCGATGCGGCCGTCGAGCTTTTCGTTCCACGAAGTGTGCGCACCGAGTCCGGTGACGACGCCTTTCGCAACGACCTCGAAAATGCCGCCGAGCGTGTCGCCGTCCTTTTTCGCCTGATCGACGAGTTTGATCATCTCGTGTTGGACGTCAACATCGACGCAGCGAAGCGGCGAATCTTCGGGAATCGCAGCGATCTCAGCCCAAGTCTTATACAGCGGTGTCGTCTGCACGTAGCCGAGCTTTATGACGTGGCTGCGAATCTCAACGCCGAATGCTGCAAGCAGTTGCTTCGCGATCGCTCCGCACGCAACACGCGCGGCCGTCTCGCGTGCCGAAGCGCGTTCGAGTATGTTGCGCAGATCGCGTGCTCCGTATTTTTGTCCACCGGCGAGATCGGCGTGGCCGGGACGCGGGCGAGTGAGTGTTCGAGGGTTGCGATCGGTGCCCTTACTGCGTTCGGGCTTCTGCAACGGCGATTCCACCGACATCACATCTTCCCAATGCACGAAGTCGTCGTTCTTTATCGTCAACGCGATCGGCGAGCCGAGCGTTTTGCCGTGACGAACACCTGAAAGAATCTCGATCTCGTCCTTCTCGATCTTCATTCGACCGCCACGACCGTAGCCTTGCTGCCGCCGCCAAAGCTCGTGATTGATCGCGGCAACATCGATGTCGAGACCTGCGGGAACGCCTTCGACAATTGCGACGAGCGCCTTGCCGTGAGATTCGCCTGCGGTGGTGAACTTAAAAAACATAAGAAGATTTTAACGCAAAGATGCGAAGACGCAGAGACGCAAAGGGAAATAAAATTTCACTTTGCGTCTTGGCTACTTTGCGTCTTTGCGTTGAAAGTTTTTTTTTCTGAATACGATCAAGCCAATGCTCGCGATGATAAGCAAGCCACCAAAAAAAGTAAGCGGAGGTAAAGTTTCGCCCAAAACCACGTTGCCGATTATCACAGCGAGCAGCGGTGTGACGAGTGAGATCATCATGGCTTTTGTCGATTCGATTCGGCTTAACAACCAATAATAGAGCCAGAACGCCGTGACTGTTCCCAAGACAGAAAGATACAAAACGCAGACGACTGCTTTCCACGACCAGTTAAATGTGAGCGGATTGCCTTCGCGCAAAAGACTGTAAATGATGATTGCGGGCAAGCCGCAGATCATCTGACAAAACACGAGTGATGCGGGGTGAATGTTTGTCGCCCGAGCTTTAATGAGTATCGACGCTTGAGCGGCAGCGTATGCACCGATGACAATGGCGACGCAGCCGGCAAAGGCCATCCAGCTTTCGACGCGAAGCTGGTCGTTGAAAATAATGGCGACACCGACAACGCCGATCAGAACGGCGACGATCTTTTGCGGCGTGATTCGCTCGTCGGGCAAAAATATCCATGCGAGCACTAGACCAAAGACCGAGATCGTAGCTTGCAAAACCGCCGCGAGTCCCGAGGTGATGTATTGCTCACTCCAAAACACAAACGAGTAGTTGATAGAGAATTGCAGCACGCCGGTCAGAGCGATCAGCCGCCACTCAGCCGACGTTTTTGGCAGCGGAATGTTTTGAATCTTTATTACGACGAAGAGGATCGCGATCGCGAGGATGAATCGCGAATAAGCGAACGCTATCGGCGGCAGATCGTCGAGGCCGATCTTGATGAATATCCACGTCGTGCTCCAAATGAGAGCGAGGATGAGCCAGACGAGAACTTTTAGCGAGAAGATGTTAGGCATTTTCGTAAAAGCTCAAGTTAGTTTCACCTTGTTTGAGGACGCGCCAGCGACGCATTGCGCCGACTTCATCCGGTATTTGCTTTTTTGTGTGATGTTCGACGACGAGAACTCCACCTTCGTTTAGCAAATCATTTTTTGAGCCGAAGTCGTGCAGCACAAGAGCATAGTTGCTTTCATACGGCGGATCAAAAAACGCGATATCCCAACCTTGTTTATGCGCGCGGGCGGTGAAATTCTCCGCCTCGTGATTGAGAATCTCAGTTTGAGATTCGGGCACGGCAAGTTTGTCCAGATTCTCCTCAACAAGCGCGCAAGATTTTTTAGAACGATCGACAAAAGTTACAAACTTCGCGCCGCGAGACAACGCCTCGATGCCGATCGCACCTGTTCCGGCGCAAAGATCGAGAAAGCGTGTCTCATCATTTATTCGCGGAGCGAGAATGTTAAAAAGAGTTTCGCGCAGCCGGTCAGACGTCGGCCGCGTCTTTGCGTCGGGCGGGCTTTTTAAAACGCGACCGCGATATAAACCGGCGATAACTCTCATTATTTGTTAGTTTAGCGGAAGCTCGGCGAGTGGCAAAACGCCGCGAGTTGTGATCAGCCGACGTTACCGAGTCTGACATTTTTGTAAGCACGCGACTGTTTTATCAACGCGGAGGTTTCGGGCGAGAGGCGTTTGCGTGTGAGATATTCTGTAGCTTCTTTGCGAGCGGCGACTAGCAGATCGAGATCGCGGACGATGTTTGCCATGCGAAAAGTTTGTAAGCCTGATTGCCGCGTGCCGAGAATTTCACCCTGTCCGCGAATCTCAAGATCTTTCTCGGCGATCTTAAAGCCGTCGGATGTTTGCTCCATGATTCCGAGCCGCTCTTTCGCGACAGCGGTTTTTTTGTCACCTGTAAGCAGCACACAATAACTTTGCTCTCCACCGCGACCGACGCGTCCGCGAAGTTGGTGAAGCTGCGACAGACCAAATCGTTCGGCGTGCTCGATGACCATCAAACTTGCATTCGGCACATCGACGCCGACCTCGATAACGGTCGTCGAGACGAGAATATTGATCTTTCCGCTTACAAACTCTGACATTATTGTTTCCTTTTCAGCGGGTTTCAACTTGCCGTGAAGAAGACCGACGGTTAAATGCGGAAAGATGCGCGTGCGAAGATCGTCATACATTTTTGTCGCGGCTTTGAGATCGATCTTTGCCGACTCTTCGATGAGTGGATAGACGACGTAAGCTTGGCGGCCGAGTTTTATCTCGCGCTCGATGCCGCGATAGACGCCGTGACGCTGATCTTCGCCACACACGACCGTCTTGATCGGCGTTCGTCCCGGCGGCAGTTCGTCGATGATCGAGACTTCGAGATCGCCGTAAACAGTCATCGCCAAACTACGCGGGATCGGTGTCGCCGTCATCACGAGAATGTCGGGATTCAAACCCAACGCGCGAATATGCGCGCGTTGCAAAACGCCGAAGCGATGCTGCTCGTCGATCACCGCGAGCCCAAGCCGGTTAAAACGGACGGCGTCCTGAATGATCGCGTGTGTGCCGATGATCATGTCGATCTCGCCGGCGGCAAGTGCTTCCTGAACCTTGCGCTTTTGTGCTGCTTTCAAACTGCCGATGAGAAGTTCGATGCGATAACCCGAGCCGTTAAAAATTTTAAGCGCGTTACGCAGATGTTGCTCGGCGAGAATCTCAGTCGGCGCCATCAGCGCGGTTTGGTAGCCGTTCTCCATAGCCGCGAACATTGCGAGAAAGGCGACGATCGTCTTGCCGCTGCCAACGTCGCCTTGAACAAGGCGATTCATCGGTTTGTCACTTTTTAGGTCAGTAAATATCTCGCCGATAACTTTTCTCTGAGCTCCGGTGAGCGTGAACGGCAATAGATCTTTGAGCCGAGTTTTAGTTTTGTCGGTTACCTCGATGACTGCGCCTTTCGGTTCTTTTTCACGTTCTCCGCGAAGAAGCAGCATCGAAAAGGCAAGCCAGAAAAATTCGTCAAATATAAGGCGCCTCTGCGCGCGGCTGCGAAACATTTCATATTCGCTTATCGAGACATCGTCCGGCGGAAAGTGTATCTCGGCAAGTGCTTGAGCACGCGTTGCGAGATTTTGTCGTTCAAGCAAATCCTTTGGAAGATCATCGACAATCGAACTGCGCTCGATCGACTGCAACACGGCGTGCATTATCTCGCGAAGACGTTTTGTCTGAAACGGCCCGAGCTTGCGATAAATGGGAACGCGGCCGGTGTGGATCGTGGCGAGCGCTGGGTCGCTGGCGGCTTCGTCAAAGTCGGTAGCCGAATCAGGTTCTCGCTCGGCATTGTCGAACGCGGTTTGCGTTAAACCACCCGCTACCGCAGGTGGTTCAGACTGCAAGATCTCCAGCTCTTCAGGTTTTGTAAGTTTTAGTGTGAGCGTGCCGCGATTGTCGATTTCCCAACGGCCGTAAGCGACGAAACGCGTGCCGCGTTTGAATCTGTCTTCGTGCCATTCGAGAATTTGCTTCGCGTTTTTGCCCGAGATGAACCACTTGACCATGACCGGCTTTAGGACGCGCTCGGCGTCACCGCCGGTGATCTCAAAAATATAAAGCGGCGGCTTTCGCGGATCGCGATTGCGTCCGACACGCATGCCCGTGGCGTTGCGAACGTGCAATTCCACGGCGGCTTCCATGCCGTCCTCGAGCTGATCTATCGAGATGAAGTGCGAGCGATCTTCGTAGCGAGCGGGGCAGTAGTTGAGTAGGTCTTCGACAGTTACGTCTTCGACATTCGACTTTGCGGCGAGCGGAGCAAGCGCGACGGCGAGCTTTCGCGACATCGCAGCGGTGAGCTTCGCGATTGTGTGGCGATGAAGTTCCAAGATCGGCGTGTCGAGTTTGAGTGTCATCGTCGTCGTGTTAGTAATCTTCAGTTTTTCTTTGCGTTCTCCGCGGCTTTGCGTGCACCTTCTTCTATCTCGTCGCTCGAACAGATACTGTTCGTCCCTTGTTGTAACGGCGCCCTTACTTACGTGCGGGCTACGGACACGTGCGGGCTACGGACTCAATGCGAACGGATTAAAATTCGTGCTGCGATCGAAATAGTCCTCGTGTTCTGCTCGTTTTAGAAATGCGACGATCTTATAGGTAAACGGCGTCGCGACGACTTCCCACAAAACTTTTATCAGATAGTTGCCGATCATAACGCTGACGACCTGTTCGGTCGGCCATGTGCCTAAAAATGCTAGCGGATAAAAGATCAAACTATCGACGGCTTCGCCGGCGAATGTCGAGCCGATGGTTCGCGTCCAGAGATGTTTGCCGGCGGTGAGCAACTTCATCTTTGCGAGAACGAATGAATTTACAAATTCGCCCGCCCAAAAGCCGAGCAGCGAAGCAGCGACGATTCGCCAGGTCTGTCCAAAGATCGCGTTGACGGCGGCTTGCGATTCCGGCGACATTGTTTTTGCGGCTGGTAAACTTGTCACAACGATCGACATCAGAGATGCAAAGATCAGTGCACCGAAGCCCGCCCAAATAACGCGACGCGAACGCGCGTAGCCGTAAACTTCGGTCAAGATGTCGCCGAAAAGATAACTAAGCGGAAAAAACAGAACGCCCGTGCCGTAAATGTATTCACCATAGAACGGCAGAGTGACGGACGAAACTTTGTGCACGCCGATCAGATTCGAGCACAAAAGCACGGTGACGAACGCCGCCATGATCAGATCGAAATATTTATAACGCCGAGCCTCGGTCATCGAAGTGGATTGTAGCAAAAAAGTCTGAAAGACGATTTAAGCAAGAGGATCCCGGTTTTGCTTCTAGGCTCTTTCCTGTGTTTTCATTCGCGGTGTTCCTGAAACTTTAGCCGCAGATAAAAGCAGATGGCGCAGGTCAGAGAAGATTCTTTATCTGCGTCATCTGCGTAAATCTGCGGCAGAAATTTTTGTTAATGTCTGGCGGGGGCAGGCCCGCCTTCCTGACTGTCTGTTTTTCAATTGCCTTTTTTTGCCTGCAAACAAAGAGGCCGCCTTTTCAGACGACCTCTCTTAAATAAAATTGTGAACAAGTTTATGCGAGTTCGGTGACGTGTTTTGTCAGACGCGACTTGTGTCTTGCTGCAGTGTTTTTGTGCAAGATGCCTTTGTTCACCGCTTTGTCGATCAGAGAGATCGTCGGGTTGAGCAAGTCGGTACTCGCTTTTTTGTCGTGACTTGCGACGGCGGCACGCAGCTTCTTGATCGATGTGCGAAGCGCGCTGCGATTGCTGCGATTTATCTCGTTTCGTTTTGCGGTCTGACGGACACGCTTTTCTGCTGATTTATGATTTGCCATAAAAATTAACTCATTTTGCGATAAACGCAAATTTTAGAGTTTATTGACGAGAATTCGCTTTGTCAAGGCAGATTGGTAGTGATGTTATGAAGTTGATTCCATCGGGCCGTCTCTTTCAAACTGACTTCGAGTCTATTAACTCGAACCCGTTGGAATCAACTTCATAACATCACTACCGGGGCCGTTAGTGATCGAGGCCTGACGCAAAAGTGTGCATCAGATCGACAAAAAACGTGACGATCGGCGGGTAGAGAAAAAATTCGGGTTCGAAATTGGTCGAGAACATATTCGGCTGCAGGTTCGCGGCGAAATTACTGTAAAAGCCGATCACATAACCGATAGACAAGCACAGCACGATGCCGCCGATCAGCATCGCGGCGACTGTGACGCTCTGAAAAGGCTTCGACGTTCGCTCGTTATCATCGAGGATCGATTCGTGAACGTTATCGAGATTTTCGGTGAAGCGGCCAAAGCCGTCGCGGATTCGTCGAATCAGCAGAATTACTCCGGCGATAAAGAGGGCGACGATTATGATGCGTGCCAGGTTGCCGGTTTGCGTCGAGACAAAGATCTTTGGTTTGAACGCGGTCGTCAGGATCGAGGACACAAACAACGCGACGAGCGGGTAGATCGCCTTTTGAAAGGCCATTGCCTCGTGGCGTTCTTCGGCGATCATTCGGTCGATGATGTCGTTGTAACGTTTTTCGTAAACCATCTGCCGCCAGCGTTTGGCGTGGCGATTTGTCGATGTGAAAACGGATTCGGCGTTGCCGTTCGAGATCTCGGCGAGACGGCTGTCGTAGCGATGACGCTCGCGTGTGTTGCCGAGAACTTCGTAAGCCTCGGCGATGGCGGCGAATTTGAGCGCCGTTTCTTCGGAGCCGTTGTTTTTATCGGGATGCAGTTTGCGCGCCAAACGACGATACGCCGATTTGATATCGGTGCTGCTCGCATCGTGCGAAACTTTTAGGATGTCGTAGTAATTCACCATCGGCGACGAGAACAAAAAATGGTGAAGCGAAACTTCCGGTGGCTAATGCGTGCAGCGCTTTAGCCCGCGAAAATTATAACATAGCGATCATTCCAGATAATCGACCTGCAAGCTGATCGGATAAGCGCCGGCGAGTTTGACTGCATCGACGACACGGGCGACGCTGCCGTAATCGATGTTGCGCGGCGCCTTAATAAAGACCGTTCGCTCGATCTTGTCGGTGGTCGGTCGGTCGGGATCGTTGGCGAAACTCGAAGAGACACTCCCGCTTGCGATGCGTTGTGCGAATACGTTGTTCAGACGCGAAATTAACGGCTGTGATTCGTTGGTCGTGCCGAGATTCGTTTCGTTATTCAGCGAGAGCGAGCCGTCGCCCGCAACCGATACGACGAGCGTGTCGGGATGATTGTCCACTTGCGGAATATTGGTCGGCTCTGACGGAATACGTGCCTTAAAACTGCTCGGCTTTAGCGGCGCGACGACCATAAAAATTATTAGCAGAACGAGAAGAACATCGATCAGCGGCGTGACGTTTATCGTTGGTTTTGTCATTTGCGGAATCTCCTTTTTAGGGTTAGACACCGCATCTGTTTAAATTGTTCCCGCATGGCCGAGGGCGTTGAGCAGGGCTTTTGCCTTGAGCAGAGTTTCGTCGAATTCCTTTTCCGGGTCGCTGTCTATTGTAATGCCGCCGCCGACGTTAAAGGTCGCGACGTTATCTCGAACGACCATCGTTCGGATCGCGACCGATAAGTCGCAAGTCGCGAGTGACGAGTGCCAAGTCGTTGGAAGATAGTATCCGATCGCTCCCATCGACAGGCCGCGATCGGCTGTCTCGATCTCGTCGATGATCTTCATCGTGCTGATCTTTGGTGCGCCGGTGATCGAACCGCAGGGAAAAACCGCTCTTAGAATGTCTGAGAATTTCACGTCGTCGCGCAGCTCGCCATTGATCGTCGAGACGAGATGAAACAGCGTCGGATGTTCTTCGAGATCGCAAAGCTTTTCGACATTGACGCTGCCGAACTCGCACACGCGGCCGAGATCGTTGCGAAGCAGATCGACGATCATTGTATTTTCGGCTCGATCTTTTTCGCTGGTTAAGAGGTCATTTCTCAGACGCTCATCTTCAGTTATCGATTCGCCGCGTCGCCGCGTGCCTTTGATAGGCGAAGTTGAGATGGCTCTCGCATTGCCCTTACTTACGTGCGGGCTACGGACACGGAAGAATCTTTCCGGCGATGCCGAGATGATCGTTGAATCCGTTCTTTTTATAAATGTCGAGAACGGTGCGGGGTGATCGCGACGCAGACGTTCGAAGATCGCGGCGGGTGATGAATCTTTTTGAAGTTCGACGGAGAGTTGCTGCGTTAGATTCGTCTGATACGTGTCGCCGCGGCGAATGCGTTCTTTAATTACTTCGATCGCGGCGAGATATTCGGGCTTTGTAAAGTTTGATGTGACCTTCGCAGACCGATCTTTAATTTCAGATCTCGAATCTGAAATCTCAAATCTCAAATCTGAAATCTCAGATCTGAAATCTGAAATTTCCCCACGCAGCCTTTCCTCTATCTTTCCTATCTTTCCGCATACGCTCGTGTTCCGCGTGTCGTAATCATGCACGATAAACGAATCAAAAGTTGCAAGAAAAACATCGGGTTCCGGCGGAGAAAATATCTTCTCGCGTGTTGGAATATTTAATAACTTTTTGCCAAATTCGTACGAGATCGTAAAGATCGCAGCCTGATCGCAGCTGAGTATTTCATCGAGCAAGTTCAAGGTTACCGACGGATCGTCATTTGTAATTTCAAAAACCTCGACAGGTTCGATTCCCGCGATCAGCAGATGCGAGCCGAGATGACCGACGCCGCAACTGTCGAGCAGACAAACGATTTCGTTTTCCGCGAGACGCAGCAGTGTCGAGACTAATTCGTCCGCATTGATCGGCAGCTCTTGCACGCCGCGATTTTATCACGGGCGAGCGGTTTCACTTTGACGGGCGATTTGGCGTAAGATGTTTGAGGTCTTAATCAAACATCAACATGAACACTGACATCAATGAGCGACAAACGCTGATACGTGGCCTCGGCTTGATCGCGGCCGTTTCGGTAATCATCGGCAACGTCATCGGCACCGGCGTTTTCTTTAAGGCGAGGATAATGACCTGCAACGTCGGCGAGCCGATGTGGGTGGTTGCCGCATGGATCGCCGCGGGTCTGCTGGCCCTCGCCGGTTCTCTCACCTACGCCGAGTTAACGGCGATGAAGCCGCAAGCCAGCGCCGAGTATGTGTTGTTACGAGATTCATACGGCAAGGTCTCAAGCTTTTTATACGGATGGATGCAGTTGTTCATCGCGAAAACCGGTTCGATGGCGGCACTCGCGGTTGCCTTCGCCATAGCGCTGAATAGCTATCTCGACCAGGCGCTCGGTTACACATTGCTCTCGATACCGGTCGGTTCGTCGAGCTTTGATATAACGACGTTACAAATTATCGCGATCATGTCGATCATAATTTTTACGACGCTCAACACCGCGTCGGTCGCCCTCAGCGGACAGATCGCAACCTTTTTGACATTCATAAAAGTAGCTCTCGTTATTTTGGTCGGTGTCGGAGCATTCCTATTCGTCACCGGTGGAAGCTTTGCGAATTTTGGACTCGAAGCAAGCGCCGGATGCCTGGATGTCACCGAATCTCAGCGTTACGGTCATGCAAACTATTCATTTCTCGCGGGTTTTGCCGCGGCAATGTTCGGTGCGCTGTGGGGATATGACGGGTGGAATCAACTCACATTCGTGGCGGGCGAGGTCAAAGAACCGAACCGAAACATTCCCCTCGCCATCATCGGAAGCACGATCGTGATAATCGTCCTATACGTTTTTATCCACGTCGCATATTTCTACGTGCTTAGTCCGACGGCGATCGCCTCAGTGGACAAAGACGTAGCGGTCGCTAACGTCATCGTCGAGAAGTTCTTCGCGGGCGATGTCGCAACATTTGCAACAGGTGTGGCGGTTGCTCTTTTTACAATGGGTTTGATGTTGTCGTCGCTCGGTTCGCTTCATACGTCGATCCTCGCCGGCGGTCGCGTTCCTTACGCGATGGCAAAGGACGGTCTGTTCTTTTCACGCTTTGCAAATCTTTCGGTCAACGCCGTGCCGATCTCGTCACTCGTATTACAGGGCGCGTGGGCGATAGTTCTGCTCCTGTCGGATTCGCTCTGGCGGCTCTATGATCCGGAGAATGCCCTGTTCGACACGCTCACGAATTATGTAGTGTTTGGCTCTTTCATCTTCTACGGTTTGATCACATCGACGGTGTTCATTTTCCGCAGGCGTTTCCCCGATGCAGAACGCCCGTATCGCACATTCGGATATCCGATTGTGCCGGTGATCTTTCTCGTTGTCACTGCCTGGCTTCTGCTGCAAACGCTCTATGACGATCCGGTAAACTCGCTGATCGGCATCGCTCTGATACTTTTAGGATTGCCCGTTTATTTCTATCTAACCAGGAGCAAAAGCGAAACCGATGCAGGATAGACGAAGCGGAAACGAACGTCGCTCTTTAGACAGATACGCGGTCGATGTCGAGATCGAGTGGGGAAGTTCGTCTGGCGAAAGACACGGCGGCTCGCTCAGCGACATTAGTTACGACGGATGTTTTGTGCTCAGCTCCGGTGAAGTGAAGGACGACGAAGAAGTGCGAGTTTTTATCCCGCTCGGCGACGGAATGAAAGTGCAGTTCGCCGGTCGCGTCGCCAATTATGTTTTCGAGATCGGCTTCGGCGTAAGGTTCGATCCGTTGTCACCGGCGCAGAAGGAGTTGCTGACAAATTTATTAAAAAAATTAGGCCACGCTTAGTTTTCGCTTCGCCGATGTAATGCTTCGGCTGCGACTTCACGGTCGTCGAAGTGAAACTTGTCGCCGCCGATGATCTGATAAGTTTCGTGACCTTTTCCTGCGATGATCACAACGTCGTCCGTTCTCGCGGTCGTGATCGCCCGATTGATCGCCTCGCGTCTGTCGGACAAAATTTCGTAACTTCCGTTCTTTGTCTTTACGCCAACTTCGATCTCCGAAATTATCTTTAGCGGATCTTCGTTACGCGGGTTGTCGGATGTAATTATCACAACATCACTCAACTCGCCTGCGACCTCGCCCATCGGCGCGCGTTTTGTTTTGTCGCGGTCGCCGCCGCAGCCGAAGACGGTAATTATCCGCCCGCTAGTGAGTTCGCGAGCAGTTTTGAGAGTGTTCATCAAAGCGTCGTCGGTGTGAGCGTAATCAACGACAACAGCGAAATCACCGTCGTGCGGCACACGTTCGAAACGTCCGGGCGCACCGACACAAATAGATAAACCTTTAGCGATCGCTTCAAGATCGTATCCAAGCTCCAACGCAACCGCTGTCGCTGCGAGCATATTGTAAACATGCGGCTTGCCGACTAGCGGGGAAGTCACGTTGAGTTCACCCGACGGCGTGTTTAATTTGAAAGACGTTCCGCGAATAAGCGAAACTTCGATGTTTTCGGCTGTTAGATCGGCGGCAATGTTTTGTGCGGTCGTAACAACTCGCTGTCCATTAGACCGCAATTCGTCAGCCAGCTTCACGCCCCATTCGTCGTCGATGTTGACGACGCAGCTTGCGGGCTTTTCACCAAGACGACCGTCGAAAAGTTTTTTCTTCGCGTCAAAATATTTTTCCATCGTCTCGTGATAATCGAGATGATCGCGAGTGAGATTTGTAAAAACTGCGACCTTGAATCGCAGCCAATCGCAGCGATGCAGATCGATCGCCTGCGAAGACGCTTCCATTACAGCGACCGAGCAATCTTCATTAACCGCTGCGCGTAAAAATCGATTTGTATCAGAAGCTTCGGGCGTCGTGCGAACTGCTTCTTCGCTCTTTAGACCGATGCGGTATTCGACGGTCGTGAGCATCGCTGCTTTTTGCTTTGCAGCTTCGGCTAGTGCAAAGCAAAGATACGTCGTCGTCGTTTTGCCGTTCGTCCCCGTGATGCCGACGAGATCGAGATGATGTGACGGATCGCCGTAAACGATCGAGGCCGCTTTTGCGTGAGCTTCGCGGGCGTCGGCGACCTTTATCCAAACTCCGCTAAAGTTTGACGGCGCGTCGTATTGCGAGATCACGCCTGTGGCGCCGCGTCGCATCACGTCGTCGATAAACCGGTGGCCGTCGGCCGTCTCGCCTTTGATCGCGACAAACAAAGTTCCTTCTCTCGCGACGCGCGAATCGTGCGTGACATCACGAACATTCAGTTCGCCGTCGCCAACCAAGCTTCCGTTCAGCTCAGCCGCCAGATTTTTTGTCGTTATCGAGTGATCACTCATTTCTGTCGAACGTGAATTATACACTCGCGCCGTGTTTTTGCACGAACATCGCTGTGGTAAATTCGTATAAAGCCACATAGCAGGAGGCAAAAGGTAATGAATATCATCAAAATAATCTTGACGCTGCTCGGCGTAGTTTTTGGCACGCTGTTAGTTTTGTGGGTTCTCAATTTAGTCGGGGCGTTGATCTGGTACATCGTCTTTTTCGGCATCTTCGCCGCGCTCGGATATGGCGGTTACCGTCTGTTCAAGAAGGCCGAGGCAAAAGCTCTCGGCTACGATTCGCGTGCTGGTATCGACGCCGGAGATATAAATATGTCGTGGGACGAATACGATAAGAAGTATTTGCACAAGTGAAAAAGTGGAAAAGCGAAAATGGGGAAAAGTGAAAAAGCGACGCCCTCGATTCGAATCATCGTTAAACTTTTTCACACTTTCACATTTTCACTTTTTCACCTACTTCATCCTATAATCGTCACTGCGAATCGTGCCGAGGTGGCGAAATTGGTAGA
>Ga0187892_10008485_pt1 | contig 14047 bp, 11 predicted proteins | sample MA1701073metaG_FD_139345 | JGI IMG/M metagenome (GOLD analysis project Ga0187892, IMG submission 139345) | Bio-ooze microbial communities from a basaltic lava cave in the Kipuka Kanohina Cave System on the Island of Hawaii, USA - MA170107-3 metaG ...
CCGCTTGTCGATCAGCACGATCGTCGCGCCGTCCGAGGCGCCGGCCCAGGATTCGCCGTACGATCTTGTAACCACAAAATCGTCGGCCGTGATCGGTGCGTCCGCTCCTTCGACGGGAACGGCGATCGCCTCTCCGCGGGTGATCTTGCTCTCCACCTCGCGCCCGGCGAGCCCTTCGATCGTGCGGCGGGCGGCGGCCAGGTGCCGCCCGAACTTCGGGCCGAGGATCTTCATGTTCGGAGCGACGCTCACCGTGTACAGGCCATCGCGTTCCTCGCGGATGGCAACTTTCTTGACGTTAAGTTCCTCGAGAAAATGATCCTCGAACAAGGCGACGGCCTTTCGTTCGGCGTCATTGCCCGGGACCACAACGAGTTCAGCCAGCGGCTGACGAATCTTGAGGTTCGACTCTTTTCTCGCGGAGCGAGCAAGGGAGACGAGTCGCAGGGACGCAGCCACGTGGGCAGAGAGCGACTCGTCCATCAGCTTCTCGCTCGCCTCTGGAAACGGCACGTGATGCACGCTCGCGGGGGCGTCGCCGCGCTGGCGGACCACCAGGTTCTGGTACACGGACTCTGAAAGGAACGGGGCAATGGGTGCGATGACGCGATTGAACGTCGTGAGCACCTCGTACAGGGTCGCGTAGGCGGCGCGCTTGTCGGGCGGCCAGCCTTCGCCGTAGAAACGGCGCCGCGAGCGGCGCACGTACCACGTGCTCAGCACGTCGATAAACCGCCCCGCCTCCGTGCATAGCCGGGCCACATCGAACTTGCCATAAGCCTCGTGCGCAACCGCGATGAGTTTGTGCAGGTCGGACAAGACCCAGCGGTCCAACAGCGAGCGCTCATCCTCTCGCGCCGTGTGGGTATCGGGTTTGAAATCATCTACGCGGGCGAGGTTGCAGAAGAACGAGTACACGTTCCACCAGGGCAGGATCACATCGCGGCGGACGTCGTCGCAGTGGTGCGGGCCGAAGAGCACGTTGCGCTCCGGCGGGGTGGAGGCATAGAGCCAGCGCATGACGTCCACGCCGATCGAGTCGGCGGCTTCGTTGAACTCGATGGCGTTGCCCGCGGACTTGTGCATGGGCTTGCCCTCGTCGTCCATGACCAGGCCGTGGCCCTTGAGCACCTTGAACGGTGATTTGCCCACCATCATCGTGCTGACCGCGAGCAGGGCGTAGAACCAGTTGCGGAACTGCCCCGGCAGGGCCTCGACCACAAAGTCCGCGGGAAACCATTGCTCCCAGTAGGCCCGATTGGAGAAGTAGCCCATGGTCGAGAACGGGACGATGCTCGCGTCCAGCCAGGGATTGCCCACGTCGCGAATGCGGGACACGTTCGTATCGCCGCATTGCGCGCAGCGGATCTTGACCTCGTCCACCCATGGCCGGTGCGGCGAATGGCCCTCGAACTTGTCCCACCCCGCGACGGCCCGGGCCTTCAGCTCTTCGCGTCCGCCGATGACCTCGACGTGCCCACAGCCGTGGCACTCCCAGATAGGCAGGGCCAGGCCCCAGTAGCGTTTCTTGGAGATCATCCAGTCGCCCATGTTGCGCAACCAGTCCAGCTCCCGCTCCAGGCCCCATTCCGGGATCCACCGCGCGTTACGCGCGGAGTCCATGATCTCCTCCCGCCAGTTCATGTTGATGAACCACTCGTCCACGAGGCGGAAGACCAGCTCGCTCTTGCACCGCCAGCAGTGCGGATAGCGGTGGTAGTATTGCTCCTTGGCGAAGAGCAGCCCGCGCTGCTTGAGCGACTCCACGATGTCGTCGGCGACCTTGTCCGAGCCGCGTCCGGCGAGAAAGCCGAACTCCGGCCGGAAGGTGCCGTCCTCGAACAGCGGCGCGACTTGCGGTAGCCCCAGTTCCTTGCCGAGCTGGAAGTCTTCCGCTCCGCAGCCGGGTGCAATGTGTACGATGCCCGTTCCCTCGGATTCCGTCACCGCGTCCCAGGCGATCACGCGATGCGCTACCTTAGCCTCGGCCGCACCGGGAAGATCGTCGAACGGGCCGTCGTAGGTCAGCCCGACCAGCTCCTCGCCGCGAAGCTCGCCGACGATCTCGAACGGCCCCTTGTTCTTGAACTGCGCATGAATCGCCATCAGCCCGGGCAGCTTGGACTTGTCGGTCGTCTGCACGGGATGCGAGCGCGCACTCTCGAAGTTGGCCTTACCGACGTAGTAGATCTCTTCCGCAGACATGCCCGCTCCCTGACGGTCGCGGTACTGATCCTTAAGCCGCACCTTCACGTAGGTCATCTCTGGCTTGACTGCGGCGGCTACGTTGGAGCTCAATGTCCACGGCGTGGTGGTCCAGATGAGTAGGTTCTCGCCTCGCCGCCCGCGGATCGGCAGGCGAACGAACACCGACGTGTGTGGAACCTCGCGGTAGCCTTCGTTCATTTCCATCTGGCTGATGCCCGTCCCGCACCGCGGGCACCAGGGCATGGAGTCGAAGCCCTTGTAGAGCAAGCCCTTTTCGTGGCACTTCTTCAGAAACGCCCAGATGGCGTAGTTGTTCTCGTCGGACATCGTGTAATACGAGTGGTCCCAATCCATCCACTGGCCGAGGCGCTGGGACTGCTGGGTCTGCATGGCCGCGAAGCGACTCGCTCGGGCCTTGCACTCCTCTACGAACTTGCCGATGCCGAAGGCCTCGATGTCTTTCTTGGAGGTGAACCCATGCTCCTTCTCGACCTCGACTTCGACCCACAGGCCCTGGCAGTCGAAGCCGTTCTGGTAGCGCAGCTCGCGGCCGATGGAGGCGTGATAGCGCTGATAGATGTCCTTGTAGGTTCGTCCCCAGGCGTGATGAACGCCCATGGGGTTGTTGGCCGTGATCGGCCCGTCCAGAAACGACCACTTCGGCTTGCCGCGATTGATCTCGCGAAGCTTTTCGAACGCCCCCGTCCGCTCCCAAAAGGCGAGCACCTCACGCTCCATCGCCGGGAAATCAATCTTGGGATCAACCTTGTCGAATGCCATCAACCACTCCGTCGTCGTTCTAATGTCCGATGCGGCCGGATTATAGCCAGTTCCGGCACTCCATCGACCGGTGGCGAGCCGCCGCGGCACCAACTCGTCAGCGGCACCGCCGACAGGTAGAATCGCCAAACCCCAGTATTGGCTGGAGGATCGTCCCGTTTGAGCATCGACGAACACTTAACGCAGCCCACGCGCGAGGAAGCGATGATCACACTGGTGCTGGGGCTGCGCGGCAAGGCGCCGCAGGCGGTCGATGAGCTGCACCGCCTGTACCGCGACGCCCTCACTCGGTTCTGCTGGGGCTATCTGGGTCGCGTGGAAGAGGCCGACGACGCCGTCCAGGACATCTTCTGCAAGATCCTCGCGGCGCCGGACATTCCGGCCGCGGACCAGTTCCGTCCTTGGCTCTACAAGATCGCTCGCCATCACTGCCTCAATCTGCTTCGTGACCGCGCTGCGCGCAAAGACGGCGTGGCCCTCCCCGCCGGCTCGCAAGCCTTCGAGGCCGCAACCGGCAACCTCACCCGCATGGTCCGCGAAGAGCTCCGCTCCAAACTCGCGGAGATGGTCCACGCCCTCCCCGAGGACCAGCAGGAGATCCTTCGCTTGCGCTATGTCGAGGACCTATCCCGCGCCGAGATCGCCGCGGTACTCGAGGTCCCCGAGTCGGTCGTCAAGTCCCGCCTCTTCGAGGGGCTCAAGAGACTCCGTGACTTCGCCGACCAGCTCGAACAAACCTGATCGGCGCCTTTTTTTCCGAAATTTTTTTGGAGATTCAGCGCCTCTCGATTTGGTTACGTGGCGGGCGACTCCTCCAGCCGCCGCGAGTATTCAACACCCCCGCAAGCATAAAAAGGCCGCTTTTCAGCATTGCACGGGCGTTTTTTCGGTTCGTCCCGTGTGCCACTGCTCTGTGAGCAGTGGGGCCTGGTCCCCTCCGCTTGAGTCGCGCTAATCTTGGCGGCGCCTTCGCACGTCCAATAGCTCAACTCGGCAGTTTACTGCTCCGATGTACGGCCGTTAGTCGGGATCCCGACGAAAAGATAGGTACCTTTAGGAGAAAAACTGAAATGGCAACGACTTACAAAGGACGTACCAGCTCCCGTTCGCGTTCGACGTACGGCGGCTTCTCGAGCTATCTGTGGGGCTCGCCCTCGAACTCCTGGGGCGGCGGCTACAAGAAGAGCAGCCCGCGGAAGCACAAGAACGCCGGCGGCAGCCCCTCCGCGTATCGCAACTGCTGCAACACGTTCGAGCAGAAGATCGATTCCTACCGGACCTTGTGCACCCAGGCCAAGGGTCCGACGGGCTCGTGGGGCAAGCCCAGCCCGTCCACGCTGAACAGCTTCGCCAACTGGATCAACAAGGGCGCGATCGTTCAGACCGTTAGCAAGGCGCAGATCTCGCGTTGGGCGCGGTCGACGAACAAGAATTTCAATCCCAGCAACCCCAGCCCGACGGCGTGCAAGAACATTCTGGCGAAGAAGTTCGGCCGCAACACCATTAAGGCCGTGTGCTGCACCAAGAGCGGCTCGTTCATGGTCGTCACCAGCCCCACAATCAACGGCCGGAACTTCTGCTTCCCGCACTAAGGGAAACGGATGCGGCCTGCGAGCCGCGACGCGGTAGAGAACACAAGGGGCGGCTGCCAACGCGGCCGCCCCTCTCCTTTTCACAGGCCACGGGCAACGCCACGCCCGATTTCATGCCTCGAATTAGCGCGGAAACCGAACCCTCTTCAAACTGCCGTAACGCAGCCCGTCTACATTGCGGCAGCTGGATGAAGGTGCCGGGCGCGATCCATCTTGATCTGACTGATTTTCCGAGACGTGGGGCCGGAGCCGGGGGGGAGAGGTCGGGGAGGAAGCCGGAGGGAGCGCCCGGCCGCCCGACGACTGGTGTCGGGCGGCCGGGCACACCAACAACCGAACCCCACGAACTCGGCCTTGTTTCTACTCGCTAGTTTCTAAACGCGGCGGCGCGGGGTCATTCGCGGGACCATGGAACCGCAAGAGCGTTAAGTTGAAGCGTTCCGATCGTCGCCGCGAACGCACCCGCTGCCCGCCGCGTAAGACTATTCCTTTACCTCCGCGCCTTGCGCCCCGCCAACGGTCGCAAGGCGCCACCCACGCGCCCGGGCGTACTAGGCTCTCGAACTTTTGCTTTTGGGTACCCACTGCTTGGTGTTGTAAGCCACCACCTCGCGCAACCACGCCTGAAGCGCGGTTCGCAGTCTGACGCTCAGGCTTATCGCGGCGGCCGCCGGCGGCCGCAAGCAGAGTTGAGCGGCCGGTTACTTCAGACCCAGCACTTTGCCGCTAGCGCCGCGGCCGGTAGGGGAGCGTGCGATCCCTGGCGGTTTCAATCGCCCTTTGGTCTTGAGTTCGGCGTAGCGCTTGCGATTCACGGCGGACCACCGGCTGTCCGCTCGGCGCGGGGTAAACTTTCGTGCGTAGCGCCGGTCATCGAGCCGCTTAACCAGACTGTCCACCCAGCCAAAGCACAGCGCCTCGTCGAGGGCGTCCTTGTAGTCGATGGACACTACGCCGGTGTGTTGTTTGTGGAAGATCAGCCAGACCTCGGACTGCGATGCATGGTGCTCGGTGAGCCAGTCGCGCCACTGGTCGCGTGTCCGTACAAGCAATGTCTTCATGGTTTCGCCGAAGGCTATTCCCCTTCCCACAGCGAATCGTCATCGGCCCATTCCATTAACAGTTTGGCACGCGATTCGAGCAACGGGCCCAACTTCTTGTGCGAATCGGGATCGCCGATTCGTGTGGTCTCAATCTCGCGCCCATCGTTCCATGCATTGACGACCTCGATCCAGTTTCGAGCGAAGACGCGCATCGCCTTTCTTGGATGTTGTGGCGGCTTGATGTCGGCTGACGAAATGTAGTCTGTTGGCAAATCGCCACAAATCACCCACCAGCCAATCCATTCAGGTCGCGGTCGGCTTTCAATAGCCCAGAGCGAAGCTTTAGGAGCAACATGCCACGCTGGCCACTCGCCGATTCGGCCGTGCGCAACCCCCTGCGAGCGAAGATAGTCGCCAACGATCTTCCGCTGCTCGCTGCACCAGCATTCCTCGATTTCAGGATCATCATAATCACGCGTGGACATCACAAAACTCCGGGGATCGTGTTCACGATGCCGATGTCAGCCCCTGCGCCACCCGGTAAATTGGCTAAACCTCGCTTTAGCCCCTTGTGTCCTTTGGCTTGTCGGCGACGGGGCAACTGAGGCTCTTGGCATACATCCCGGACCGATCGAAGCAGCAGGGGCGTCGCTTGCCTTTGGCGAGCATGTCGCAGGCGCTTTCGATCCGTCGCGCGCGAGTCTCTGCCTGCTTGGGAGAGACGATCCAGTGAATGAAATCCCGCCGCGCCGCTGGAGTAATGTCCTTCCACGCCTCCCGCACCTTCGAGGGCGCGGCCGCGAGCGCCTTTCGCAGATCGGCCGGCACCTTCGGCTCCGGCTCCTCCGCCACCGGCGCGATTTCCAGCGTGACGACATCGCCCACTTCGGCACCAGCCGCTTCGCGCAACTTCCGGTCCACCTTCAGCCAGTGGCCGCCATCACCGTCCGGCTCGAGCGTGGCCTTCAGCGAGCGGCCATTGACGGCGCCTTCAACTGTCGTCTGCCCCCGCGAGGGGAGCTTGCTACTCGCTTCCTTGGGCAGGGTCAGAAAGGTCCAGGAGACGGCCTTCGCGGTTGCCTTTGGCCGGAAGAGTGTCGCATTGAAACGGATCGGGGCACGCGTGGAGCTCTTCATGCCGGGCATGGCTTAGCCTCCAGTTTGCGAAACAGAACGTACGAGAACGCCCCCGCTACGGCGAACCCCACGGGCCACAGGTATTTGTCGGGTCCGTCACCGGCCGCCAGATGGGCGGTCACGGCAGAAACCAGAACGATGGCGAATCCCGCATAAACCCATTCTTTGAGCCTCGATGGTACAGGAAGCAGCAAGGCGAGCGCGCCCAGGACCTTGGCAACGCAAAGCTCAATGCGGAAATGATCGGCGGGGAAGCCAAGACGGCTGAGTTCCTGCGCCACCACCGGGACGCTCCACTGGGCGTAAGCGGTAAACAGCATCATCACTGAAAAGACCCCCGTGATCAGCCAATAGGCCAGCTTCCTGCGCCGGCCAGCGTTATTCATCTTGGACGTCTCCTCTGGCAGTTACTTCGACGGATAGGCTCATCATATAATCATTGTCGAGCGATTGCGACTTTGAGGGAGGGACTAATGAAGGCGAAGAGGAAGGCTATCCTCGATGCCCGGGCAGGCTGGACGCCTATCGCGTCAAGCGGGCTGATTCGCGCGGAATCTACGTACGCTCCAGGACCTTAATGCAAAACTATCTCTAGCGTCATGCCGAGGCTGTGGTACATTTTCCCCTTTGCCAATCTCTACGGCGGGTGCGGAAGCTGGAATGGCTCGGCGGTCAGATACGAAATCCTGTCGTCGTTATGAACGGGCGCCGGCCTTCACCCTCGCCGAGCTTCTTGCTTGCGGAACGTGCGCGGCGCTTCTGTCCCTGTGCATCGGCGCGGCCACCTCACATCATCGCGATTACGCCTACGCGGCCATCTGCGCGGACCACATGCACACCTTCGCGGGGCGATTCTCCGCTTATCTCGACGAACACAAGGATCTGTATCCGCCGTCGTACGTGTATCCGTCCGACGAGCTGGGTAACTACGATCTCCTCAATCAGCCCGAGGGGCGGCCTTTCGGGATCGCCCACTGGTCGTGGCTTGTGTTCCAGTCCGCTCCCGTGCCGGACGAGGTTTTCCAATGCCCGGCGATGAAGAACGGTGGAGCGCCCCGAACCAATCCAGGTATGCGGAACGCGCATTGGGAACCCGAACAAGTTGATCAGAACGCCCAGACGAGTCCCAACGACCTGACCGACAAGCAGGCCCCGCGGATGAGTTACACTGCCAACGCGGCGATCGTGCCGCATAACAAGTTCACGAACACGCTTTCCGGCGGGCCTCGCGTCAATGTATTGGTTTCGCAGAGTGCCATCATGCATCCGTCCACGACGATCCTCCTGACGGAGTTCCTCGACAATTGGAAAGCGCAGGCAGTGCCAACCGCCGATGCCTTCACTTCAAAGTCGCACCGGCCGATCAATCCTTTCTATCATGTCGGCAGCGGGTTCAATGAGTACACGGCGCATCCGAACAATCCCGGTTTCATATACGGGCTGCCCTCAGACCAGGCGACGTATGGTCTTCTGGCCGGCGCAGCGGTCCGTGAGAAGACGAACATCCTCGATCCGACTTCAGGCATCCCCCAGACTAACGCCGTGGGACGGCATCATCCGGGGGGCAGCGATTACATCAACCTTGACGACGAGCGCTTCGACGGTACGGCAAATTTCCTGTCCATCGACGGCACCGTTAGGCGCATGAACGTCTGGCGAACGATCGAGAATCGTCTGTGGGGCGACCGCTACTACAGCTTGACCGGCCAGAACGCCGTCGTGGACTGATTGGATGATAGCTATACGCTTGGTTTTGCCTTGCAATCGGAGCACCGGGCGCAAGCCCAATGGCATGACCGCGGGCATGCGCCACGCCGCTCTGATGATGGGTGCATCCATGGCATCGATTACGTTCGCGGCCCCGCCCGTTGCGCTGACCTCGGCCTCCTCACAACCAACATTGCTCACGCCGGTGGGCAGCAGGGTTTTCTTCGCCGCATGGGACGAAGACCACGGGCGAGAGCTTTGGGTGACTGACGGAACCGTCGCCGGCACTTACCTCGTAAAGGACATCCTTGCCGGACCCGATGGCTCGAACCCGCGCCAACTTCAGTCACAAGGCCACCGCGTGTGGTTCATGGCCCTCAACGCAACCTCGATCCTGGAGGTCGAGCCCGTTGTGTCGGACGGCTCGGTCGCCGGTACGTACAGCGTGCGGCCCTCGCCCACGAACGTATCCGTCGGGCTCAGCCGTCCCCAGATCCTCGCCGCGCACGACCACGGCTTGTTCTGGTCCACCGCCGAACAACTCTGGCAGAGCGACGGCGCACCACCCGGCACGATAATGTTGCAGCCGCATTTGAAGGTCACCAGCATGGTCGAAGCCGGTGGGATTCTCTACTTTGCCGGCGATAGCGACTCGGTCCAGAACGGGATCGGCCAAAGCGACGGGACTACGGACTTCACGTTCTGGCTCGCCACCGCAAGCCCCGAGTCCGGCTATCTGGATTCTCTGACCGCTGCTGATTCCCATCTTTTCTTTGTGTTCGACTCGTCGAACCCCGGTCTGTGGGCTATGAACATCCATGGAAAACAGATGGCGATCGAGGTTCTGCCGCAACCACCACAGCAGCACGACCTCGGCGCAAGGTTTCTCACCGCCTTGGGAAGCCTCCTCATCTTCTCCTTCGATGACAGCGTCAATGGGCGCGAGCTTTGGAAGAGCGACGGGACGCCCGCCGGAACGGCCATTCTCGCGGACATCGCCGATGGCCCGTCGAGCGGCAATCCCGAATTCCTCACCGTGGCGGGTAACGGCGTGTACTTTGTCGCCCGCGAAAACTCGACGGGCGCGGAACTATGGAAGACCGACGGAAAAAAGAAGGGTACGGTTCGACTGACGGACCTCCGAGCGGGCGAGGGCGGTTCCTTCCCAACCCTTTTGGTGCCCGCACCGTTCGACGACGGCGTGTTGTTTGCCGCGACCACCCCTGATCGGGGGACTGAGCTGTGGTGGTCGAGCGGCGCGCCCGATTCCGCCGAACCCCTGCCGGAGGTCATCGACGGCCCTACCGGCTCCGACCCGCGCGAGCTGACCGTCGCCGGCTTGTCCTTGTTCTTCGTCGCCATGGACGCCGATGGGGCTAATCGTCTTTGGACGTTAGACCTCGCCGCGCCGCGTCACTTCCGTTGGCTGCCAGATTGTCTCGACGGACCGGGCTCCGACGCTTCGGATGAGTGCTCTGCCAGCTTCGACGCCGATGGGGACGGCGACGTCGATCTGTTCGACACCGGCGCATTCCTCAACCGCGTCGCGGCCAACTAGGCTCTATAGCGCTCCTCGTCACCCACAAGGGGCGACGCTACGTTGCCGCCAGCAATCGTTCGACGTGCAGGGCCGCGCTATCAGCCAGGGCGTCGAGGTGGTAACCGCCTTCGAGGACCGAAACGAGCTTCCCTCCGGAGTGCCGCTTCGCCATGGCGACAACTTCATCCGTCATCGAGCCGTATGAGCTGGTTTCCAGCTCCAACGGGGCCAGCGGGTCGAGGCGATGGGCATCGAAGCCTGCGGACACGAGTACGAACTGGGGAGCGAATTTGTCGACGGCCGGCAAGATGGGATCGTCGAAGGCCCGCCGCCAAACGTCCTCTCGCCCGGGCGGCATGATGGGAATGTTGATGGTGAACCCCTCGCCCGCGCCGCGCCCGCGCTCCTCGGCGTAGCCCGTCCCCGGATACACGATTCCCGGATGGCCGTGCAGGCTGATGAACAGGACGCGCGGGTCTTCCTCAAAGATGTGTTGCGTCCCGTTGCCGTGATGAACGTCCCAATCCAGGATCAACACGCGCTCCAGCCCGTGGTGATCGATGAGTTGCTGGGCCGCGATGGCGACGTTGTTCAGCAGGCAAAAGCCCATGGACATGTGCCGCTCGGCGTGATGTCCGGGAGGCCGTACGGCGCAGAACGCGTTGTCGATCTCGCCCGCCATCACCGCGTCGACCGCGCGGAGCACGCCGCCGCAGGCCAGCTCGGCGATCTCGCAGCTTTCGCGGCAAATCGCGCTATCCAGCACGTCGATGGTGGGCCGGCCGTCCCGGCACGCGGCGTGAAGGCGCTGCAAGTACGCCTCGTCGTGGACGGCTCTGATCGAGCGCGGGTCGGCCGGGGTCGCCGCAACTGCCCGGCACGCCGCGGTCAAGCCCCGCTCTTGCAGGACCTGACGGATTCTGACGAGCCGCGCCGCCCGCTCGGGATGCCCCGCGCCGGTGTCGTGCCCTTCGAAGCGCTCGTCCTGAACCAGTCCCGTCATTGCCATGCGCTCGCCTTCCGTCGATCCTATACTATCGTAGGATGCGCCGGCCCGGCGATTGGGCCGTTGCGGGAGTGTATAAGACATGGAACTGTTCGGGTTCTTCTACTTCGATCCGAAGTACTTCCTCTACATCGGGCCGGGAATCCTGCTCGCCCTGTGGGCGGAGATCAAGGTCAAGGCCGCCTACGCCAAGGCGTCGCAGGTTCAACCCCGCGCCGGGCTTAGCGGCGCGGAGACGGCGCAGCGCATTCTCAACTATCACGGCATCAACAACGTGGCCATTGAGCCCGTAAACAGCTTTCTCGGCGATCACTACGATCCGTGGCACAAGGTGCTGCGGCTCAGTCCCGACGTGTACCACGGCCGGTCGCTGGCCTCCCTGGGCATCGCCGCCCACGAAGTCGGCCACGCCATCCAGGATTCCACCGGCTACGGCCCCCTGGCGATCCGTAACGGCCTCGTACCCATGGCCTCTGTCGGCAGCAATATTTCGCTTCTCCTCGTCGTCGCCGGACTCATCTTGAACTTCACCGGGCTGGCCATCGCCGGGCTGGTCCTGTTCAGCGTCGTGGTACTGTTCCAGCTCATCAACCTTCCCGTCGAATACGACGCCTCTCGCCGGGCGCGACAGGTCCTCCTCAGCAACGGCATGGTGACTGCTGATGAAGATCGCGTGGTGGGCAAAGTGCTGAACGCGGCCGCGCTGACCTATGTCGCGGCGACGCTGACCGCGATCCTCACGCTGCTCTACCTGGCCTCGAAGGTCTCGCGGCGCGATTAGTTCCGGCTCACGGTCGGATCAACTGACCCTCATCATCGACGCGCAGGGTTTCCGTGTCCCGGCGGAATTCGAGGATGGCGATGCGATAGGCGGCCACCGCCCGAGCCAGGCTGTTCTTCGCATTCAGCAGGTCGTCCTCCGCCTCGACCACGTCACGGTTGTTGATTTTGCCGAGGTCGTACTGCGCCTTGGCCGCGTCGAGGCGGAGCTGGTTTTCCTCGACGGACATAGCTTGAATCTTGCGCACGTTTTCCTGCTGCGCGATCTGGCGGATGGCTGCCCGCACGTCGGCGCGAACGTCGTCCACGGCCCGCTCGAAGTCCCGCTCTGCCCTGCGCAGGTTGACCAGCGATTCGCGATAGGCGTTCCGCTCCGTCTTGCGATCGTCCATCCGCAGGGCCAGCAGGCCGCGCCACGTCGTCCGCTCCGTGTTGTAGCTCACCGAATTCAGCCGCTCCGGATCGGTGTCCAGGGTCACGCTCCCGGAGGCGTCGAGGTCGGGAAGGATGCGGTTCTTGGCGATCAGCACGCCGCGTTTGGCATCGTCCACTTGATCGGCTTCGTTCAGGAGGTCCAGCCGATACTTGGCGGCCACCTCCGCGGCGGTCGCCGTCTCGATATCCGGAAGCAGCCCGTCCAGCGCCGCAGCGGCCGCGTCCGCATCCTGATCGAGCACGTCGAGCCACTCCTCGACCGGCATGCCCAGGCGGATTTTGAAACGATCCAGAGAAGTGGCGTACTGTTCCTTGGCGCTCACCAGCCCCGCTTCCGCCTGACGGAAGTTGGATTGCGCACGCGAGGCCTCGAAGACGTCCCTGCTCTGCCCCATGCGGGCGATGAAGTCCGCCTTTTCCCAGTCTTCGCGGCGACTCTTATAGCTGTGGAACGTATTGGCGATGGCCATCTTCAACTGCTGGAGGTTGAAGTAATTCGAGGCGATGTCGACCAGGAACGATCGGCGGAAGCGCTCGTAGGTCCGCACGGCGTAGATCAGCTCGCGCTCCGCCGAGTATCGTGATTCGTAGGCCACACGCCCGGCCCCGCGAAGCAGAGGCACATCAGCCTCCAGGATGAAGTTGCCGCTCTCGCCCGACGTGGTGTGTACGCCCAGGTCGCGCATCAGCGTGTTGATGATCCGCGCGGAGACGTCGCCGCCGTAGGGCAGCCGCTGCGTGACCGCCGCCTCGCTCACCGCGGTCATGGCCCGATCGAAGTCGCGGACCTGCCCGTAATCCACGAACTCCGTCTGGATGGAGCCGACGAACTGCGGCGTCCATAGGTGCCGCTCCAGGGTGAGGTCCAGGGCCTCAAGGTACAGTTCCTCCTTGGCGTCCTGGACCTCGCGGGAATGTCTCGAGGCGTAAGCCAACGTCTCGTGCAGGCCGAAGATCTTGACTTGCGGTTGCTCCTGCTCGGTGTAGATGCTCTCGGTCATTTGCGATACGCCGCGCGGCTCCACGTGGCCGGCGATGCCCGGCGCGCCCTCGGTTTGCGTATCAACGGCGCCGGGCGTTTGGCGAAACGGTTCGGGAACCTCGGGCGTGGTCGGGTGCGGCGTGAAGCTGTACATTTCACTCCCCCCGCGCACGTCGCCGACCTCTGGGCCGATGTGGCTGTCGGAGGTCGCGCCCAGCGCCGCCCTTTGGCGATCTTCGATGACCCGATAGACGCCCCGGTCGGTGCGATCGATTACGTGCGCCGCGCAGCCCCAAGACAGACCGACGATCAGAGCCGCGGGCGCAAGGTTACGCGATGAACCACCCAATGTACAACATTTGACCGCGCTCATCCCTTGTAGGCATATCCGCAAAACACGCAGCGTTCAACACGCCCTGCCGCTCGCCTCGCAGATACACGGTTTTGTACAGCGCGATCGGCGCGATCAGCCGGCGAATGTACAATCAACCGCGGATGCCTGCGGCGATGCTTCTGCCATTTCAACGAAATCGGCCGGGCGGCTTCCTTTTGCCTCCCAGAGCGCTCAATTGGTTCGCCCTGGAGGCCCAACCGCTCGCCCAACTCGTCAAAGTGGGGCGCGGGCGCAAGACCTGGCGCGTGCAAACCGAAGGAGACCTCGCTTTCTACGCGAAAGTGTTTGAGCCGACCGGCCCGCGCTTCTGGATGCGGCTCAAGCGGTTGGTGGAGGCCGATGCAGCGAAACGGGAGTGGAAGACGCTCTGCCGCGCCGCTGCTCGCGGAGTGCCCGCGCCCCAAGTGGTCAGCCTTTGCATGCACGGCACGAACGGGCGATCG
>Ga0187892_10008486_pt1 | contig 14046 bp, 11 predicted proteins | sample MA1701073metaG_FD_139345 | JGI IMG/M metagenome (GOLD analysis project Ga0187892, IMG submission 139345) | Bio-ooze microbial communities from a basaltic lava cave in the Kipuka Kanohina Cave System on the Island of Hawaii, USA - MA170107-3 metaG ...
GAACGAGTCGTTCAACGGGAAGCTGCGCGACGAGTGCCTGAGCATGCAGTGGTTCAAGAACCGGATCGATGCGAGGATCGTGATCGAGGACTGGCGCCGGGAGTACAACGCGATCAGGCCGCATTCGAGCCTGAACAACCTGACGCCCACGGAGTTCGCGAGGAGAACGTCAACAAGGAGCCCGGAGCAGGCCGTTTTCTAGGAATCCGTGGTCCGAGGAAGCCATACAGGTCAGGGCTACTACGGACACAAGCGCGGCTACGAGGTCGGCCCCGAGGAAGCGGAGCAGCTCCGCTATTGGGTGCTGGTCGCCAACGTGAAGGGGCGGTACTCGCGGGGATCGAGCGAGACTCTGCTCGACCAAGACCTCGCAAGCCTGCGGCAGGGCGGCGGGGCGCCTGAACTCATCGATCGCTTGCGTTTGCAGGTCGGCCGACTCGACATCGCGCCGGAGGAGCTCGAAGGCCGCAATCAACGCAGCGCCCTATTCAAGACGATGTTCCTCGCCTTCCGGGAAGCAAACGCGCGCGACTGGCACTCGAACCTCGCCATCGCCTTGGGGCACCGTGGCGCTCAGCACCGGCTGCAGTTCCACCACGTCTTCCCGAAGGCCGTCTTGAAGAGCAGCTACACCGCGCGCGAAGCCGACGACATCGCCAACCTGGCGTTCATCGGCGGTAAGACCAATCGCCAGATCAGCGACAAGTCGCCGAGCCAATATCTCCCGAAGCTCATCGAAAAATCCGGCCTGGCGCCATTCGAGGCCCAGTGCATTCCGGCGCAGGAGCACCTGCTCGAAGTTGGCGCCTACAAGAACTTCCTCGCGGAGCGCCGCCGACTCATCGCCGAGCGGCTGAACGAGTTCCTCGGCGTCGCATAACGGTCGGATCGTTGGTACCCGGGCTGCAGCTGCATTCCCCGTGCTGCACCCCTCGCGTCCGCCGGCGCAGTAGCGCCCATGCGCCCCGGTACGCCTCTTGCGATCCCTGCGCGCCGGCGGGCCGGCCGGTGCCGGGAACCCCGCAGCGGAGGATCCGATGGTCCAGGATGAGAGGGCCGGCGCAGCGATTCGCGAGCACGTGGGCTTCGCGGTCGCCGCGTCGGCGATTCCGGTTCCGATTGCGGACGTTCTTGCAGTGACCGCCGTGCAGCTCGATTTGGTGCGCCAGCTCGCGGGCATCTACGACGCGAAGTACGACGAAGCGTGGGGCAAGGCGACGGTCGCTGCGCTCACGGGAGCCAGCGTGGCCCGCGCCGGCGCGAGCGCCGTGAAGGCGGTGCCCGGTGTAGGGTGGCTCGTCGGCTTCACGACGCAGGCCGCTCTGTCCGGCGCGTCGACTTGGGCGGTAGGAGAGTTGTTCCGGCGCCACTTCGCTGCGGGCGGAACCCCGGATACGTTCGATCTGACCGCGACGCGCGACGCGTATCGTGCGTGGTTCGAGCGCGGAAAGGACCTGGTCGAGGAGATGCGGCGGCGAAGCTCGAGTGCATCCGGCGCGACTCGCGCGGAGCGAACCGCCGGGATCCTCGAGCGCCTCGCGCGGCTGCGCGCCGAGAACGCTCTGACGGACGACGAATTCGAGCGCCTCAAGCGCGAAGCGATGGCCGAGGACTCGCAGCGCGCAGGATGAGCGCTAGGCAGCGGAGCTCCGCGCACGCGTATAGTCGCACCCGCGAGGCTCCGTCATGCCAAAGCCCACCTCACCCACCACCGCCCCCGACGTCGCCATCCTCGGCGCCGGCTTCGCCGGCACCACCGCCGCGCGCGAGCTCTCCCTCCGCGGCCGCACCTCCATCGTCCTCGAAGCCCGCGACCGCCTCGGCGGCCGCACGCACTCCGTCGCCCCCTCCGACCGCGGCCACGACGACGCCCACACCCACTCCCTCGAATACGGCGGCACCTGGATCCACCCCTGCCAACCGCACGTCTGGGCCGAGATCACCCGCTACGGCCTCGAGCTCACCGAGCTGCCGCTCCCCGGCGCCCGCCAGGCGATCTTCTCGAACGGCAAGCTCCAGGATCTCTCCATCCCCCAGCTCCTCGAGATCCTCGACGCGCTCGGCCGGATCTGCGAGCCCGCGGCGGCGCTCTACCCCGCTCCCTACACACAACAAGGCATCGGCCCCGACCCCGACGGCCACGGCCGGCGCAGCGTGCGCGAGCACCTCGCGGCGCTCGAGCTGCCGCCGCTCGTGCGCGACGGGGTCGACGCATTCGCGTGTACGCTGGCGAGCGCGCCGCTCGATCGCATGGCGGTGTCGGAGCTCATGCGCGTGTTCGCGCTCGCGGGCTACACGCCGGGGCAGATGTTCGCGTCGCTCTCGGGCACGAAGCTCGCGCGCGGCACGGGGGCGCTGGTATCGGCGATCGCGCGCGACGCGCGGGCGGCGGAGTTCCGGCTCGGCGCGCGCGTGGAACGCGTCGAGCACGACGCGCGCGGCGTGCGCGTGGCGCTCGCGGGCGGCGAGGTCGTGGCGGCGCGCGCGGCGCTCGTGACGCTGCCCGCGAACGCGCTCGACTCGCTCGCGTTCGGGCCGGCGCTCTCCGCCGCGAAGCGCGCCGCCGCGCGCGAGGGCCACGCGGGGCGCGGCGTGAAGCTCTACGCACAGGTCGCGGGCGACGTCGGGAACCTGGGCGTGTTCGCGCCCGAGAGCGAGCCGATCAACTGGGTCGCGACCGTCGAGCACGGGCCGGGCGGGTCGCTGCTCGTCGTGTTCGGCCACGACCCCGCGCGCTTCGCCGGCCAGAGCCCCGCCGCCATGCAGCGCATGCTCGAGCGGCTCGTGCCCGGCGTGCAGGTCGAGCGCGTGCTCGGCTGGGACTGGACCGACGACCCGCTCGCGCGCGGCACCTGGAGCGTGCTCGCGCCCGGCCAACCCGCGCGCCAGCTGCCCGAAGCGCTGCGCCGCAGCGAAGGCCGCCTCTTCTTCGCGAGCGGCGACTCCGCCATCGCCTGGCGCGGCTTCATCGACGGCGCAATCGAGAGCGCGTATCGCGCGGCGCGGGAGATCGACGCGGCGCTGGGGTGAGGAGTCCGATTCTCGTTCCACCGGGCCGCCCTGGTCGCCGAGGGTGGCCGCGCGAACGGAAGCGGCGATCGCGGTCGCTCGCTGGAGCCAGCTCGTTGGCCATGGCCGGCGGGTCCCCGCCTTGCACTCATCCAGCCGATGCCGCGCCTCCGCTACGAGTGGGATCCGGAGAAGGCCCGCTCCAACGAGCGGAAGCACGGCGTGAGCTTCGAAGAGGCGGTCACGGTGCTTCTCGACCCGCTCGCTCGAACCTACCCCGACGCCGACCGGCCGCCGACGGAGAGACGCGAGATCACGCTCGGCTGGTCGAGTCGAGCGCGGCTCCTCTTCGTTGCGCACGCGACTCGGAGTGGTAGGGTTCGCCTCATTAGCGCGCGACGCGCAACCGCGCGGGAGCGTCGACAACATGAAGAAGACTCGTTCTAGAAAGTCCGACGATCTTCGTCCCGAGTACGATCTCCGGAAGCTCGGGCCGGGCGTGCGCGGCAAGTACTACAAGCGCGCGATCGCGGGGCCGATCGTCGTCGAGCTCGTGCCGACGAGGCGGCGCGAGCCGCCAAGAGAAAGAAGCGCGCTGCGCGGGGACGGCCCAAGACGCGGCGCTGAGCCGCTTCCGCGGAGCCCGGCCCGGACGAACCCCGCTACCCTCCCCGCCCGATGACGCGTCGCTTCGCGGCTCTGGCTCTCGCCGTTGCGATCGCGCTCGCGCTCGCGTTGGCGATCGGCGCGTGGTCCGAGCGGCGGGCGATCGCGCGGCGCTTCCTGGTCTCGGCGCTGGCGGCGCGCGGCGCCGATCCGGTCTCGCTGCAGGTCGAGGAAGTCGGCCTGCGCGGGCTCTCGCTTCGCGACGTGACGCTCGGCCCGGAGGCTGAGCCGACGGCAACGATCGCGGCGCTCGAGGCCGAGTGGTCCTTCGCGGGCCTGCGCGAGCGCCGGCTCGATCGTCTGAGCGCGACGGGCGTGCGGGTGCGAGACGCGAGCGCGCTGTCCCTCGGCACGGACGACGCGACGGGAGCGGTGCCGCTCCTCCCCGCCCGCGAGATCGAGCTGCGCGACGCGCTGCTCAGGTTCGCGACCGCGTCGGGCGCGGGAACCGCCGCGCTCGAGCTCGCGCTCCGGGCTCCGGACGACGGCACCGTCGCGGGCGACCTGAAGCTCACGCTCGACCACCCGCTCGCGCGCGCGGACGGCACGGTCGCGATCTCGGGCACGCTCGACGCGCTCGCGGGCCAGCTCTCGCTCGAGCTCGAGGACGCGCGTACACCCGCGCGTGTCGCGCCCGCGACGCTCTCCGGCCGCGTGTCGGGCGCGGCGTCCGCGCTCGCCTTCGACCTGGCGCTCGACGGCGCGAAGGGCGCGCTGCACGCGGAGGCGCGCGGGACCGCCGACCTTCCCGCGGGCAACGCCAGTGCCGAGCTCCGTATCGCCCCGATCGCGTTCGCGCCGAAGGGCCTGCGTCCGGCCGCGCTCCTGCCCGCGCTCGAGCCCGTGCTCACCGCGCTCGGCATCGCGAACCTCTCCGGCGGCGTGGAGGCGCTCGGAGCGTTCGCGCTGAAGGAGAACGAGCCGAGCCTGAGCCTCGATCTCGCGCTCCGCAACGTGTCCTTCGAGACCAAACTCGTCGCACTCGCGGGCCTGTCCGGCGCGATCGCGTTCCGCGCGCCGCCGCTCCGCACCCCGAAGAACCAGCTCTTCTCCGTCGACCGGCTCGAGGCGGGCGTGACGCTGCGCAACGGCCTCACGGACTTCGCGCTCGGACGCGATGGCGCGGTCGAGATCGCGTCCACGGTCTGGAGCTTTTTCGGCGGCGAGCTGCGCGCCGAAGATGTGCGCATCGACCCGAGCGCGGAGAGCATCCCGCTCACGCTGCGCGCGCAGGGCCTCGACCTGGCCGAGCTGCTCGCGCTCGCGCCGCTCGAGGGGCTCGAGGGCACGGGCAGGATCGACGGCGAGCTGCCGATCGTGCGTGCGAGCGACGCGCTGCGCGTCTCCGGCGGTGTGCTGCGCGCGCGGCCCGGGGGCGGCGTGATCCGCTACCGCGCGAGCGAGTCGGTGCGCGCGATGGCGGCGTCGCGGCCGAACGACCTGGGCGTCGCCGTCGCCGCGTTCGGCGACTTCCGCTACGAGGAGCTCGAGGCGCGCCTGGATGGTGACCTGAACGGCGAGCTGCAGATCGCGCTGCACGTGCGCGGCGCGAGCCCCGAGTTCCAGAGCGGCCAGCCGGTCGAGCTGAACCTGAACCTCGAGTCGCGGCTCGCGGACCTCGTGCGCGAGGGCATTGCGGTCTATCGTGTGCCGGCGGTGATCGAAGAGCGCCTGCGCGAGTTCTCGCACAAAGGGAACGCGCGCAAGGGAAAGGAAGGGAAGCCGTGAGCCGAGCGTCCGCGCCCGCAACTCTCGCACTGGTCGCCGCGCTCGCCCTCTTCGCGACCGCCTGCACGCCCAAGGTGCAGATCGAGGCGCCCAAGGAGCCGATCGTGATCAACATGAACATCAAGATCGAGCACGAGGTGCGTGTGAAGGTCGACAAGGACCTCGACCAGCTGATCGCCGAAGACAAGGACATCTTCTAGTGGCGCGCCGGGTTCTCGCGCTGCTGCTCAGCGTCTTCCTCGCCGCCACCGCGTTCGCCGCCGACATGGACCTCGAGCGCGCCAAGGGCGAGGGCCTGGTCGGCGAGCGTGCCGACGGCTACGTGGGCATCGTCGCGCCGCAAGCCGACGCTCCCGTGCAAGCGATGGTCAAGCAAGTGAACCAGAAGCGCCGCGCCGCCTACGAAGAGATCGCCAAGAAGAACGGCACGAGCGTCGACTCGGTCGCGGTGCTCGCGGGCCAGAAGCTGATCGAACGCGCCACCAAGGGCGAGTGGGTCACCGACGCGCAAGGGAACTGGCGCCAGAAGTAGGCTCGGCCTCCGGGGTATGATCCGCCGACACGGCTTTGGTGGAGGCTGATCGATGTCCGAGGGAGTCAAGGTCGAGGGCGAGAACGCCGCCCGCTTCGCGCGCGTGCGCGAGGCGTTCGAGAAGAACTTCGCGACGGGCGAGGTCGGCGCGGGGCTGGCCGTGACCGTGAACGGCGAGCTCGTGGTCGACCTGTGGGGCGGGCACCGGGACCTCGAGCGCACGAAGCCCTGGCAGCGCGACACGCTCGTGAACGTGTACTCGACCACCAAGGGCATGACGGCGATCTGCGCGAACCGGCTGGCGGAGCGCGGCAAGCTCGACCTGGATGCGCCGGTCGCGAGCTACTGGCCGGAGTTCGCGGCGAACGGAAAGGCGGACATCCCCGTGCGCTGGCTGCTCTCGCACCGCGCGGGGCTGGCGGCGATCCGCGAGACGATCCCGGCCGAGTCGCGCTTCGACTGGAAGTACATGACGGGCGCGCTCGCGGCGGAGAAGCCGTGGTGGGAGCCGGGCACGGGCCACGGCTACCACGCGCTGACCTACGGCTACCTGGTGGGCGAGGTCGTCCGCAGGATCGACGGGCGCACGCTCGGCGCGTACTTCCGCGACGAGCTCTCGGCGCCGCTCGGGCTCGACTTCCACATCGGCATCGGGCCGGAGTTCGACGCGCGCGTGGCGGACATGATCCCCGCGCCGCCGACACCGCCCGGTGTGCCCAACCCGTTCGCGGCGGCGGCGCAGAATCCCGAGTCGCTGGTGGGGCGCGCATTCGCGAACCCCGTGCTCGAGACCGGCGTGGTGAACTCGCGCGCGTGGCGCGCGGCGGAGATCCCGGCCGCGAACGGGCACGGCACCGCGCGCGGGCTGGCGCGCATCTACGGCGCGCTCGCGCGCGACGGCGTGCTCGACGGCGTGCCGGTGCTCTCGCCCGCGCAGATCGAGCGCGCGAACACCGAGCAGAGCTACGGCGAGGACAAGGTGCTCGCGCCGCTGCCCACGCGCTTCGGGCTCGGCTTCTTCATGACCCAGCCGATCATCCCGTTCGGACCGAACCCGCGCTCGTTCGGGCACCCGGGCGCGGGCGGCTCGATCGCGTTCGCCGATCCCGACGCGAAGCTCGGCTTCGCCTACGTCATGAACCAGATGCAGGTGGGGCTGGCCGGCGACGCGCGCGGCTTCGGGCTGATCTCGGAGGTGTACGAGGCGCTGAAGTGAGCGCAGCGAGGGCTGCGGACGGAACGCGCGATGTGTGACACGCTCGCGGTCGTCTCGGCCGACGGCGTGCTGTTCGCGAAGAACTCCGACCGCGACCCGAACGAGGCGCAGCTCCTGGACTGGCAGCAGCGCGCGCGACACGCGCCGGGCGCGAGTGTGCGCTGCACCTGGCTCGAGATCCCGCAGGCCGCCGAGACGCACGCGGTGCTGCTGTCGCGGCCTTACTGGATGTGGGGCGCGGAGATCGGCGCGAACGAGCACGGGGTCGCGATCGGGAACGAGGCCGTGTTCACGCGCGAGCCGTACGCCGCGACCGGCCTCACCGGGATGGACCTGCTCCGGCTCGCGCTCGAGCGCGCGCGCAACGCCGACGAAGCGGTGCAGGTGATCGTGACGCTGCTCGAGCGCCACGGGCAGGGCGGCGGCTGCGGGCACGAGAACCGCGCGTTCACGTACCACAACAGCTTCCTGGTCGCGGATCCGCGCGGCGCGATCGTGCTCGAGACCGCGGGCCGGCACCACGCGACCGAACGTGTCGCGAGCGGCGCGCGCGCGATCTCGAACGTGCTCACGATCCCGGCCTTCGCGCGCGCGCACTCCGACCGCATCAAGACGCGCGTCGCGAGCGGGCGCACGAGGCTCGCGCGCACGAGCGCGCTCTGCGCTGCCGCGAAGTCGCCCGCGGACCTCATGGCGGTGCTGCGCGATCACGGCGCGGGCCGGCGCTGGCCGGTCTACGCGCGCGCGAACGGGGCGATGCGCGCGCCGTGCATGCACGCGGGCGGGCTGGTCGCCGCGTCGCAGACCACCGCGTCGTGGGTTTCGGAGCTGCGCGCGGGCGGGGCAGGCGGGGTGCGCCACTTCGCCACCGGCACGGCCGCGCCCTGCCTGTCGGTGTTCAAGCCGGTCCGGGTCGAGCAGCCGCTCGAGCTCGGGCCCGCGCCGAGCGATCGCTTCGACCCGCGGACGCTCTGGTGGCGGCACGAGCGCCTGCACCGGCGTCTGATCGCGGACCCCGGTCCAGCAAGCGACGAGTACGTGGCCGAACGCGACGCGCTCGAGGCGCAGATCGAGCGGGAATCGCTCGGTCCCGCCGAGGCGTTCGCGCTCGCGGACGCCCTGCTCGCGCGCTGGCTCACACGGCTCGCCGACCTGCCCGCGCGCGACCGCCGCCCGCCGATCGCGCGCGCCTACTGGCGCAAGCGCGACGCGCGCGCAGGACTCGCGCAGAACGCGTTCTAGAAATCGTTCGGATCCGGGCCCGCACGCGAGTGCGCGGGGATGCGCACCCGAGCGGCGCGACCCGCAGGCGGGCTTGCACCCCCAGTTCCTGCGCCTGTTTCCCATCGCCCCAAAGTAGAATGGGCGCGGAGGAACGGGCCGCGGCTCGCATGGGGAAACTCGCTCGCCTCGCGTTCGCGGTGCTGTTCATCGCCGCCACGGCCGAGCCTCGTCTCGCGCATGCCGCGTTCGCCGCGTACGAGTCCGGGCACGTGCACGCGCTCGCGCTGTCGGCCGATCGCACGCGGCTCTACGCGCTGAACACGCCCGACAACCGGCTCGAGATCTTCGACGTGAGCGACACCGGATTGCTGCACCTGTCGAGCGTCGCGGTCGGGCTCGAGCCGGTGTCGGTCGCGGAGCGCGTGCCGGGCGAGGTCTGGGTCGTGAACCGCCTGTCGGACGACGTGTCGATCGTCTCGACCACGGGCGTGCCGCGCGTGGTGCGCACGCTGCTCGTCGGCGACGAGCCGGCCGACGTCGCGTTCGCGGGCGTGGGCCGCGGCCGCGCGTTCGTCACCACCGCGCGGCGCGGCCAGAACAGCCCGATCGCGCCCGACTACCTGACGCCGGGCATCGGGCGCGCGCTGGTGTTCGTGTTCGACGCGGAGGACCTCGGCGACGCCGCGGGCGGCGAGCCGATCGCCGTGCTGACGCTGTTCGGTGACGCCCCGCGCGCGCTCGCGGCCACGCCCGACGGCAGCACCGTCTACGCCGCGATCCACCACTCGGGCAACCGCACCACCACCATTCCCGCGAGCGTCGTGCAGGGCGCCGGCGTCACGACGCTGCCCAACACGAGCCTGAACAACGTGGTCGCGCCGCCGCAGTCGCAGGTCGTGCGCTTCGACGACGCGTCCGGTCAGTGGCGCGACGACGAGGGCCGCGACTGGAGCGCGTTCATCCCGTTCACCCTGCCGGACCAGGACGTGTTCGAGATCGACGCGACGGCCGCCCCCGCGTCGATGCAGTCGGCGGTCGTGCCGTTCGCGAACGTGGGCACGATCCTGTTCAACATGGCCGTGCACCCGGTCTCGGGCCGGGTGTTCGTGAGCCAGTCCGAGGCGCGCAACGAGCGGCGCTTCGAGGGCGCGGGCACGCGGCTCTTGCAGTTCCCGACCGTCCCGCAGAAGACGGTGCGCGGGCGGCTGCACCAGTATGGCATCACGGTGATCGACCCGGTCGCGCCGAGCGTCACGCCGCGCCACCTGAACAAGCACATCAACTACGACCTGACGCCCGAGCAGACCGCCGCGACCGACACCGCCAACCGCAGCCTCGCCACGCCGCTCGACCTGGAGTTCGACGCGACCGGCACCAAGCTCTATGTCGCCGCGTACGGCTCGGACAAGGTCGGCGTGTACACGCCGGCCGCGCTCGAGGCGGACACCTTCACGCCCAGCAGCGCGGATCACATCGCGATCAGCGGCGGCGGGCCGTCGAGCCTCGCGCTCGACGAGCCGCGCAACCGGCTGTACGTGCTCGCGCGCTTCGACCAGTCGATCTCGATCGTGAACGTCGCGACGCACCCCGGGACCGAGATCGCGGTGGTGCCGCTGCCGCACGATCCCGAGCCCGCGAGCGTGCGCACCGGACGGCGCTTCCTGTACGACGCGCGGCTCACCTCGGCGAACGGCGAGGCGTCGTGCTCGAGCTGCCACATCTTCGGCGGCACCGACGATCTGGTCTGGAACCTCGGCGATCCCGACGGCGTCACGCGCTGGAACGCGAACCGCCAGGCGCTGATCGTCTGGCTGCTCGACTCGCTGGCCGGAATCAACAACTTCTGGGCCAACCAGAATCCCCCGCAGCAGTTCCTGCCCACGGGCTTTTATCTCGAACACCACCCGCTGAAGGGGCCGCTGTTCACGAAGAGCCTGCGCGGGCTCGCGAACCAGGGGCCGATGCACTGGAACGGCGATCGCACGGGCGCGCTCTCGAATCCGACCACCGGCCTCAAGGTGCGCAACGACGCCAACTCGCTCGACGAGGTCGCCGCCTTCAACAGCTTCAACGTCGCGTTCCGGGGCTTGCTGGGGCGCACCGGTCCGCTCCCGACCCAGGACATGCAGGCCTTCACCGACTTCATGCTGCAGGTCGCGTACCCGCCGAACCCGAACCGCGCGCTCGACAACTCGCTCACGCCCGCGCAGCAGAACGCGCTGGACATCTTCATGAACGTGCCCGTGCACCACACGGTGTCGAACCCGCCGGGCGGGAACGAGTTCCGCTGCGTCGAGTGCCATGGCACCGACCCCGCGCAGGGCTTCTTCGGCAGCTCGGGGCGCTCGTCGTTCCGCTCCGACCGCACGCAGATCTTCAAGGTGCCGCACCTGCGCAACCTGTACTCGACGGTGGGGATGTTCGGCATTCCCGGTCCGTCCGCGCCGCCGACCGGTCCGCAGATCCGCGGGGTCGGCTTCCAGCACGACGGCACTGCGGACACCGTGCTCTCGTTCCTCGAGGACCCGAAGCTCCTCTTCCCCGGCGCGAACCAGGCCGAGATCGACCAGAACCGGCTCGACATGGTCGACTACATGCTGAGCTTCGACAGCGAGTTCGCGCCCGTCCTCGGCCAGCAGGTGACGCTCGACGCGGCCGGACCGGATGCGCCGCTGCTCTCGTCCGGCTCCGAGACCGTCGGCGAGCGCATCGATCTGTTCGCGGCGCGCGCGCTCGTGACCTCGCCGATCCCCGAGTGCGACCTGGTCGTGAAGGCCGCGTTCGGCGGCGAGCCGCACGGCTGGTGGATGACCGCGGCCAACTCCTTCCGCCCCGACCGCGACGGCGCCGCCAACGTCTCGCGCGCCGCGCTCGAGGCGCTGGCCGAGCTGCCCGGCGCGGAGCTGACGTTCCTCTGTGTACCCCCCGGCTCCGGCGAGCGGCTCGGCATCGACCGCAACGCCGACGACACGCGCGACGCCTCGCAGTGCGGCGACGTGAACCTGGACGGCGTGGTCGCGGCGAACGACTCACTGCTCCTGCGCCGCGCGCTCGCCGGCGTCCCCGGGTACGCGCCGCTCCCGCTCGCGCGCAAGTGCAACGCGATCGGCGCCTCGGACCTGGGCGACGCGAACGCGGACGGCGTGCCCGACGACTGCAACGTCCTCGACGTGGTCGTGCTCGCGCGCGAGGCGGCGGCGCTGCCACCCGGCGCGGCGCAGGTCTGCGTCGCGGGCGAGAGCTGCGCGAGCGATCCCGACGGCGACCTCGCATGCGGCGTCCACGACAACTGCCCGATGGTCGCCAACCCGGACCAGGCCGACGCCGACGCCGACGGGCTCGGCGACGCCTGCGATCTGTGCCCGACCGATCCCGGCAACGACCCCGACGGCGACGGGATCTGCGCCGCCGTCGACAACTGCCCCGCCGTCGGGAACGCCGGCCAGGCCGACACCGACGCCGACACGCTCGGCGACGCGTGCGATGCCTGCCCGCTCGATCCCGCCAACGACGCCGACGCGGACGGGCACTGCGCGAACGCCGACAACTGTCTGTTGATCGCGAACCCGGGTCAGGAGGACGGAGACGCCGACTCGGTCGGCGACGCGTGCGATGCCTGCCCGCTCGACCCCGACAACGACGCCGACGCGGACGGCCACTGCGCCAACGCGGACAACTGCCCGCTCGTCGCGAACCCGACCCAGGAAGATGGCGACGCCGACACGCTCGGTGACGCCTGCGATCTCTGCCCGCTCGACCCCGACAACGACTCCGACGCCGACGGCCACTGCGCGAACGCCGACAACTGCCCGCTCGTCGCGAACCCCGGCCAGGAGGACACGGACGAGGACGGCACCGGGGACGCCTGCGAGGAGTGAGTCGGGGCCCGGCGCCGTTCCGGCGGGCGCGAAGCGCGCTGGCCGCCCGTTCGGTACGATGCGCTCATGGCGCAACGACAGGAGCAGGAAGACGCGAAGACCGAGGTGACGGAGGTCGCGCCGAACATCCTGCGCATGCAGCTCCCGATCTCGATGCCGGGCCTGGGCCACGTGAACTGCTACGCGCTGGTCGACGACGAGGGCGCCGCGCTGGTCGACCCGGGCCTGCCCGGCACGCCGACCTGGAAGGCGCTCGCCGACCGGCTCAAGCAGGCGGGGCTGCGCACCAAGCACGTGCACACGATCGTGGTCACGCACTCGCACCCGGACCACTTCGGGGGCGCGACGCGCTTCGTGAAGGAGAACGGCGCGCGCGTGATCGCGCACCGCAACTTCCGCTTCGGCCTGCCCCAGACCGAGCCCGAGGTGTCGGTCGAGGATCTCGCCGCGCAGCGCGACGCGCGCGCCGCGCAGGCGCGCGAGGATCCGGCCGCGCAAGCGAAGCCGCGCGTCGACCCCTGGAGGGGGCCGACGCCGTGGGGCGGCGAGCGACCGCAGCCGCCGGCCGAGCAGCGCCGGCGCTGGAGCCGCATGCGGCTCGCGAAGGGCGGCTTCGTGCCCGCCATCTCCGACCCGGTCGAGCACGGCAACGTGCTGCGGCTCGCGAAGCGCGACTGGTTCGTGCTGCACACGCCCGGCCACACCGAGGACCACATCTGCCTGCACGACCCCGAGCACGGCACGTTCCTGGGCGGCGACCACGTGCTGCCGACCATCACGCCGCACATCTCGGGCATCTCGTCGTCGCGCGATCCACTGGCGTCGTTCTTCTACTCGCTCGACCGCGTGGCGGAGATCTCCGGCATCAAGCAGGCGCTGCCCGCGCACGGCCACCCGTTCAGCGATCTGCGCGCGCGCACCGAGGCGATCAAGCGCCACCACTTCGAGCGGCTCGACAAGATCCTCGAGATCTCGCGCGACATCGGCCCGGCCACGGTCGAGGCGGTCTCGAAGGGGCTGTTCCGCGAGCGCAGCTGGGGGCCGATGGCCGAGAGCGAGACCTACGCGCACCTCGAGCACCTGCGGCTCGAGGGCCGCGCCGAGAGCGTGCGCGGCAAGGACGGCAAGCTCGTCTACACCCTCCGGTGACGCCTCGTGCAGGCCATCCTGTGGGACAACGACGGCGTGCTCGTCGACACCGAAGAGCTCTACTTCCGCGCCACGCGTGAGGCGCTGGCGGGGCTGGGCGTGGAGCTCGGCGTCGCGGACTTCGTCGAAGTATCGCTGCGCCAAGGGCGGAGCTGCTTCGACCTGGCGGCGGAGCGCGGCATCGGCGCCGAGCGCATCGAGGCGGCGCGGCTACGGCGCAACGGCCGCTACGAGGAGCTGTTGCGCGCGGGCGTCGCGCTGATCGACGGCGTGGCCGACGCGCTCGGCGCGCTGCGCGGGCTCGCGCGCATGGCGGTGGTCACCAGCACGCGGCCCGAGCACTTCGCCCTGGTCCACGAGCGCACCGGCATCCGCGGCGCGTTCGAGCTCGTGCTCACCCAGGGCGACTACGCGCGCTCGAAGCCCGACCCCGAGCCCTACCTCGCGGCCGCGTCCCGGCTCGGCGTGGCGCCGCGCGACTGCCTGGTGGTCGAGGACAGCGAGCGCGGACTGGTGTCGGCGACGCGCGCGGGCATGCGCTGCGTGGTGATCCCGCGCGGGCTGACGCTCGGCGGCGACTTCGCGGCGGCCTTCCGCGTGCTGAAGGCGATCGGCGAGCTGCCGCCGATCGTGCGCGCGCTCAC
>Ga0187892_10008487_pt1 | contig 14045 bp, 13 predicted proteins | sample MA1701073metaG_FD_139345 | JGI IMG/M metagenome (GOLD analysis project Ga0187892, IMG submission 139345) | Bio-ooze microbial communities from a basaltic lava cave in the Kipuka Kanohina Cave System on the Island of Hawaii, USA - MA170107-3 metaG ...
ACCAGCGTCATGTCGTGCTCGACGAAGACCACCGTCTTGCCCCGCCCCGGAAGGTGCGCGATCAGGTCGGCCAGCTCGGCCTTCTCGGTGGCGTTGAGCCCGGCCCCGGGCTCGTCGAGGATGACCAGCTCGCCGCCGCTGACGAGCGCGCGCGCGATGGCCAGGAGCCGCTGCTGCCCGGCCGGGAGAGCGCCCGCCAGCTCGTTCGCGCGGGCCGCCAGCCCGACCAGCGCCAGCGCCTCGTCGGCGTCGGCCTCGAGCCGCGCGCGCTGTCGCCGCACGCGGGGCAGACCGAGCAGCGAGGCCAGGACGCCGGTATCGGTGCGCGCGACGCCGCCTGCCATCGCGTTGCCGCGGACCGTGACCTGCCGGAACAACTCGAGCGACTGGAAGGTCCGGGCGATGCCGGCGCGCGCCACGACGTGCGCCGGCCGCGTCGCGATCTCCACGCCGCGCAGCAGGACCGAGCCCACCGTGGGCCGCAGCGCGCCCGAGACGATGTTCAGGAGCGTCGTCTTGCCGGCGCCGTTCGGGCCGATGACAGCCACGATCTCGCCCGCGCCGACCTCGAACCCCACCTCACGCAGGGCCTCGAGCCCGGCGAAGCGCTTCGAGACTCCGCGGACCTGCAAGAGCGGCGTCACGTGGCTGTCACCCGCTGCAGCGGCCCCGCCCGCGCCCCTGGAGCTCGTGAAGCACGCCGTGCGGGAAGAAGACCATCACGACCACGAGGACGAGCCCGTAGGCGATCACGTCGAAATGCCCGAGGGTCTGCAGCGGCTCGCCGATGAGCGTGACGAAGGCGGCGCCGAAGAGCGCGCCCCACACGCTCGCGAACCCGCCCAGGGCCACCATCACGATCAGTCGGATCGAGAAGCCCACGCCGAAGGGCTGGGGGCTGACGAAGCCGATGTAGTGAGCGTACAGCCCGCCGGCCACCGCGGCGAACACGGCGCTCACCACGAGGATCGCGCGCTTGAGGCCGGCGACGTCGGTGCCGAGCGCGGCCGAGGCGCGCTCGCTCTCGCGGATGCCGCGCATGGCCAGGCCGACTGGCGCGTCGATCAGCCCGCTGGCCGTCCACGCGCCGGCGAGGCACGCGATCCAGGCCACCGGGTAGAACCGGAAGTCGCTGTCGAGCGCGAACCCGGGCAGCCGCAGCGGTGGGATGCCGGACAGCCCGTTCGGACCGCCGGTGAGGCCGCGCATCTCCACGAACCCGACGTAGACGATGATGCCGAGGGCGAGCGTCGCCACCGCGAGATGATGCCCGTGCAGCCGGAAGATCAGCCACCCGAGCGCCCACGCCATCGCGGCCACCAGCGCGGCGGCCCCGGCCATGGCCAGCCAGGGCGCCAGGCCGAGACGGAGCGCGAGCAGCGCGCTGCCGTAGGCGCCGAGCCCGTAGAAGGCCGCGTGGCCGATCGAGATCTGGCCGGTGTAGCCCATCAAGAGGCTCAGGCCCATCGCCGGCAGCGCGTGGAGGGCGACGACGATGGCGAGATTCGTCAGGTACGCGCTGCCGGTCAGCGGCACCGCGATGAGCAGCGCCACGAGGGCGATCGCCTTCACGGCCTCACCGGTCGGCGCGCTCCAGCTGCCCGAGCAGGCCCTGAGGCCGGAACAGCAGGAAGGCCAGCAGCAGCACGAACGCGATCGCGTTCTTGTAGCCGGAGCTGAGGAGCCCGGTCGAGAACGCCTCGAGCACCCCGAGCAGCAGCCCGCCGACCACCGCGCCCGTGGCATTGCCGAGTCCGCCGATGATGCAGGCCACGAAGCCCTTGATGCCGAGCGGGATCCCGGTGTCGTACTGGGCGAGCACGATCGGCGCCACGATGATGCCCGCGATCGCCCCCAGGGCTCCGCTCAGCACGAACGCGATCACGTGCATCGGGTTCACCCCGATGCCGACCAGACGCGCCGCGTACGGGTTCACCGCGCAGGCGCGGAAGGCCTTGCCGATGTAGGTCGCGCGGAAGAACACCTGGAGCGCGAGCATCAGCGCCAGCGTCGTGCCCAGGACCCACAGGGCCTGGGGCGTGATCGTGGCCCCGGCCACGGCGAGGGGACGCTCGCCCGAGAAGGCGGGCAGCGCCCGGGCATCGGTGCCCCACAGCGTCACGGCGAGCCCTTGCAGGCAGGCTCCCACGCCGAGCGTGATGATGATGCCGCGGCCTTCCTCGGCCCGCGCCGGACGGATCGCGAAGCGCTCGACGAGGATCCCGAGCCCCGCGACCGCGACGATCGCCAGCGCGACCGACGCGGCCAGCGGCATCCCGGCTTCGTAGGCGGCGATGGCGCCGAGGGCGCCGATCATCGCGAAATCGCCCTGGGCGAAGTTGACGATCCGCGTGACGTTGTACACGCCGGTGTAGCCCATGCCCACCAGCCCGTAGATGGAGCCGACCACGAGACCGCCGAGGAGATACTGGATGAGCTCGGTCATTCTAAGTTAGTGTCCGCGACTTACTTCAGCAGGCGGTTGGGCCTCTTCGCGCCTGTGGCGCTCATCGGGGCGGCGGTGCCATCGTAAGGCTCTATCCTAGATCGAGTAGATCACGCGATAGTCGCCAAAGGTCATTGGCTCCCTGTAGCTTCACGCACTCGGGTGGCCTCGGGTTCGACCCTAGAGCCTCGATGCGCGCGCTGATCCGTCGCGCGATCTACGAACTGAATGCCTTTCACGCTGTATCCTCCTTGCTGCGGATAACGCCGGTATCAGCGGCGGCCGCAGGCCGTCGGCTGCATGCCGAGTTCGGGCGGTTGGGCCTCTTCGCGCCTGTGGGGCTGATCGGAGTCAGTGTCCGGGACATACTCTGGTTGGGCGGTTGGGCCTCTTCGCCCCTATGGGGCTCATCGGGCGGGTCGGGGGCCCGGCTCAGGCCGCGGATGGCGGGCGGACCCAGGTTTCGGAGAAGGCGAGGAACGCGGTGCGGCTTTCGCGGCCCGCGAAGTCCCGCGGGAACACGCGACCGGGCAGGCGGCGACCATTGACGGTTCCGCTCGCCTGGTCGGCCTCGACGAACAGGCTGAACATCTCGTGGCGCCCGGTCGCCGACTTCTCCACGGGCAGCTCGACCGCGAACGGCGCGCCCAGCCCTGTCCAGGAGAGCGTGGCCTCGACGCCGTCGCCCTCGACCCACTCCGAGTAGGCGCGTCGAGGGTCGCCGGAGGCGCGGACGTCCGTCAGACGGCGGTACTCGAGCTCACGCAGCGCGGCCCGGCCCCGGAACGAGGCGAAGTGCGACATGAACTCGGCGATGAGCCACCGCATCATTGGCTCGTTGTCGGTCACGCAGACGTTGAGCGCGTCGGGGCGGCTGCCCTGGAGGTCGGGAGCCTCCAGCAGGACCAGGCCATGCCCGCGCCCGTGGGGCGACAGCACGATGCGGAAGAAACACAGCAGCGACCGCCACGGCCCGTCCGCGCTGTCCTTGAGATAGATACCGGGGTTCTCGCCCGACCAGTCGACCGTACCCGGGTGGATCGGGACGCGAGTCACGCGGGCTGTCCCTGGGCACGCGCGCCATTCGCATCCACCGCCAGCGCCCGCATGCGCCGCTCGATCTCGGTGGAGCGCCGGTCGCCGGTGTGGCAGTCGCCCTGGATCACGATGTCCGTCACGCGGCGGCCGACCTCGAGGACGTGGGCGCGGTCGTCGGCGCCGGGCAGCGGGGGGATCCGGAGGACCGTGTCGTGCGTGTAGGTCGGCACCAGGTCTCCGGCCTTGCCTTGCGGACGCGGAGGCCGGCCGGCCGCCACGCTCCTGATCTCCTGGCGCAGCGAGCGGCGATACATGATCACGCCGCGGTCCGTGGCGGCCAGGTGCTCGAGGGCATGCACGGCGATGGGCCGCTGCGAGACCTGCGCGTCGTAGTCCTCGGGTATACGTTGCCGCTCCTCGTACGGCCGGTTGCCGTCCTGGCCGAAGAAGTCGACCATCTCCCTGCCGCAGCGGCGTTCGTCGCCCTTGCCGTGCGGGTCCACGCTCGGATGGAAGTGGCGCCAGCCGATGATCATGCAGTGCGTATCGTCCACGGGCAGCGTCCAGCGCGTGAGACCGGTGCGGGAGAAGATCTTCTCCTGGCTGCCGTCTTCCCAGATCGCGCCCACCTGGTTGAGGTTGGGCAGGATCGCGTCGTTGGAGCGCACCCAGATGTGATCGTGCCAGCGGCGCGTCGTCACGTACACCATGCCGAGCGGCGTCTCCACCCACTCGATCAGCGGCATCGCGCCCCACGCGTCGGCGAACTGCACGAAGCTGATCTTGGTGTGCAGGAACACCGCGTGCCACGGGTCCATGACGTTCTCGGCGGCCTGCAGCCAGTTGCACGGCCAGCTGACGCAGTACGGGACCATCTTGTTGCCGGGCAGCTCGTACGTGTCCAGGTACGGGAAGTCCGGCTTGAGCTCCGGGGGGCCCATGTACGCGAACACGAGCCCCTTGTACTCGAGCGCCGGGTAGGCGCCGTGGCAGAGCCGGTCCTTCAGCGTGCTGTCCGCAGGCTCGCCCGGAGTTTCCAGGATGCGGCCGTCCACGTCGAAGAGCCAGCTGTGATAGCAGCACCGCAGGCCGCGCTCGGACACGATCCCGAACTCGAGCGAGGTGCCGCGGTGGGGGCAGTGGAGCTCCAGGAGTCCCACCCGGCCGCCGCGATCGCGGAACAGGACCAGCTCCTCGCCCAGCGCGCGCACGCGCAGCGGCAGATCCGCGAGCTCGCTCGACAGCGCCACCGGCTGCCAGAACCGGCGCAGGTACTCGCCGCCCGGAGTGCCGGGGCCGACGTGCGTCAGCTCGGCATCCTCGGTCGGCACCTCGCGGTGATGGTAGGCGCCATACGGCGTGGACAGGAACGTCGGTCGGTCGCTCATGACGACCCTCCTCTCGGCCTCAGCGAGCGCGTGGCCCGGCGGCCTGCGCCCCCAGCATGCGGGCGATCTCGGCCGCGCCGCGGCGGGCCAGGGCCACGAAGCGGACCCGCCGCTGGCGCGTGAAGCGCGTCAGGGGGCCCGCGATCGCGAGGCTCGCCGCGACCTCGCCGCCCGGCCCGAAGACGGGCACGGCCACCCCCGTGGCCCCCTCGTCGGTCTCCTCGACCGACAGCGCCCAGCCCCGGCGTCGCGTCCTGGCCAGGTCCCGTCGGAGCGCGCCCGCGCTCGCGATGGTGCCCGGGCCGAGGCGCCGCAATCCCTGGGCGATCACCGCGTCGATCTCCTCCGGGGCCATGAACGCGAGCAGCGCCTTGGCCGAGGCGCCGGCATGCAGCGGCACCTGGGCGCCGATCTCCGCGATCAACCGGAGGTCCAGACGGCTCTCCACCCGTTCGATACAGATGGCGCCGTCGCGAGTTCGGTTCAGCACCAGCAGGAACGCCGTCTCCCCGGATTCGTGGGCCACGCGCCTGAGGACCGGCAGCGCCACCTGCCGCAGGTCCGTGCTGACGTGGGCGCGCCGGCCCAGCTCGAGCGCGGCCGGCCCCAGCCGGAACCGGGCGGCGCCGCCCTCGCGGGCCACGTAGCGGCTCGCCTCCAGGACGTTCAAGATCCGATGGACCGTCGACTTGGGGAGGCCGACCTCGCCGGCCAGCGGGCGCAGGCTCCAGACCGGGGCCCGGGGCGTGAACGCAGCCAGGATGCGGAAGGTCTTGTCCAGGATCTTGATCGACGTGGCCGCGGCCACGCCGTTGCGTCTCGCATGGTGGGACAGCCTTCTAGAATGTGGGACCATGGGCGCCGGCTGCACTCTAGGTACCGCAGCGGGGTGCCGCTGTCAAGGGCCGGGGCGGCCCAGGAAGGCGGCCTTCCAGGCGCGAGCGATCTCGAGGCGCGTCGCGAACCACACGCCGGCGTGCGACCGCGCGTACTCGATGAATTGCTGGACCCCGACCGCGCGTCCGGGCCGCCCCGCGATCCGGCAGTGGAGGCCCACGGACATCATCTTCGGCGACTCGGCGCCCTCGCGGTACAGGCAATCGAACGTGTCCTTCAGGTACTGGAAGAAGTGCCGGGCCGTGCCGAATCCCGGCCCCCGCCAGAACTTCATGTCATTGGTGTCATTTGAGGACGAGCGAGACCGCGATGCGCGCGCCGTCGGGCCATGGCGCCCTCGGCGGGCGTCGCCCATGGCCGACGAAGTCCCGTGGCGCGGAGGGAGGAGGCATGGGCCTCCAGCATAGCCCGAAGGCCGATCCAGGGCTCCGGCGTGTGGTGACGTGCCACGACCTGACGGGGCGCTCCCCACGGCCCATCGTGACTCGGCGGGCCGTCGCGGGCCGGCTGCGGCGCCGACGTGAGCGTTTCCAAGTGCTTGCGCCTGGGTCATCTCCGGGCGAGATCCGGCACGCCCCTTGCGCTCTCCCCGGTCGAGCGATTCGATCCAATGCTCAAGATCGCGGATACCGAGATGGGGCCCCAGGCGCTCACGCTCCGGCTCGAGGGGCAGGTCATCGGGCCGTGGGTCGACGAGCTCAGGCGCTCCTGCGAGGCCGTCCTGGCCCGGGGCGCCTGGCTGACCCTCGATCTCGCCGGAGTCTCGTTCGTGGACCGAAACGGCATCGAGCTGCTGCTCGGGCTGCGGCGCCAGCAGGTGGCGCTCCGCAATTGCTCCGGGTTCGTGAAAGCGCAGCTCAGTGCGTAACGACGACGACGCGGTCGGCGGAGGAGCATGCCCATGACGGACCGTGAGACCGAGCAGCTCCTGATCCAGCGACTGCGCGCTCACGACGCTGACGCCCTCGAGCCCCTGATGGAGCGGCACGCCTCCCGCGTCTACCGCGTCGCGTTCGGCATCACGCGCAATCAGTCGGACGCGGAAGAAGTGGTGCAGGACGTGTTCCTCACGCTGTTCCGCAAGATCGAGATGTTCGACGGGCGCGCCGCCCTCGGCACCTGGCTGTATCGCGTGGCCACCAACGCCGCGCTGCTCAAGGGCCGCGGCAAGCGGGCCGAGCTCGAGGTCAAGCTCGAGGACCATCTGCCGACCTTCCTGGCCGACGGCCATCGGGAAGGGGACCGCGCCTGGCTGCTCGCCGACTGGTCGGAGACGCCGGAATCGCGGCTCCTGTCGGGAGAAGCGCGCCGCGTCCTGGAGCAGGCCATCGACGGGCTGCCCGACCACTACCGCGCGGTGCTGGTGCTGCGCGACGTGGAGGAGCTCGCCAACGAGGAAGTCGCCCGCCTGCTCGGCGAGACCGTGGAGGCGATCAAGTCGCGCCTGCATCGCGCGCGCATGGCCTTGCGCGAGCAGCTCGCGCGCGCCCTCGCCGGCGTCGAACCGCTCTCCGGCCAGCGCGATCCTGTGTCCGGTCGTGGGGCGGCCGCTTCGGTGGGGAGAGCTTCGGCAATCAAGCCCGCCCAGACGACCCCCGCCCGATAACGCCGCATCCGGATCGCCGTGGCATCATGGTCCCCCGATCCACCCCCCAGCCTCCCACGTGGGCCTGATCCGCCCTGCGAGCCGCTGAATCCCGAGCGCCCGGAGGTGTGTCCAAGGTTGTGAGGCGACAGGGAGGCCATATGCCAGGAACTCGAGCGCGCGCGGGTCGGTCACGACCGAAGGGGTCCGGGATGACGCAGGAGCAGCGCAGGCTCTCGGAGGCGCAGCAGAAGACCGCGCACTGGAAGCGCTGGGGACCCTACCTGTCCGAGCGGCAGTGGGGCACGGTGCGCGAGGACTACAGCCCGCACGGGACGGCCTGGGACTACTTGCCGCACGACCATGCGCGCTCCCGCGCCTACCGCTGGGGCGAGGACGGCCTGGCCGGCACCTGCGACAACCATCAGCGGCTCTGCTTCGCGCTCGCGCTCTGGAACGGGCGCGATCCGATCCTGAAGGAGCGCCTCTTCGGGCTCACCGGCAACGAGGGCAATCACGGCGAGGACGTCAAGGAGTACTACTTCTACCTCGACTCCACCCCGACGCACTCGTACATGAAGTACCTGTACAAATACCCGCAGGCAGCCTTTCCGTACGCGGCGCTGGCCGACGAGAACCGACGGCGGGGGCGGGGCGCGCCGGAGTACGAGCTGCTCGACACCGGGGTGTTCGACGAGGACCGCTACTTCGACGTGGTGGTGGAGTACGCGAAGGCTTCGACCGACGACATCCTGATCCGCATCACGGCCACCAATCGCGGACCCGAGCCCGCCGAGATCCACCTGCTGCCCACGCTCTGGTTCCGCAACACCTGGTCCTGGGAGCCGGGCGCGCCGAAGCCGCGGATGGAAGCGCTCGGCGGCGCGCGCAGCGTCATCGAGACGGAGCACGACACGCTCGGGCTCCGGTGGCTCTCCTGCGAGGGGGCGCCGGAGCTCGCCTTCACGGAGAACGAGACAAACTGCGAGCGCCTGTACGGGCTGCCAAACGTCGTGCCGTTCGTGAAGGACTCGATCAACGACTACATCGTCCACGGCGCGACGGGAGGGATCAATCCGGAGCGGGTGGGGACCAAGGCCGCTGCGCGCTACCGGCTGGCGCTCGCGCCCGGCGAATCCCGCACGGTCAAGCTGCGGCTGAGCAACGCGCCCCCGGCCGGCGAGGTGCTCGGGAAGGACTTCGACGCGCACTTCACCCAGCGGCTCCGCGAAGCGGACGAGTTCTACGCCACGGTCATTCCGGCGGGGCTTCCGGCGGACGACAAGGCCGTCATGCGGCAGGCCTTCGGCGGGCTCCTCTGGAGCAAGCAGTTCTACCACTACGACGTGAAGCGCTGGCTCCAGGGCGATCCCGGCCAGCCGACCCCACCCGGCGAGCGCTGGCGCGGCCGGAACCGCGAGTGGACGCACCTCTACAACGAGGACGTCATCTCGATGCCGGACAAGTGGGAGTATCCGTGGTACGCGGCGTGGGACCTCGCGTTCCACTGCATCCCGCTCGCGCTCGTCGACCCCGACTTGGCGAAGTCGCAGCTGCTCCTGTTCCTCCGCGAGTGGTACATGCACCCGAACGGGCAGATCCCCGCCTACGAGTGGGCGCTCGGCGACGTGAACCCGCCGGTGCACGCCTGGGCGGCCTGGCGTGTTTACAAGATCGAGAAGCGCATCCGCGGCCAGGGGGACCGCGCGTTCCTGGAGCGCGTCTTCCACAAGCTGCTGCTGAACTTCACCTGGTGGGTGAACCGCAAGGACGCCGAGGGCCTCAACATCTTCCAGGGCGGCTTCCTCGGCCTGGACAACATCGGCGTGTTCGACCGCTCGGCGCCGCTGCCGACCGGCGGGTTCATCGAGCAGTCCGACGGCACGAGCTGGATGGGGATGTACTGCCTCAACATGCTGGCCATCGCGCTCGAGCTGGCGCGCGAGAACCGCGCGTACGAGGACGTGGCGAGCAAGTTCTTCGAGCACTTCGTCTACATCGCCCACGCGATGCACAACCGCGGCGGCGAGGGCCTGAGCCTCTGGGACGAGGAGGACGGCTTCTTCTACGACGTGCTGCACCTGCCCACCGGCGAGTACCGGCGGCTGAAGGTGCGATCCATGGTCGGGCTGATCCCGCTCTTTGCCGTGGAGACCATCGAGCCCGACGTGTTCCAGAAGCTACCCGGCTTCGCGCGGCGGATGCAGTGGTTCATGGACAACCGCCCCGAGTTCCGCGAGCACGTGGAGCTGATCGACGAGCCGGGCCAGGGGACGCGCCGCCTGCTGTCCATCGTGACCTGCGAGCAGCTCCCGCGCGTGCTCCGCTACATGCTGGACGAGGAGGAGTTCCTGTCGCCCTACGGTGTCCGGGCACTGTCCCGCGTTCACCGCGACCAGCCCTACCTGCTTCACGTGAACGGGATGGAGCATCGGGTGAGCTACGAGCCCGGCGAGTCGTCGAGCGGGCTGTTCGGCGGGAACTCGAACTGGCGCGGGCCGATCTGGTTCCCGGTCAACCACCTGCTGATCGAGTCGATCCAGAAGTTCCATCACTTCTACGGGGACGGCGTGAAGGTGGCGTGCCCCACCGCGTCGGACCGCCTGCTGTCCCTCTGGGAAGTGAGCCTCGAGATCTCGCGACGGCTCAGCCGGATCTTCCTGCGCGGGCCGGACGGCCGGCGACCGGTGTTCGGCGGGGCCGAGAAGTTCCAGTCCGACCCGCACTGGCGCGACCTGATCCCGTTCCACGAGTACTTCCACGGCGACACCGGCGCCGGCGTCGGCGCGAGTCATCAAACGGGATGGACGGGGCTGGTGGCCAAGCACCTCCAGCAGTGCGCGGAATGAGCCACTGAGCCATGCTCGAGCTGGTGGCTGCCCGCGCCCTCGAATTGGTCCGCGGGAGCACCGTGCTCGGCCTCGGCTCCGGCCGCGCGGCCACCGCGTTCATCCACGCGCTGGCCGACGAGGTGAAGCGCGGCCGGTCCGTGCGCGGCGTGCCGACCTCCGAGGCCACGGCCCGGCTCGCGCATGAGCTGGGCATCCCGCTGGCCGAGCCGGGGCCGATCGAGATCGACGTTACGGTGGACGGCGCGGACGAGGTCGACCCCAAGCTCGACCTGATCAAGGGCTGGGGCGGGGCGCTCGCGCGCGAGCGCATCGTCGCCGCCGCCTCGCGGCGGCAGATCATCCTGGTCGGCGCGGACAAGCTCGTGCCGGTGCTCGGCACGCGGGGGCGGCTTCCGGTCGAAGTGCTCACGTTCGCGCTGCCGTGGTGCGCCGCCCGCCTCGACCGCCTCGGCTGCCGCCCGCGCGAGCGGGTGATGGACAACGGTCAGCCATTCGTGACCGACAATGGCAATCGCATCCTCGACTGCGCCGTCGGGCCGATCAGCGATCCGCCCGCGCTGGACCGGTCGATCCGGAGCATTCCGGGCGTGGTCGACGTCGGGCTGTTCCTCGGGACCGCGCAGGTGGTGCTCGTGGGGGAGGGCGCCACGGTGCGCGTGCTCGAGCGCAAGGGCGCGGCATGAGCGAGGTGAAGCGCTTCGCCGATCTGGCCGCCCTGACCCGCGCCGCCGCGGTGGAGTTCGCCGAGCTGGCCCGCGCGGCGGTGCAGCAGCGCGGCCGCTTCTGTGTGGCGCTCTCGGGTGGCTCGACCCCGCGGGGACTGTACGCGGCGCTGGCCGAGCGGCCGTTCCGCGAGCAGATCGACTGGCAGCGCATCGAGGTGTTCTGGGGGGACGAGCGCCCGGTCCCGCCGGATGATCCCGAGTCCAACTACGGGATGGCGTGGCATGCCTTGCTGGGCGAGGTGGGCATCCCCGCGGAGCGGATCCACCGGATCAGGGGAGAGCGGCCCGACGTGCGCCAGGCCGCGCGCGAGTACCAGGAAGAGATCGCGCGCGTGTTCGCGATCCCGGCCGACGGCGCGCCGCCCCGCTTCGACCTGATCCTGCTCGGCATGGGGCCGGATGGCCACACGGCCTCGCTCTTTTCGCACAGCGAGGCGCTCGGCGAGCGGCAACGCTGGGTCGTCGGTCATCACGTGCCCAGCCTGCGCACGGATCGCATCACGCTGACCTACCCGGTGCTCGACCGCGGGCGCGAGATCCGGCTGCTGGTGGCCGGCAGCGACAAGGCGGCCACGCTCCACGACGTGCTCGAGGGTCCTCGCGACCCCGAGCGCCTGCCGGTCCAGGGCGTGGTGCCCGATTCCGGCCGGCTGATCTGGATGATCGACCCGGCCGCTGCCGCCAAGCTCGGGAGGACCACGTGATCGACGCGCTCAGACCTCACTGGCCGGAGTACCTGATCGAGGCGGCCGGGCTCGGCGCCTTCATGATCTCGGCGTGCCTGTTCGCCTCGCTGCTGGAGCACCCCGCCTCGTCGCTCCACGGCGCCGTGGCGGACCCTGTCCTGCGCCGCGTGCTGATGGGGCTGGCGATGGGCCTCACGGCGGTGGCGATCATCTACTCGCCGTGGGGGAACCGCTCGGGCGCCCATCTGAACCCGGCGGTGACACTGACGTACTGGCGGCTCGGCAAGATCGAGGGGTGGGACGCCACGTTCTACATCGTGGCCCAGTTCCTCGGCGGCGCGGCCGGCGTGGCGATCGCCCGGACGCTCATCGGCCCCGCCGTCGCGCACCCGGCCGTGCACTACGTGGTGACCGCGCCCGGCCCGGCCGGCCCGCTGATCGCCTTCGCCGCCGAGCTCGTCATCGCCTTCGTGATGATGGCGGTGATCTTGACCGTCTCCAACAGCCGCTGGTCGCGCTGGACGGGCCTCTGCGCGGGCGCGCTCGTCATGACGTACATCAGCGTCGAGGCGCCGCTCTCGGGCATGAGCCTGAATCCGGCGCGCACGACCGCTTCCGCGCTGTCGGCCCAGAGCTGGATGGCGGTGTGGGTCTACTTCGCCGCGCCGCTGCTCGGCATGCTGCTGGCCTCGGACCTCTACCAGTGGCTGGCCGGCCCGCGCGGGGTGATCTGCGCCAAGCTGAACCACGCGCTCGGCGCGCGCTGCATCTTCCGCTGCGGCTATGCCGCGGCCCCCGTCTCCGCCGCGCCGGCCCACGGCCGGCGCGCGGTGAGTGCGCGCCTGGGCCTCGGACTGCTGCTGGGGTTCGTTCTCGCGGGCCGCGTCGTGCTGGCGGAGCCGACCGCGGCCCGCGTGGACGTCAGGGCCGTCGACGCGGTGGCGATGACGGTGACGGACATGGACCGCTCGGTGGCGTTCTACTCCCGGGTCCTCTCGTTCGAGAAGGTGTCGGACGTGGAGGTCGCGGGCGGCGACTACGAGCGCTTGATGGGCGTGTTCGGGCTCCGCATGCGCGTGGTCCGGATGCGGCTCGGCGAGGAGCGGCTCGAGCTGGTGGAGTTCCTGTCGCCGAGGGGGCGGCCGATGCCGGCGGACTCGCGCAGCCACGACCGCTGGTTCCAGCACATCGCGATCATCGTGAGCGACATGGATCAGGCGTACGAGTGGCTGCGCCAGCACAAGGTCACGCATGCCTCCCCGGGGCCCCAGCGCCTGCCGGACTGGAACCCGAACGCCGGCGGCATCCGCGCGTTCTACTTCAAGGATCCCGACGGGCACCCGCTCGAGATCCTCCAGTTCCCGCCCGGCAAGGGCGATCCACGCTGGCACCAGCCGAGCGAACGCATCTTCCTCGGCATCGATCACACCGCGATCGTCGTCGCCGACACCGACGCGAGCCTCAAGCTCTATCGCGACGTCCTCGGACTGCGCGTCGCGGGCGAGAGCGAGAACCACGGCCCCGAGCAGGAGCGGCTCAACAACGTGTCCGGCGCCCGCCTGCGCATCACGACGCTGCGGGCGCCGGCCGGCCCCGGGATCGAGCTCCTGGAGTACCTGGCGCCGCGCGACGGCCGGCCGGCGCCGCCGGACGCGCGGGTCAGCGACGTTGCGTTCTGGCGCACGGTGCTGGTCAGCCGTCAGGCCGCGGCCGCGGAGGCGCGGCCCCTCGCTGGCGTGCTCGGGCTGGTCTCCCCCGGGCGGGTGCGGCTCGCCGACGCCACGCTCGGCTTCGGGGCGGGGCTGCTCGCCCGCGACCCCGACGGCCACGCGATCCAGCTGGTCGAGCGGTGACGCCCATGACCTGTGAGGAGACGATCGGCCTGTTGAGTGAGTTCCTCGAACAGGAACTGGACGCGGATCTCGTGGGCGCGCTGGAGCGGCATCTGCAAGACTGCGCGCCCTGCGTGGCGTACCTGAACACCTACAAGAAGACGCGCGAGCTCACCGGCTCGAGCCAGCGCGCCCCGATGCCCGAGGAGATGAAGCAGCGCCTGCGCGAGCTGCTCCGCGAGGCGCTCACGAAGAAGAACGGCTGACGAGGGGCGGTCGTCGATGCCGACCAGGGCGCGCCGGGCCATCTCCATCAGGCCGCCACACGCGGTGTGTGGCCAACCCCGCACTCGAGGAGGAGGAGATCAATGGCTCCATTCGTTCGTTCGCGATTCACCCGGGGGACGCTCGCCACGCTGGCCGCCCTGGCGCTGTTGGCCGGCGCCGTGGGCGCCGCGGATCACATGACGCGCCCGTTCACCGGCAAGGCCGTCAACGGCGGGACGGTGTCGGTCTCGCAGCAGGGCGGGAAGACCATCCTCTCGCTGTCCAGCGACTTCCCGGTGCCCGGCTCCCCGGACCCGCACTGGCAGGTC